>MDSZ01247692.1_pt1 | contig 62025 bp, 78 predicted proteins | sample 811201 | NCBI WGS metagenome assembly MDSZ01 (sample SAMN05326647, study PRJNA326480) | marine metagenome | isolation source: seawater | place: Indian Ocean: North | collected 2010
CATATAAAATCAACTGAGTGACCGAACCGCCCTGTCCCGAAACCCTGGCCTGACAGTTTTATATGGCATATAAAACTCACTGGTATCGCACTTCTCGTTTTAAGAAAACAAGGCAGAGCAAACTTTATATGACATATAAAATCAACTGAGTGACCGAACCGCCCTGTCCCGAAACCCTGGCCTGACAGTTTTATATGGCATATAAAACGTTTGTCGTTGTAGCAAGTCCCTGCCCTTACCGCACCAGTCCAGATTGACCTAAAGGCAGTTCACCATTGCCTACTTAAAGCTGAACAAACTCCGTTCTGTGGTCTAGATTAAAAATACTCAAATAGCAACAATGCGCAACATCCGGAGCTGTATGCTAAGCCAGTTTGGTGCGTTTTCATTGAACCCTTTCATACTCGCTCGCAATCATGTATTCAAGCCTTTGGATTCAATACCCTTAAAGCGTCCCGACTCATGCGTGCATCTGTTATTTTTATATGGCATATAAAAAGTGGAATGGTGCCCGGGCATTCAGAGAAAAGCGATCTCCTTTAGGCTTATGCCAAAGATGCTTGATCGTTGAACGTTGTCAATTCTCCAGATTTTCAAGTTTTATATGCCATAGAATATCCTCATTCATTCTGCACAAGCCGTCCGTTTTCCCTGGGTGAGCCCGATGCCACACAGGGCCACCTGCCAGACTACGTGTGAGAGATCAAATCTACAAACTTGTAGCCCTGAGATCGCAAGTTGTATGGCATCTGGTTTTTGAGTGACGCCATGCCTTGCCCTTTGCCTTGTATCAAGTGAGAATCAGTCGTGGATCTAGTGACCACAATAAGGAGCCTTTAAAATCAGTGCGGATTCATCCAAAACTATATGCCATACAACTTGCTGATGTATTTTCGTCCTAAAGACTTTTCCAAGCTGAAAACACCCAGGGTAGGGCAGGGCGAGTAGAACACCCGAACCTGCATTGCACAGACTTCGCCCTTAGCCCGGCTCTGAGATCAGAAGAAAGTGTGGAATAGCTCGAATCGCGATTTTCAGAAACATTCACCAGCCACACGGATTAAGCCTTGGGTCAAATTGTTGTGAGCAGCCACATATGGCATACGCACCATTTGTTGAATATCGACGAATTAATCTCAATTGGTTCTAGGGGCTGTTATCGGCTGTGATGTACTTGCACCGGCTATTGATTTCGGCTTCGCTTGCAGCCTTTGTTCGCGACCTATGCTGTTGCAGGCTTGGGGGCATAATTTATATGCCATATAAAAGCAAAAGCCCCCTTTATCGCTAAAGGGGGCAGTTGGGTTCTTCTCGTCATGCAGTGTCCAGTTGCAAGACCACACACCAAGTATATTTTGCTAAATTTATGCTGTCAAATAAATATGTGGGGTATTTGCTAGAAGTGCTTTTTTAGTTTACAGTATAGATGTACCTATACGGAAAATAAAATGCAAAGCTTCGACACAGAATGCCTTGGGAAGTTTGGCAACTATCAAGACAAGATACGGGCCGGCAACATACGCAATCCAACCATGCGTCAATTTGCTTTGGATGTCCTGGTTGAATTCCTGAAAGCCCAACACCCTGAGAAATTCACGCTGTACCGATGCGCCAAAATTTTAGGCACAACAACGCTCAGAACCATCGATATCGTAAATGAAGGCTACAACAAGGGCGTGCTCAAAACTGAAAAAACACCCGACGAAAAAACACTGGTCAGCTTCATCGACAAAGACGAATTAAACATCATGACCATGCGATGGCCAAACATTCCGTCCAGAGTGGTTGACTGATAAAAAAAGGGCTTCGATTGAAGCCCTTGGTTTTTTTCTGTATGCCATATTGTCAAAGATCAAAAACCCGGTCACCAAAAATAATTCGCTTGGGGTAGGGCTCATTGAAGTACCAATCAGGCGTGATCGATACATCGATATCTGAGTTCACCAGCATTGAGGCCACGTTGTACTGTGTTCCATCTCCAGCCTCGTCAGTCACATCCAACTCAATTGGATTGATGAACAGCTCGCATCCAAAATGAGCAATCGCATCCTTGGCCAAAAGAGGGTACTTCGGCATAAAGGTTTGGGGACGGCGAAAGTCGTATTTCTTCTTCAGCGAATCCACCGGAACCTTCTCAAGCTTGGCAATCTTTTCAGCATAAAAAGCGTAGAGCTTTTGCTTCATTTCTTTGTCGATGCGGTTCACATTCAAAAAGCTCGTAAAGCCAGGTTCTTTGGCCCCAGCCGGTGCAACAGCGGCGCCAGCTTCAACAAACTTCTCGATGTTATAGGGCGAGACCACGCCGTGCAGAAGAGGGCGCGACAATCGCACACTCACGGTCAGGCTGAATTTGCTCCAGCCGCGACGTTCTGCTTCAAGGCGAGTCAAACCCGTTGCAAACACACAGTTCTCGTGCCCGTAAAATGCACTGAAAACCCCTTTCGGATTTCCACCAACGGTCAATGGGTTCACATCCTCGATTTTCATTTCATCCCGAATCTTGCCTGGCCCGGCATAAACGGCAGTGAGTTTAATCACCCCTTTTTCTCGGGCCTGTGGCACTTCGGTTTGACTCAACTTCTTTTCCATAAAAATGGACCCTATTCGTATTTCTTAAAAACAAGACCAAGCTTGTTCTTAACGTTCAAAGCCATGGACTCTTCGCGCTTACGCAAATCCTCTTCACTGGTTCGACCTTTAGGTCGCAGCAGCTTGTCGATTGGAAACTCTTTTGCAAGTTTTGCCTTGCCTTCTTCAATCAGCGCGTTGTTTCGAATCTCGTGGTCTGAGCGCACCAAATCAACCCAAGTTTTGCAAATCTGAACTTCGCTATAACCCAACTCTTTCATCAGGCTGAATCGGTCCAGGATCATCAAAACATCCGAGGTTGCCTTGCCGCCTGAATTGAGCCACCGGTATCCACTGCCCGGGCTGCGCCCAAAGAGCGTTCCAAACGAGCCTTCTGTGATGAGGTATTCGCCATAGACCGAACGGAACATCTCAAAACACTCTTTCAAAGTCATTGATCGACGCTCAGGCACCATGGTTGGATATGCCAGATAAAAGCGCAACAACAGAGAGAGCCCCTTGTCCAAAGGCAGGTCTCTTTTGCCCTCTTTGGCTGGTCGCTCGATCACGATTTCTTTGTATTTGCCCTGGGATGTCAGCCCAAAAATATCGGCCATCTTTTTGCCGCTGTAACGCAGGCGCTCCGCCATGGCCACCAAATCAGATGAGCACAGCACCTTCTCAGGCCCGACCAATGAATACTCGCGCAGCGTAGATTTCTTTACCACCGAAAACCTCTTTTTTATGTTCCGTAAAAAACACTTTTCCTGACAAACACTTTCAGTATAAATGTTCAGTACAAAATAAACAATCGTATATCATATTTTGAAACTATTCTCTGATGTCCCCTTGACTCAAGTGTTAGGTTCATGCCAATCAAGCCCCAATCCATTGCCAGCAAGTGCTCACGCAATCTATTGAATTAATATCTGAAAAGACCAACAGGCAATCTCGATCACAACCGATACAACTTCGAACCCCCTGTACCAAAACGTTAGACAGGTCGACAATCCCACTTTCGTTGGGCCAGTTCTGTATTTGTCTCAAGCATAAAAAATGGCGGATAAATCCGCCATTGAAAGTTAACGCCCCCTAAAAGGCTATCCGCGGAAGGTCATCGCTTCCTTGTAGCTCTTGTCATTTGGACCAGCATCCTTCAAGTTTTCCTGGTAGCGCGCTGAGTAATCTTCTCGATCACCCATCTTGTGTTGCTCATACATCGCCAAGCCAGCGTAATAGCACAGGTACTCGTACTCGCTTCGCTTAACCATTGGGTTTGCATCAACACCCTTGGGTCCCGCATGAGCATCCCTAAACTCTTGCATTTGTTCGTTGATGTCCTCAATAGAAACATTACCAGTCTCGCCCGACTGAGAAAGCAACCATGGATCAACCCCTGCAGACGTGCCACGCGTCAAGCGGCTTTCCTTTCCGATGGCTGAGAAGAAGTCTTGTTGCTTCTCCATGGAAAGACCGAGCACGTACTTGATTGGATCTTCGTGGGTGAGAGCCTCATCAAACAGCTCGCGGTGCGAGTCTGCGGGTCTGTGCAGGGTTTTCTTAACCACCGGCTCCACTGCAATAGCGGGCGCTGCAATAACTGGCTTGTCACGTTGCTGCTCAGGCTTGATCCCATTGGCAACATCTAGCTTGCGACGCTCAAACCACCTGGCGTCTTGCTCGGAAGAAAGAAAGTGTGGAACCGACGCTTTCGCTTTCAGAGCCGCTATTTTCGTTTGCATCTCAGCAGGTACGGCATCCTTTAGTTCAGCTGATCGCTTGATTGCCGATTCTAAATTGGTAGCTGAGTACTTCGCATCAAAAATGCTCAGCATTTGACGCTTGGCCAACGCATTGCTGATGCCAAGTGAGCCGCTCTCGCGAAGACTCTGACTCACATTCAGAATTGGCTTGCCATTGATAAGCGCATGTTCATGCAACTGGTAAGCGCCAGAGACGAGCTTGTTCAACTGCGCCGCTGTGGCTGCGGAAGGCTTGTAATCCTTACCCGTGGCAAAGCTCTCAAGCGCCTTTTCAACAGCCTTTCCTTGGCCTGCAAACACGGCAGGGTAGGCCGCTGCCAAAGCTACAACAATCTTTGGCGATTTCATTAGCTCAGAGGAAAGTGCATCATCGGCCGCTTCTTTACGTCGAAGTTGCTCATCATAGGATTCAACAAAGAACCCCAAGCTTTCGACATCAGCCTGCGCAAAATCCATCGTCTTCGAATCGTTCGAAATTTCACGAGTACGCTCCTCGATGGCCTTAGAAACCGATTCTTCGGTAATGGCATCACCGTTCTTTCCGATAAATCCCAGTCGATCTTTTAAGATAGACGACTGATCTTTGATCTGAGCTATCAGTAATTGCTTCATGCCATCTGCACCTTCTAAGGTTGAGGCCTGTAATTCAATAGACTTGTTGCCCTTTTGTGCCCAGAAGTTTTCTTTGCCAAAAACAAACTTGACGATTGCGTTAATTATGGCCTTTAGAAAGTTCATAAAACGATCAACCAAGCTCAGGTATACAGGCGCCCCAACAGGTGTTGCATTTTCCTTCCAGAACTTCTTCACAACATCGTCATTGATGATGGACGGGTCGATGTCTAAGATGTAGTTGCCATTCGATCCAACCCGAATCGTCAAAAGTTTATCCAAGAAGTCGCCAGTCATGTCCTCTGCTGACTCATCGTTTGGTATGCGCTGCACCTCGGAGCCCGGCAGGGCAGGGTTGTTCTCGGTCGATGCGCCATCTGCAGGTGCCGCTGGGGTGCTCGCAGCGCTTCCATCTTTGCTTTCAGGTGGGTCTACCACCACTGATTTGAAAGTAGCCATTTATTATCTCCTGGGGACCTTTCCCCAATACGCGGTTTTTTCTCGAATGTCGAAGTGAACATGTGTGTTGTACCAGCCAACGCCACCATTTTTAGCAAGCCGCATTACTTCGCCCGCCGTGCCCACATCAAGCCCAATCGGCTTAACATCCATCGCATGAAAAAAACCAAACTCATCAGTCAAGTGCTTTGAGTTCTGTGCTGCGCCTTCAATCCTGGAGTTGGTCTTTGATGTTCTCAACCCAGAGGTGATGTTCAGCACCGTGTATTGGTAGTTCTGTGCAACGTAAGCCTGGAACCAAGCGGCCAATCTCAGCAAGTATGGGTTCGGGTATCCCTTGGTGTTACCGTCTCGGATGTCCCGAAGCAAATACCGCGCTGCTTCATAACCTTCTTTGGTTCGTAGGTCAATCTTAAATCTTTCTCCGTTTCGTTGCGCATCCAGCAAAAAAGGTTCTTGTTCGGAGAAAAAGTCCCCCATGTTCAAAAACCCTTGCCCGGAAAGCACCCGGCCGACATTGGCAGCATATTGGTTTGACTGTGAGGCCGAGGCGATTTCAAATGGGGCAATACCTGTTGCGGTGCACGCCACAAAGGCTTTCAGAAAATCTCTTTTATTCATGCTCATGGCTTAAAACTCTGGGTTGAGCAAATCTGCTTTCCCTGCGTTTTGTAGGTAATCCCCAAGAGAGCACAGCTTCTCGTTTTTGATTTGATACATGTAAAGGCTGTACTTGATGTTCATGCAAAACAAGAAGAATGAAACAGACACAGAGATGACCAATTGCTGGAAATTAGAATTAATTAGCGCCGCCAACCCAAAGCAGAACATCACCAAAATTGCAGTCAGCAAAACCCTTTTGAAAAATAGGAAAGACCTATATGTTGATCGCATGTCACCGATCCACATTAGAAGATTCTCATCAGGTACTTTCATTTGCTTTTCTGTTTCCTGATATTCCATGCGCTCTGCATGTAGCCAGCGGTACAGGCCGTAACCGATGGCGGCACAGACCACCACCGTCACAATTGTGTCGTAGGGCATAGATGGCGCTGAGCTTGTTAGGAAAATCTTAAGATCAACAGAGAACATCAAGAGGTTGATGACTCCCCACAGTCCCACCACTCCAAGGGCTGCAAGGATCAGGGTCATGCGAGACTTTATTTTTCTCATCATGAAAGGGAGTTGACTTCTCGCAATTTTCGCGCGCTTTGCGATTGCGGCTTTGTAGTCCTCAGGCAGATCTGATTTAGATTGAGACGCCAGACCAGGAGCCTCACTCATCACTCCCTTGAACATTTGCCCGGTTTTTTTCAGGTCTTCAAGCGGCTTCACATACGCGTACAGGAAAAATCTACCGAGTCCCAAGGTTCGCCTCCGAGCTTTTCATTAATTCGTCTTCGATCAAAATGAGTCGGTCCACACGAAACGAATCACTGAGTTTGAGCATCTGGTTGGCCCGGTTTGCAATGTCTGTCATGTTGGGCTGTGATAGGTAATCAATCCCGAATTTCAGGTTGTATGCCAATACCACGCCCAAAGCCATCTTAAACGGCATCAAACAAACCACTTCATCGACCTTGCTGCCAATTTGACTGTGCGCGGTGACAGGCGCTCTGTTGATGCAATCAATTAACCGCTCACCGACGTGGCCCCACATGCTTTCTTTGGAACGCATCGATTTGATGTGTGCCATCTTGCTGAGAAGGGCGATTTGCCACATCGACCAGCTTTCTGTAAAAGTTGTCATCTATTGCGTCCCTGACCGTTAAATCAATACAAGCAGTTGCGATCGATAATCGCTGAGCCAACGCCGCCGTCCAGCGCGTTGCCCTCGCCATCTTGCAGCACAACTTCCCACGCGCCGTTGTTCGCATCGCCCTGCACACCGATGGCGCCAGCCGGGGTACCGGTGTTGCCCAGATCGATCAAGCGGCGTACAAACACACCATCGGCCGATGCTTCACTTTGGCCAAGCAGGTAAGCAACCGAGATGCCTTCTGCACCGCCACCCACGGCACCGCACTCAAGCTTTGCAACAATGTCGCCATTGCGAACCACCAAGCTTTGCTCTTTCACGAGTCGACTCAGGGAGGTTTTCATGGGATGGAAAGAACCCACGCCTGCGCCAGCCGTTCTGCAGATCATGGCCTCACCCTGACGGAATGACTTGCCGTTGATAATTTCGTTGGAGCGCAAGGTGGCGATTTGCCCCTCAATCGTACAAGCCTGGTTAAAGCCCACCATCTCGTTACCCACTGCCACCAACCGGTTTACACCCAGACCGTCAGAACGGTCATTTTGACAAACCAACATGGTGCCGCTGTTGTTTACAATGAACGAGCCATAAACGCCGTTAAATGGGGCTGTGTTGCTGATTGCCACGTTCATGTCATCTGGGCATGTGTCACCGGCCACGAAGTCAATACCGGCCCCGTCAACACGTCTCTGAAGGTGCAGGGCGCGACCGCCAAGTCCTTGTCGGGCGATCAGGTTACCCTGACGACCAGGCACACCATCTACAGCAGCCAAAATCGCACCATCGTTTGCATTGCGGAAAAGCACCTGTCCGCTGGAAACCGAAATGGCGTTGGGGTTCAGGCTTGAGAAAAGCTCAGCGCGAAGTGCGCCACCTGGCTCAAGCATCCGGAAGCCCAGCGAGGGTTGACCTGTTGCCGGGTCGTTGGCCTGACCGATCTGAAATGAACTGTTGTCGTCAAATGTGAAGGTGCCTGTGCGCGCTTCAACAATACCGTCACAAAGCACATTGATTTCGCCGTTTTCCAACAAGCGAATACACACGTTGCCGCCAGCGTCGCGCACCTCAATGGTTCTGGTGCTGAAGTCCCCCTCAGACACGAAGGATTCGGTGACCCGGATGCGCTGGAAAATGCTGTCATTGGCAAAGTTGTTCGTCGCACCAGTGAAGTTGGTGTTTGAATTAAATGTCACCAGCTCGTTAAATGTGGCCTGTCCATTAAAAGTGGCATTGCCAGTGTTGGCCACCGTCAGGTTGGAGTTGAAGTTCGCATTGCTGTTGACCGTGAAGTTACGCTGCACCGGGTTGCCCCCGGCATCCACGTCGTTGTTAAAGACCACTTCGCCGGTTGTTGTGAGGTTTTGAAGCTGTGTGTCACCGAACACGTCGATGTTGTCAAACTGAGCAGATCCCAGGCGTGGAATGCCCACGTTTACTGCTACCGTACCAAGCACGTTGCCATTTGGGTTCACAACAGCCCGCGCACCGTTTGCGCTCACCAGTTCGTTGCCGTTGATCACTGAGGCCAAAGCATCGCCACCAATGCGCTGAAGCACCGCTGAGATCAGTGTGCCGTCGTACTCGCCTGCGGCTTGACCTGGAGCTTGCAGTGGTTCATCCAAATACACAATGCCGTCCACACCACATCTGACTGGCACACAGCCAGCAGGGAAGGGCGCCAATTGGATCACATAGTTTGCATCGTTGATCAGTGACTGCTGAGGGAAACCCACCGGCAGCAATCCACCATCAATCAAATTCTGTACTGTGGGAACACGGCTGTTTGGGATGTTCACCAACACGGTTCCGGCGTCGTCTTGAATTACGCCTGCGTTGTTTTCTGCGATCCGCACCCGGTTTTGAGCTGAATAGAAGTCAATCGCTTCTTTCAACTCCTTCATCGTGTCTGCCTGAGACACCCCGGTTGTGAAGCGTTGTTCTTTGATCTTGGCCTGAACAGCAGCAGCGGCAACCACTGCAGAAATAATCAAGGCCAAAGACACTTCGATCAGTGTTAAGCCCTTTTCATATTTTCCGCCGCGCTTTGGAAATAATCCAGAGCGCTTAGAAGAATTAATCCCTGAGAATCGACTGCGATTTTTTGAGATTGGGCTGAACATGGAATTCCTTTTGAACCAAAAAAATATGTTTAAAGCAAAAAAAGCCAGGCTAGACCTGGCTTTTCTCTAACCTCAGTTTACGATCGGAGCAACGATTAGTTGCGGCCATAAACGAAAGTAATCTCAACTTGGCCAGCAGCTGCTTGTGCCTCACATGCCGTTGTCAAAGCAGCAACGTCAAGCTCTACAACCGGACCAGTTTCATCCTTAATTGCACTAAGGGCGCCGCCACGGGCAATACCGCCAGTTCCTGGCGCGTTCACGAAAACCTCACGAACGGCAGGCTCTACACCAACAACGATGTCTGAGCATTGCTCTGACGGCACGTTGTCCCAGACAACCTGAATCGCATCATCTGCTGTTTGAACCCGCGTTGGAAGAACCGTGATAGCACCACCATAAATATTTGCAGCAGTAACTGCACCCGGATCACGTAGTTCAGGAGGAATCGTGGCTGACTGAATAGCCACTGCGGTTGTTACGTCACCGTAACGGTTGGTGCGACCGAATTTGGTTTTCAGTTCCGCGCCCAGCTCAGTCAAAGTGTTTACGTTGCTTTTGACTTCATTACGACGGTTGTTGTTTTCAAACGCCAGGTACGCAGCTGCAGCCAAAACCGCCGCAATAATCAAACCAATCGACACTTCAATCAAAGTGATACCGGCCTGCTTCTTGCGATTTTGCAATTGCTGTTTTTTGTTGGAAATAATCATTTCTTCATCCTTCTGTCTCATCGTGTGGGAAAAATAACTTTCAGTGGATTGTTATTTATACTGAAAGAAAAGTAAACAGTAAAAAATCACTTCTAAGCAAAAAAATTAACCACCTGCTCTTTTTTTCATCATATTGACCGGATCCATCGCTTCGTTCATGGAGTCGCCAATTGAGAGTTGACCCACGTACAGGAAAACAACCAGGAATCCTGCCAAGGCCATGATCATGAAATTGGCTTGCTTGGCCACACGCCCAAGCTCTTCCCGCACGTCTTCGGCACCTCGAGTACCGATCTCAATGAGTACATCTTCGAACTTACTGGTTGTTCGAATCGTACTGGCCATCCGACCTAACACTGACTTGTTCAAAAGCCCACGGGAGAACGCGTTGATGTAGTCAGTGGGGGAATGCTCAAGATGTCGCAAGACGCGATTGATGTGTTCTCGCATGTACGGTGTTGCACCCTTACGCACCGAGATCAAGGAGTCTTTCAGCGTCGCCCCGGATTGGAGCAACACGGCAAGCGCGGCAAGCATTTGCGAGGACTGGAAATCTTTGTAAATGATCGTTGGCAAAATGAACGGAAAGATAGGCATCAACAACGTTGCCTTTCCTACCGAGATGCTCTCTATTTTGTCTCGCACCTTTCCAGTGACTAAGGGAAGAGCTTTTGTGAAAGCAATGATCGCTAAAATCACCCCAATCACCAGTAGGTGACCGCTGCTTGAGATAAAACTGGCAAAGTCGCGTACTGCGGCGTTAAAAGGTGTCCACACCTCAGGCGGAGCAATCTTCACAATCACAGGCAGCGCTTGGGTGGCCATGATGTAGCAAAACGCCGCCACCGCTGGAAGCAAAATCATTGGAGGAATCAAGGCCCCCATGATTACCTTTTTCGAGGCATTTTGCTCCATGATTGCTCGGCACAAAGCCATGATGGTTTTGGACTTGTCTGAAGAAGAATCCACGGCGCTGAGCATCATACGGTCTGTGTCCGGCACAATCCCTTTGAAGAGCGTCACGTACTCGTAATCATCGCCAGTCGCTAGGCGCTTTAAAACCAGTGATAGCGCAACCGCTTTGGAGTCATCGCGTGTCTTCTTATTGCGCGCGATTTTCAGCTCCTCCGTCAGGTAAGTCTTGAGCTGCTCCTTGTTGTCCAGCGCCTTGGCCAAACTTTTGTAGAAGTCGGTTCTGTTCTTTCGAAAAGAACCAAGCGACATGCTCTCCAAAAATCCGTTAAGTTTTCCGATGTAATCCATCAGCACGATCCTTGTGAATCTTGTTTGTCACTCATTTGAGAATTAAGTCTGAGCCGCGTTGGCAATAGACTCTTCTTCAATTGCATCTAGCTCTTGTCGTCGTGTGTAGTGCTTAGGTATCTCGAACTTCTCGAACGTGTCGAAGCGCTCGCACTGACGAGGATCTACAATGCCAAGCAACGCCTTGTAAAGCGTGTGCTCGAACACGGTTTTCCCTTTCATGTTTTCTGAATAGAAGTTGCCATCAGATTGGGTGCGGTAATAAACGAGAGCCTCGTAGTCACGCTTTTCACGGATCAAATCCAGCCAAGCGCGATCCGGATCAAGAATCTCCGCGACCACAGTCAAACCAACAGTTCCGCGATTGCTGCATGCGGAGCATCCGCCGGGACGCTTGAAAAAGAACTTCTTGGCAGGAACGCCAAACCGGTTCTCCAAGGTGCCAAGGATTTTCATGACGTGCTTGCCGCCATCCATGTCATCTGCGTAATCCAGGCCGTTGATCTTGCACTTTGGGCAAAGTTTCGGAACCAACGCCTGGTAGGCCAGAAGGCTCAGCACGTTTGGGTTGGTCAACACATCACGCGACATCCCAACCTCATCGTTGGTCAATCGCGGGATAATGCCCGATACCAAGTGAGCGTGAAGTGTGCCTGCGGCCATGTGTCCGGTTTCCACGATCTGCTGTGCAGCCATCGCCGTGGCGGTGTCTCGAATCTCACCTGTGAGCACCACGCCTGGATCGGCTCGCATCAAAGCGCCAACCACTTCGGCATACTTTGCAGCACTGCCTTCTCGATCAAGCAAGTCACGCTGAATTGGTATCTGGTGCACGCCACGAAGCGGGTATTCCACCGGATCTTCAATCGAGTAAAACGCATCGGTCCCGTTGGCAGGGTGGGTTTCCACAAATGTCTTAAGGCTCGTGGTTTTACCAGAGCCCGTTACCCCAGAGAAAATAATCATGCCAGCTGAGGTGTTTGCAGCGTTTTCAAGCTGTGCGATGTGGCTGGGTGCATAACCAAGTGCCTCATAAGACTTGGTTGGAGCATCGATGTCCACGTAGAGCAATCGACACACGGCTTTAAGTCCGGCATGTCCGCGAACGGACTGGAAACGCAACGCCACCCTTTTGCCAAGAATGTCGCGCGGCTCAATCATCGTGTACAGGTTGTCGGTGCTCTGAAAGGTTGAGTTGCTGTTTGACTTCTTTTCAGATGCATTGTTGTATGCCCACGCAACCGATTTTTCGACCTGAATAGGTGTGTAAACGCCGTTGTTCTCATCCTTGATGAATTCAAGCTCACCGTCCACGCGAATCTTCACTTCTGCCCGCGAGTTGATCACCTGAATGTGAATGTCGGTGGCGTTTTGATCCACAGCATGCAAGACCCATGATTCAAAGAGAATCTTGGCCTCGGACTTCAGAGAAACCTGACCAGATACGGCTGACTCTGAACCCGTCTGCTGCCGGTGATTGTCCAGGATCTGCGCAATGACCGAGCTGGTTACCTTAAGATCTTTGCCCTCGATTTTGAAGTTATTGGCTACCAATTTCGATTTAATCATCGAGATGTGGCGCTTGGTGTCTCGAGTGCGAGACGGGTCGTACAAAACAACCGCCTTCTTAACACCAGTTTCCAGCACACACACAAACTTTTCCAAGTCCTGTGGAATGGAAACAACCGAGCGCGAATCCCCAGCAGACAAGACAACCGTGTATTTCGGCAAAGAAGACATACCCGTGAGAATCTTGTCCTCAGTGTCAATCTTCATGAGCGAGTTGGCAGACTTCGGGTTTTTAATCACCAAGGCCAAGGAAATGTCATCTTCGTTCATCAGCGAACGTGATTGCGCAAGACGCTTTTGCACATCGCCAAACACGTTGCCCTGTGCAAACGAGGTTGTCCCTGCCTCATCGACACCGGCCATTGCTTCAACCGAGGGGCGAATATTGGGGTTTTTCCGTCCAGTGACGATGGATGGGCGCTCTTCTTCGTTTGTCTGGGATTTGCCGCCAGAACCTCCGATCTTTAATCCAAACATCCGTTATTCTCCTGACTTTTCTAAAACCACCACCTGTCCAACAATCATCTTGTATCGTTCACCAGAACATTTTTTTGATTTTTTTGTACAGAACTCAACATCTACTGAGTCCGTTGTCATTGCGTGCACTTTGAATGCCTCGTTGGTGGTGCCCGCATTGATTTTGAAAAGGCGACCATCTGATCGAATCATCTCGCCCCGAATGTTGTCCATGCCGCCAAATACGCCTGAGAACCTATAATTCACAAACTCCTTTTTCGGCGGCTCAACCGCTTTTGCTTCCTCGCTTGGCGATGCAACCGCATCGACCGGCGGGGTCGCAATTGCGGGCAGTGGAGTCACACCAAGTTGCTGCTCTTCCACGGCAAAAAGATCGCGTAATTTTTGCTCGAACTCTTTTCGAGAGATTTCTTCGTTCAGCTTGGAAATGGTGTTGATGTCCAACGGCTTGTTTGTACCATCAGGCATGGTGATGAAATCCGGCATGATCTTCGGAGCCGTTGAGCCTGGAGCGCTTAGCGCTTTACCAGTAACTGTGCTACCGGGGGCAGGCACGAAACCTGGCGCCACTGTGGTGCTGGCAGGCGAGGGGGCTGAAGCGGCTGGGGATGTCGCTTGCGGTGCCGTTTGTGCTGTCGATACCTGAATCGTGCCAACCGCAATCAAAGCCGTTGTGGCCGCTGCTGTAAAAATCTTCTTAATAGCCATAAAAAGCACCTTTCAATTTGTATTCAACGCTGCCATCCAGAGGGTTTACTTCGACATCCAACTCTTCCCAATATGTGTTTGTTGGGTAGCGGCGAAGAAACGACTGAACAACCGATTGTTGTCCTTGTACGAGCACATCAAACTTGTGTACAGCAATGTCTTCTGGCATTTCGCCGTACTGCGCAGGCCATGTTTTGCCTTTGTCCGAAACATTGATTTTTAGCTGGGAGTTTCGCCAGATTTCGAACTCACGAACCAGCGATGCGCGCAGCTTGTCTTTGGTGATCAAATCATTTGCGATGCCCACGCCTTTGAGCTGCAGCCCATTTTTAAAGCTGTAGACCTGATCGTTCAAAGTGCGTCTGGCAGAAGGGATTTCCTCGTGATTCACCATCGCCATGTTCAGGCGTTCGCGAAACCCAAAGCTTGTGCTCCAATACGTGACGCACTGTTGGGTGATGCAGTTGATTCGCTTGAGGTACCAGTCACTTTTTACAACTGGGTAGGTGTTCAAGTCATCAATCATCGAGCCCATGTCCTCAGAGGACACGCCGATTGCGCCAATCTCTGTGGCAAGCAGCGCCAAGTATTTCGGCTTTGGATCTTTTTTCTTCTGTGCCTCAATCATTGCCAAGCGCTCTTGCTCTGCCGCGTAATCTGAGTACAAAAAATAACCACCCATCAGCGACACGATCAGGGCGCCACCAACTGCAAGCGGTATCAGGTCAACCGGAACATTTTCAATCTTGTCTTTCTTGTCGAAGATTGAAAAAATGACTTCAGCATTGATCTCATGGGCGTTCGGAAACTCCATGATGGAATTGGTGTAGATCTCGTAATCCGACACACCAAAATCACCCGCCAAATACGCTGCAACCTTCTCGTGACACTCCTTGGGACCGCACACCGTTTCCGCTGCAGGAAGACCCTGGTTGATGTCTACCAACACAAAAATGTCGGTTTCCTCGAACTCAACAAACACTTTCCAGGCGATCAGAATGTTCTTGTCGGCAGGAAGGTTTCTGGCAAGAAGGCTACCAAAACTGTAAAGCTGCTCTGGGCGAACGTCTTCTGCCACGCTGTCGTCGTAACAGTAAAAGCCCGCGTTGGCCTGGTCACCAGAGACACACTTCACATACTTTTTGGCAAAGTTGGTGCGAGCGTGTTCCCGAACCTCTTTGGACTCACCGCGCTTATCAAAGCGCAGAAGCGGAGTCCACTTCAGTCCGGCAACAAAGCCTTTCTTGCCCTCGGATCTGACAACTAATGTGCGTTCAGACATGTGCTCAATCCCTTTACATTACGACTGCGCGGATGAACACCACGAAGTGTTCAATGTTGCGTCCGCGACGCATTGAGCCACCCGCAAACAAGGGGATACGTTCACCCAAGGTTCGTGTGTCGTCTTGCTCGACCTCTCTGCTCAAGCCAGTCACCGCAACCATTTCGCCCGGATTCAAAATCACGGTGTACTGATCGTTAACAGAGGTCACCTCTGGGGTCTGAACCTGCTGCAAAGTAGGGCCTTCGCCGGTAGAGATCACACCCAAGCGCACAAGGTCAGACAGGCTTAAGCCCAGCTTGAGCATCACTTTGTTGTTATCCAAGATGTACGGCATGGCAGCGTACTGGTCACCAGTTGTAATCTCTTCAGTCGACAGACCTGGAACACCAGCGGTACCACCCAAAACACCGCCTGTGGCAGGTCGGGTTTCTGCCAAGTACGAGATCTGGCTCAAGCGTGATTTACGAGCCCATTGTCGGTTCATGGCGATCAGGGAGACGGGGCGATACTGCACCGAATGCCCAATGTCATTGAGCGAGCTGATGATCGTTGTGGCGGTCTGTCGCGCATTCGCTGAGGGCACGCTGCTGATTGATCGTGCCGTGATCAGGCCTGCACCGGCCTCAAGAATGGACTGAGGAGCTGACAAAGTGCCCTGCAGTCTGCGGTTGACGCTGGACAGGAAAACATCCCAGTCCACACCAAACTGTGTGGTTTGCTCGGTCTGTACGCTGTAAATGTCGAGCTGAACCTGAACCTGGCGGGTCATTGACTTGTTCTCTGTGCGAACAAAATCACGCACCGCTGACTGCAAGTCTTTGGTCGTTTTGACCATGATGCGGCCCGATCCGCCTGTTTCAATGACTTCTGAACCTTCGGCAGCTTTCACAATGGATTTGATCGATTTGATCACGTCTTCGTAGAAGTCCGACTCACCGGTTTCATCGACCGTCACAGAGGTGTTGCTTTGAGACTCTTGGCCACCAGCGCTTGATGAGTTACCGGCCTTCATGGTGTAATTTTGCTTCGCACGGAAAGCCGCAAGCTCATAAAACGCCGTGGTGTACTTCATGATCACAACAGTGCCATCTCGGTATTCCCAAGAAAGGCCCAAACGATCGGTGATGTGGTTCAGAAAATCGCGCAATCGGCCATTCCAGTCCACCTGAATGTTTTGCCAGCTAATGGGGCGAATATTGGTGACCCCTTCCACGTTGATTGGCTGCAAGCCTGGGGCACCAATGGCTGGAAGCTCCACGACACCAGAGGCCGAGCCTGTCGGACGTCCTCTCGCACCGGCTGCTTCTTTCATCACATCGTCTTGCACGCGAAATGGAATGCCTGTGATTACGCTGAGCTGAGAGGCCAGCTTGTTGATATCAACCGTGGTGCCATCCTTGCCAAAGCTCAGGACATGTTTTTCATCGAAAAACGCTGGAAGCTTGTCTTCCTCAGTGATTGGCACCATCATTGCGCCAACCCACTTGCCTTGAGTTTTACGCACAAGCGTTGGATTGACCTGCTCCTGAGCACGCTGTGCAGCGTAGGCCACTGTGCCGGGAAGCCCCGCTACACGGCCTTCTTCGGTCATGCCTTCCAGGACGCTTTGAACCTTGCCGTCAGCGTTTTTGAAGTTCTTTTCCTGTTCACCAACAATTGGGGAGAGCACGCTACAGCCTGCAAACAGCACAGACACGGCAGAGAACAATACGATATTCATTCTTTTCATTTAGATCACCTTACCGGCACTGGTTGGATTGATCGCCCAGACGCGTAATGCGAAGCAGGGGAGGGCTGTTTGCGTAGATACAAGCTTCAAGGGGGTAATCCGAGTGACGAATGCCCGATGTCGATAGCAACTCGTTGACCGCTGATTCAATCGTTCCTGTGAACTCGCTCGAAGCAGAGACCAAGAAGTGACGATCGGCATCCCACCGAAAGCTGTAACCCGCCTCACGCGCCCAGCGCTCAATGCTTCGATCGATTCGTGCGTCACCTACCAGGACTCGCCACACGCGGTCTGCCTCTGTTTTGGCGTATTCAGTGGCCGCTTTCTTGTCCATCATGCTCACAACGTTCTGAGAGCCATCAATGACCAGCGCGAAGTCCTTGTTTTTGGACATGATCGAATTCAGTGCGTCCATTCGGGTACCAGTAGAGCCCCAAGTTACAAGCGTTTTGTCCAGTGGAGACTGACCCACCAGCTGCATGTCTGGAACGATTTGCTTCAGTGCCACCGACACAGGAACCTCATTGCCAAAGCCTGTCATTGGTTCTAGCAGATATGCGTTGTCAACACGGATGTGCGCAGGCACAGCGTGAAGCCGGTTTGGATCTTCGATAATCACCTTTGGTGTTGTGGCAACCGAGGCAACCTCAGCTTTTGGTGCCTTCGGCATCTCGTCTTTTGCCTCAACCAGTGTTGGAGCGTTTTCACTCGCAGCGCTATCGTCAGATGTTGCTGTTGCTACCTCTGGCTTAACCTCTGCGGCTTTTGTATCCACTGGCGCGGTCGCAGGCGCTGCTGTTTGCACCGGCGCAGGCGCTGGCTCAACCGTTTCCAATGAAGCAGTCTTTGGCTCAGCTGTTGATGCGGTCGCATTCTCGGTTGGTGTTGCCATTGGAGCGGGCTCGCCGTTTTCAACGACAAGCGCTTCTGGCGCCTCTCCGATCTGGCTCGAAACAGGCTGGGTAGCAATCGCGCCAGGCTCTGCTCTGCCGCTGTTTGGCGACGGATGCACGGCCAAGGGCTTGGCATCTGCCTTGTGGGTGCGCTTATCGATGAGTTCGGCCTGAGCCGATACACATACACAAAGGCCACACAGCGCGATTCTTGTTTTCCATTTATTCATGTGTATCTACCTTCTGTTCCTAAATTCTTTCCAGTAAAAATAACCTTCACAGTCAAGTGAATTCCCACGCAGCTTGTGCCGAATCTTTAAGTACAAAACACCCACGGTCATACCAAACTTGCTTGCAACCGCGAACACCACAATGACTGCAACTGAAACGCCCAGGGTTAACCAGAATCCGAAGATTGGCCAGCCCATTGGTACAAGCAACACCGCGCCATACGCACGCAAATCAATTCCAAGCAGTTCTGCCGGTGCGGTTGCATTTCGTCTGTGTCTTTCGATTGCTGCCATCAGTGAACGCTCTCCGGTGTGCATCCCATCGATGAGATGAACTGCGAACGGTCAACCCGGCCCTCATCAAACAAAGCCTTCGCACTGTCTTTAAGTCGTTGGTTCTTCGATTTGACCTCTTCGCGGATCACTCGAGACCACTCCACAAAGGGGATCTGCGCCAAACGCTCTTTTATTTCGTCATCAAAGACCAACCACTCACGCACGGGTGCCCGCTTGCCATCGCTTGTCTTGATCAGCTTTTGAGCCACGATCAGTCGAAGCGAGCCAAGCAGTTTGTCCGCAATGCTCTGTTGTTCATCAAAGGGGAACATGTTCAAGATCCGGTTCACTGTCTGGTCTACTGTTTCAGCGTGAAGGGTGGTGAATGTGGCGTGCCCAGACAGGGCCGCGTTCACCATGGCGCCAAACTCGTCGCGTTTGCGACACTCACCAAACAAGATGTATTCCGAAGCGCGGCGCATCGCTGCCTCAACACAAACCTCGTAATTGGGCAGGTCAAAAGGCACTTCAATTTGAGAGGGCATCATTCCTGCGCACTTCACATGCTCAAAGGTGTACTCCACGGGAGACTCGTGAGTGATCACCTTGATGTCTGCCATCGTCTCAACAACGAATCGCAAAACCGAATAGAGCAGGGTGGTCTTTCCGGAACCCGTGATACCCACAACCAGGATCAAGCCGTTTTCCGGAAACATGGCGTCCTGCATGGTCTGGGGTAGTTTCAGCGTGCTCAGTTCCACAGGGATCTGAGGGATAGTTCGCATAGTGATTTGCACGCCGGTGCCAATCTTACCGATTCGCGCGCGAACAGCGTTGAAGCGAAAACGGTAGGCCTTGTTTCTAGTTCCAGTGGGCTTGATTTCCACGGTCCTGTTGATATCGATGCCTGAGGACAGCGTGGCTGGTGCGCCCGTGTCGATCAAATGCGTCAAGATCATCTGCAGCTCGCTCTCCAGGAGCTTTCTGCTGCTTGCTTTGGTCAGGCGACCGTAAATGTCGAAAAACACAAAGTCGCCACTTGAAAAGTTCACGTCTGACACCCCGGACTCATAAGCCAGCGCCAGCATGTCGTCGATCTCTTGACCCGTGATGTTGCTTGAGATCGCAAGGAGTTTTCCCCGTTCCCACTGGTTCTTTCCATCGTAGAGGCAAGGAATCAAGACTTCTTCAGTCATTTAGTCCCTGCGTTCTTAAGGATTGGCTTCCATCGCTTGTCGTCTGTCACAAGGCCTGGGTCTTGAGTGATCTGGAATACTTTTTCATCCACGGTCATCTGGTTGGCGTCGCCTCGCACAACGGTCTGCTCTTGGGCAACCACCTCGTTGGTGATCAGCCCAGCGTCGCGCAATGCGCCGTACAGCATGATTCCCATGAAATCGCGATCCAAACGCGCTTTATTGACTTCGTAAATATTGTTGGTCTCAATCACCCCAAGATCCCAACCTTCTCGAACACCTTTTTGCCAAACCTCTTTTTCTTTTTCGGTTTTTGGCAGCACTGCGCTTGAGGGCATTTTTGCAGGCTCAGGGTCAAGCCCAACAAATATGTAGTCTTCCCACCCTGGCGCATTGAAAGACAGCCGGCCAGGCTTTACGATTCGATACACGCGAGAGGCGATTCGCATCACGCGACCGTCTGTGGACTGCACATCTCGTGCCTCTTCCACAACGGGCGGAATGAACACGCCAGAACCGGTGAACAGGTAATTGAATTTGTAGAGTCGATCAAAGTCTTCGCGACGATTTTCAACATCAGCGATGATCTTTGCCGCGGTTTCCGCAGAACCGGAGCGCAATCCGGCTGCAAGACCAGCTTCGTAGATCATTTCCAGTCGCAGTCCAGATTCACCACCTTCAGAGCCAATGTCTTCGCGTGGCAGGGAGTCTGGATCGAGCAATCGATCACGTAAATCCGAGGCAAATGAAACCTGGCTTGCAGCAGAAAGCGCAAGCAATGCGGCACAGACAAGGCGCTTGTGGAATCTCACTTAACTGTGTCCTTTAGCCGATAGTGGATCAAAATGCGGTCATCTTCGATAACCAGTGCAGCCCGGTGCGTGATCTGCGCGGCGATCTTGGCCAACACATCGTCGTATTCGGCGTTCTCGGCCTCAATGGTTACGGGCAAGGGCAGCTTAGGCGAGCCCAGTGCATCAAATTTCTTGCCTCTGGCTTTGGCCAGCGACTCCACCAACTGTGCGGCATCACCCGACCACGGGCGCATAGTAATAAGCTCGCCATCGCCAATAGGTTTGTCTGGCATGTGGATTTTCTTTAACTCGACCATCATGGCCTCGATCCTGTCTGCCGATGCCTGAAGGTTCCTGTCAACGATTGACTGCGAATCCTGCTCTAGGTTGGGCTCAGACACCTGCGTTGTAGCGCAACCGGCAAACATCACGGAAAGCGCTGCAATAAGACTTAGTTTGATTGGTCGCATTTAAGGTTTTATCGTCAACAAATTAGGTTGATCTGACATTAACATATTTTTGCATAAAGGGGTATATACTGATAATAAAAAAGCGGAACCCTTCCCTCGAAGATCCCGCTCTAACCGCCTCAGTGCTTATTCATCGATCGGCAAACCACGCAAATTAATTTGACGCCGACCAACTGGATTTCCTTCTTTAGTGGCCGCAGGTCTATCCAATGTGGATTGTTGAACACTTCCCGACCCCGAGCCCCCCCCAGAAACATTGTTGACCTTATTCAGATCGGCTTGAGTCGCTGCATTGGCTTCACCAGAACCCGGTGTCACGGCATAGACCGTGCTACCTGCGCTTCCAGTCATTATTTCTTTGGCCTTCATTTCAGCCAACCCAAGCACTTGAGTGCCATGTGTTGAAGCTGGCCAGCCGGCCAAGTATTTCGCAAGGTAAGGAAAACCCTCCTCAATATGCGACATCTGCTTTTGTATTCTCAATCGTTCAGTCATTACTTAAACCTCCCGCAACGTTTAACGCGCGTTGATATCCATACCGATGATCTGGAAACCACGGACAATTGAAAACCTGGGGTCAGCTGGAATCAGGATGTCATCACGCTTGGTGATATCGGCCAGAACCTCTGCGTAATCTTTTGCTGCCCCGCCAACCACCACGATGTTGTCCATGGTTGCACTTGAGTCCACCTTTTGCAGCATGTTCTGCAACGCGCTACGGATCACACCCTTGATGTCAGCCTCAAAGTTGGAAAACTCCACAAGCCTGCCATTGACCTTCACGCCAGGCGCTCCGCTGGAATATCGGGCAGCAATCTTGTTCACGTCAACAGTCTCTCCTGTTACTGACTGGATCTTGGCTTGAATGGCTTTATAGATGGCAGATGCACCGTGACCATTGGATGCATCGCACAGCTTTTCCACTGGGCGCATCCCCTTGGCATACACCCAATCTAGCGTGTAATGGCCCACATCGACAATCAGACTGTCCTCGCTTTCCAGCCCTTCGAACTTGCTGTCGTCTATGGTGGCCACATCAATCAAACCGCCAAGCGCTTGTCGAACCACCACGACTTTCTTAACTTCGACCTGGTACTCTTCCTCGCGGCCTGTCTTTGGGTTCACCCTCAGAAACTTGTGCACACCTACCATGGAATCCCTCAAGGCATCCTTCAGCGAAGAGTAGGTGGAGTTTGGAAGCCCAAGCATCAGCAGATCAATTACTTCCTCATCCATATACGCCAGAGCTGCATTGACCAGAGCCATGTACTGAGGCGACCGTGGATACTCAACACCTTCTAGTCGCCCCTCGTTTTTTGCAACAACAACATCCCCATCGCGTCCACACTCATACCGTACGCCATCGATTACGCTCACCACGGTGTCATGAGGGCGAACGTCCCCTTGGGGAGCAGGGCTATTCACACCCACGATACTTTCAAAAATCTCACAAACTGGCTCACTGCTTTTTACGCCCACCGTAAATTTTGACCCGCCGTACCCCACATCAATTGAACGAATAACGCTCATAAAACCTCCGCACAGTATAAAAATACTGAAAGAAAAACCAATCAAAAAAAATCGAAAATCCGACCTGGGCAACATTTACCGGATTTATCCGAAACATTTTCCGGATATCAAGACAAATTGCCCAATACAAACAGTTTAGGCAAATCGGGCAAGACTTGGCAAATGCTTTTTTGTGATTATTTGTCGCATAGGCAAAATTGGCGATGTGGACGAGATTTGTCAGAAAGAAAAACGCCAAAAAACAGACAAAGCGAGCTTCAATGGCAAAAAAGACAAATCTTGTCACAGGCCCAGCAAAATCGGCTGCTTCAGAGTATTTACATGTGCTTTTCCATCTGCGATTGCATGCTCAATACCATCGTCTCTATAAAGCGCGGTGTATCCAGAAGGCATGAACTTTTTCCATCAAGGTACACCTGGCATATCTAACTGGTATCGCCCAAATACGAACTTGAACACATCCAGATCATGACATTTATTTCGACTGGTTTGATCATTAATTCCTATCATTTTTCCATTAATTTTTATATCCTCTAAAAACGTGAAAAAAATCAACAAACTACCATTAAAAAAATATAGATTTTTACATCATTCTCTTCTATGTATTAACGTAGGGAGAGACACAAAAAATCAAACAACCCAAAAAGATTGTGAGTGAAAGATTCATGCCACCGACACAGACCCAAAAAACGCAGGCTGAATACCTACAAATCTTCACGAGCCTGGCAAGCCAATGCCTCAAAGATCAATGGCAAGTGAGGGGAGGTTTTCAAAGAGGAAAGGATCTCTCACCATTTGATCAACCACTTCCCCATGAAAAGAAATTCCTAGATCTCGATGATGATCAAGTGCGTGGTCTGGTGAACAAGGATAGTTTGATTGAATTCTTTGTGGACAACATCAAGTCCTACTCCAAGAGAACCTGGAACAAGTACTGTGCATCAACCGTCTATGGACTCTCGCTCCAAAGCAAAGGTGATGCTGAAGAGTTCAAATTGATGGCCCAGAATCTCTCCATGCAATGTAAGAGATCTGGTGCGGACAAAAGAACTGCTTCCCTGAAGAGAAGATCACTGAAGCCCGAAGAGATGCAAAGGCTATTTCAAATTGCATCTTCATCCCCAAGACTCAATGAGGTAAGAGTCGCCACATTTATCATTGCCTCGGTGTTCACCGGATTAAGGCCATCCGAGTTTGCCAATGCAATCTTTGAGGACGGCTCGCTCTTCGTACTGAACAGCAAAAATACAAACGGCAGATCCACAGGCGACATTCGAAATGTGCCCGTGACCACCAGACAGTGGATCATTTTTTTGGATTCGCTCGGAGTACAGGTTTCTTCAGACTTCAGAGCATCTCTTGAATCAGAAGAGTCGCTTCGCATTGCCTATGTCGAGCAAGCCCTAAACCACGCCGCCGTAATAACTGGTGCCTCTATCGATTTCCCCGTGAACGATCATTCCGAAACACGAAAGGACAAGTTGTCATCCTTTTTCAAGTCCTGCTCCGCATCCAGGTTCAAAGACTGGGAAAAGTCGCCATGCCCATACACGGGTCGTCATGTGTTTACCGCCAACTGGAAAAACATTCTTTCCAAAGAGGGAGTCGCAACTTTACTCGGGCACGCTTCAACCGAAACCGCTGGCAAACATTACGCCCGACGCGTGCAAGGCTCACCCATGTTCAGAGGGGAGTACGCATCAGGGGCAACTCAACAAAGAAACATCGATGTCGATAAGGATCGCTCATGAATCAAAGTACTACTCAAAAGAAAAAGTCCTCAAAGTCAAGCAAGAAACCCGCGCCGGTAACGAAAGAAGGCTTGGTACAGCTCTATGGATACTCTGTCTCACCCGGGTTCACTCAGATGAAACTTGCGGCCAAAGCTTTGGTGTGCGCAAGCTTTGTTGGACTTTCCACGGAAAGACTAATTGATCTGGAGTTGGAAGACAGTGCTGAGTGGGTGACGCTGGCAGGTAAAGGGATCATTCCAATCACAGAGTCCGCTGTGCTAAGTATGATGTCTGAACTCGAGAGCAATGGTCAGGCCGACTGGTCAGAGAGCGACGTGGGCACCTTGCCCAAGAAAGTAACCGAGGCGCTTGCTCTTCACAAACCGGTGCTGAACTTCATTGCCGAAACTGTTGAGCAGCTCAAAAAACAAGAGGGCAAGAATCTGCATCGCGCTCGCTTTAACCTGAAGAAGGCCGTAACAATCGACACGGACCAGGAAAGCTACATCGAGGTGTTTGATCGTCGCATCGTCAATAGTTTGAAAGGGCATGATGTATTGATCGGGCATCTATTGGGCCACGTCAGAAAGCCCGCACCCGCCAACTCCAAGGTTGCCTCAGCCATCGAGAGTTTCTCCATTTAATGAGTTGCCAAACTATCGAGCAAAACCGCTAGATTCAAGGGACTTCACCTTTTAGGTATCCAGATGATTTCAGCAGCACAACAACAAGTGGTTAGCTCCAGAGCAAAGCGACTCCTCGTTAGGGCGTTCGCTGGCTCAGGCAAAACCTACACTTCACTTCTGGTGCCGAAGATGAATCCGGGACAAAAGGTGCTGATGCTCGTGTTCAACGTCGCGAACGCGGCCGAGACCAATGCCAAGGCCGCAGCCATGGGGCTGTCAAATTTCAAGGCAAGCACCATTCACTCAATGGCCTACGAAAAGATTTGGCCAGCATACAAAGACAGTGGCAAAGAGATTGGTGAGTTGCAGGCCTGGGATCTATCCAAGCGGTATGGACTTGACACCCAGTCAGCCGGCGAGTTGGTTAGAGCCATGAAAAGGTTCTTGGCCAGCGGCGATTCAGCACCCGGTGAGGCACACCTTTATTCCAAAACAAAGCACCTGGCCGGAAACTTACAAAGACTCTGGCAGGATGCGATCAATCCAAAATCCAGTGTGCCTCTGCCAATGGATGCTGTGCTTAAGCTTTTTCAGCTCAGCAACGTGCAGTTTGATGCGAACATCATTATTGCCGATGAGTACCAGGATCAGACAGATTGCTTTGCAAGCATCCTTGAAGCCCAGAAGGCCCGAGTGATTGCCGTTGGTGATGAGCACCAAAGTATTTACGGATTTCGCAATGCCACTGGCGCCATGCAGCGGTTTAGGGCAAACGAAGAAGTGATTCTCAGCAACTGTTATCGATTCGGGCAAGGTGTTGCTTTGGTCGCATCCGCCTTGTTGGAGATCAAAAAACAGGAACCCAACATTCTGGTGGGACGCGGCTCACAGCAGATAACCTCGTTTGATATCGATGGCACCAAACCCTTCGGGCTGGTCTGCCGCACAAACAGTGCCGTCATCGAGAATTGCGTTGAAGCCTGCCAAAGGGGCTTGTCCATCCACATTATCGGTGGCGTAGAGAAAGCCAAACCAGCAATGTTGGTTCCGCTATCAAATCTCTTTAATGGCACGGCCAAAAGCGTAACTATCAGGGGCACAAGGAAATTAGACTCTTGGGCAGACCTGAAGGAGTACGCGAGAATCACCGATGATCGGGAGCTTCTCTCTGGAATATCACTAACAGAGCTGGTGCGTGGACGTGGCCAAGAAACCATCGACATGCTATCAAGAAAACACGTACCCTTTGATCAAGCCCGCGTTGTCATCGGCACGGCCCACGGCTGGAAAGGGTTCGAGATGGATCAGGTATTGGTTCACGATGATTTCAAAAGCCCGGATGAGTGCAATGACGCACAAGAGATCAACCTTCTGTACATCGCGGTGACTCGGGCCAAGAACACACTGGGCTTGCCGGACAATTTCATTGACTGGCTTGGTAAGAATGACTTGCCGCTGGAGATGATCGACTTGCTACAAAAAAATGGCCTGAACCACAAGGCCAGGCACAAGGTCATTGAAATGCTTGAGCAGGATTACCAAATCAGCGAGCCAGAAGCCGTAGCCCCAAGAGCCTAGTTAGGTTCGGCTCGCCGTTATTCAAAATCACTTCATGTTCATCAGGTTATTGACTTCAGCCAAAGGCAATGCGCCTTTGATTGGCACGCCCGATTGAACATAGCTCGTTGGTGTGGACTTCACCGCATACTTCGCAGTGTTCTCCTTGGCCTTCTTTAGAAAGTCTCCACCCTTGGCACAAATGCCGGGATTGCCTGGTGCGGTATTGCTCAACATGAAGTTCTCATAAGCTGCTTGGGGTTTGTCTGAGCAGCCGATCTCTTTGATCGCTTGTTCAGAATTCGGTCCCAAAACGCTAACCACGTAGGTGTAGATGATTGCGTTATCAAGATTCTTGATTACTTGCTGCTCATACTGCTTACAAAAACCACACTGAGGATCTGAGAAGACGACAAGCTTGCGTTCTGTCTTGCCGCTGGCATCGGGTTTCTTAGTCACGAAAGTGGCATCTTTCAAATTAAATGTCGAGAAGTCCACCTTAGAAGCTTCTGCGGCCGTTAGTTGAGTAAGGTTCAATTCTTTTTTTGTATCCCAGACTACGCCCACAAACAATCTCGATCCGTCCTTGTTCGTATAAAAGACTTCGCCATCGGTGGAGATGATTTCCCAAATTCCTTCCACCCCAATGGTCGATTGGCGGATTTCCTTGATTGGGGGCATTGCCGATTCAAGATTCTTTTTGATCACGTCGGCGTTGGCAAGAGCGCCAGAGCCAAAAGACAACATGATGGCTGCAGATGTGATCCGTAGTGTGGCTGATAACTTCATTTTAAATTTCCGTTTAGGTTAGAGATACTGAAATAGTATATCTTGAAAAAAAATCGCACAATCAAATGAATTTGTTGACGAGTGTACAGGCAACAGACCTGAGTGCAGACCAAATGGTTCCTATCGAATGGCAAGCACTGTGTTTTTTGCACGGGAAGGAACCCCGTTCTCGTACACCAGTCGGGCCTTTCGCTCCTCTCCCACAAAATGAATGCGCACTTCTTGCTCGGGGTTTCGCATTTCGATCACGCCGCGCACATGGGTGGGAAAGTGTGTAGGTGGGGTCTTGCAATAACTTGCAAAGATCTTTTTAAACTCGTGAGACAAAAAGCCCAGTTCTTCGGTGGTCTTTGCGCAAATCGATTCCCATCCCAGTTCTTCGACCACCTTGTTGATTGCGGGATCTGTGAAGCAAACGCTCTTGTATCGACCAAATCTACTGATGCCTTGGTAGACCTCTTGCCAAGCTGCGCTGGCCCTCTCCTGGATGTTGCCGCCAACAATGGCCGAATGGATCTCACCAGCTGAAGGTGGAATCTTTGATGTGTCGTTTTTCGCCAGAAAGAAAATTGCTTTGGCGATGTCCTTTAGCTCAAATTCACAAAGCACTGCAAAGTAAAACCGGCATGTACCAGGTGTGATCACCTTTGAGTAACCGGCAAAGGTATCTGATAGCAGGGCATTGAATTCTGGTTGGTCGTTATCTGTCATTTCCGGTCTACTCCCAATTCAAGCAGCGGGTTATAAGCATTGATGGTGTTTGCTTCGAGTTGTACCGCATCGCGGCCTTCTTGCTGTCTGGATTGACTCCAGATCACCTGACGCAACCCTTCTGGATTTTGGCAATACATTCGAAGCATGTTGGTCGCCTCAATGGGGTCACGCTTCATCATTCGCTCGAACTCAACAATGGTTTGCGGAGACAAGGCAAGAATCGAATTTAGGATGTCCTCAGAAAAGTACCGGGATGCTTTGATCAAGCAGCCGAGGTTTGCGACGAAATTGACCAATATTGTCTTAAAAAGGGCAACGGTTTGGCCTGGCGTGCGGCCGTATTTTTTGACCATCATTTCGTAAGCCCTGTCGATCACTGGCTTTTTTACGCCCAGCGAGATCAGGTCATTCACCACGGTCTCGGTAAATTCCATGCGGCTTTTCACAGGATCGGTGAAACCCAAGGTTCCAAGATCATTCCAAAACGACCGGACATCCAAGACTTTGAAACAGTGTTCGGGCACCTGGGTGGGCAGGTTCGCTTGTGATTCGGCCAAAGCGGATGATCGCAGTTCAGCGGTGTTTCTTGCCATGAGGCTTTCGACCACGAGTTCATCGTCTAGATCGAACTGATGGCGAAGGCTGACCCCTTCTTGCTGGTATATGTTTTGGTTGTCCTTGCCCTTTTCCTTATCCTTTACCTTTTCCTTAAGAGCGTTTTCCCCGGGACAAATGGCAAAAGAGTCCAGTTGTCTCAGCCTGTCCTCGGGACTATCAGGGTTTGTCGTCGGGACATATTGGTTTGTCCCCGGGACAGATTCATTTGTCCTCGGGACAGGGTTGGGACAGGCGTTGTCGTCATCATCGTCATCGAATGACTCATCAAACACGCTGCTTGACATTTCACGCATGGATTCAGCGTCGTAGGGGTGTCTGCTCAGGAGCTTTTCCCACCCATCGACAAAGTTAAAGTCTTCTGGTGATTTGATTCGACCAGCGACCATTTCCGGCTTGATGATTTTGAAGATCGGCAATTCATCGGGGTTGGGGTCGTAGGCCAGCAGTTTGAGTTCTGGTTGGGTGCGTGCCGCATCGGCATCGCTGAGCTTGCCGCGCTGGATATCTTTTTTGTGCCGGGCCCGCTGCATGTCGTAATCCTTGTGGGCAAACCGGTTCATGGTGGTTGCCATGGCCCTCGCAAGGTCTGGGTGGTAGAACCGGTTGTTTGAGCACAGGATCCAGCCATTTAAGAAGCCATTTTTCAGTGGCCCTTGCTTCATGCATTCCATGAACTCATTGGCATCGAGTCGCAAAATACGCTCAAGGCTTGGTTTGTGGTTGGGCACGGAGCACGGAGGGTCGCTTTCCCAGGCTGACATGAAAAGCGTGATAGCTGCCTTGAACTGGTCGCCGGTTGATTGCTCGAACATTGAGCTTTCTTTCAGTGACTGAAGATAAAGCGGCAAATAGCTCATGCCTTTGAAGCTTTTCAGGCTCGGTGGAATAAAAGGGGCTGGTTGAGCGCGCAGATCCTCCGGCGTAGCGGGGACCAATGGCTTTGAGTGGTCGGCATTACGCGACCGACCCGAGAAGTCGTTAAGGTTCATCTGTGGTCTTTAATATTCAGCAGAGCCGAGGCTCTTGGGTTTTGGACACTTCAAAAATCACGAGAAGTTCATCAAGATTGCCACTGATGAAATATTTGTGTCAAACGTTTTTTATGTTCAGTTTTTTATATTCATTCGATATTTTTAGAGCTGACCTATTACTTTGTTTGCCTTTCATCCAAGGGAAGACTATGATTTAAGTTATCAACATTCATAATAGATACGGAAAAATGAAGAAAGAAAAACCCCAGCTTGGCAACACTGATTTGATTGACAAACCGCGTGAACTGACACCCCTTGAAAAGGAGTTGGCGGAAATCGCAAAGGCCCAACATGGAAGGGACGACGTACGTTTTGCATTACGAAAAATGATTACGCTAAATCTCGTGGGTCTGCTTGTTGTTGTAATCTCCCTTGTCTTTGCTTCGGCGGTGATTTTGATGAAAGAGGAGCGCGAGACAATTGCCATGTCGCCCGATGGCCGGGTGGTTAAGCCCGTTCCGTTGTCTGAGCCCTTTTTGAATACCCGAACAATCAACAGTTTTGCCGATGAGGCACTGTTCATGAGCTTCAGTCTGGATGCGGTTAACTACCGTCAGCAGCTAACCCGAGCGCGACCATACTTTACCCCTCAGGGCTACAAGGGTTTTGAGAAGAGCATCAACACCGAGAACTGGTTAGCGCGAGTGATCACCGATGGGGAGATCATGAACGCGAAGTCCAACAACATCTGGGTGATCGGGCGTGAATCCATTTCACCAAACGGTAGGTATTATTGGGACGTACAGAGCCCAGTGACAGTAGAGTTTTCGCGTGGAAAAACGGTGCGAGTGGAGACAGGGGTGATGACTTTTCGCATTGTGAGAGTCTCCAACATCGATCATCCGTTTGGGGTGGCCGTGCACCAGGTTTTGTTTCAGCCAACAAAAAGCTAAAAATATATAGTTAATCGACTTTTACTTTTTGGCTCAGAGCGTATTAACGCGACAGATGGAATACGGTTGACTCATTTTGGGGGTTGACTGTAATCAGATAGGCTGACATGATCGAAACGAACTTCACTTCACAGGGTTTCACCTTAGAACTCTGGTCTTCTGTTTATAAGCAGCACTCGGGGACGCCAGCACCAATTTGGTTTGGCTTTTAGGAAGATAAAAGCAAGATGCACTCAAGAGGGAAAGCGGTTACACCGCTGCTAGAATTTTTAACCGCGACGACAGAAGACGTGACGATGCAACAAGTTGAACAAATTCGCAGTAAGGCCCAACAGGTTTTACGCGACACCCGCCTGGGAGGAGATGTACTTGATTACATGTCCCAATGCCGAAGAAAGTTTGAAAAAGAGTTTGAGAAGCTATGTGGCTATGAAATTGGCCTGATCCATCATCTCGAACTTCACGAACTGCAGTCTTATTTCCCCAGGCTCTCTCATCTCAGTCAGGCTTATGCGATGCCAGCAGTCAATGTATCGATTGCCTTGGCCACGCAGCGCAAAATCAAGGGTCTTGAGCACCTGTTCACAACAGATCCTATGCAGTTTGAGCGCGCAAAGAGCAAAACGTTCCAAAGCGATCGGACCATCTTCACCATCGACAATCCGATCAATCCAAAGCGTCTTGCTCGCATCGATGCGCAATTTGCCGGTGATATCCAGTTTGACGACCCCCACCTTCACGGCAGCGTGCACAAATTTATCTACCAAATCAGAAGCGCCCCAGAGCAGTTGTCAAAGGCTTATTTGGCCGGGGTTGCACAGGCGGTAGCCACTCTCAGGATTGCCAGCAAGTCTTCTGAATTTGATCTTTGGATGCTCGGGCTGCTCAAAGAATAATCTTAGTCACAAGACCGTGTCATTATCCCCTACACTTAGCTTGTGCGAATTGACTGCGCTCTCCTAGTGGGCGGTTAAGTAATTTCCAAATTTGCCTTCGTTTTCACACAAGCGCATCACCCGGACCATGCTCGCTGGAGCAGGTTCTGCCAGGGCTAGTTTGCAGGCCAACACAAGAATCCTTTTTGCCAGTTACCCTCACTACCTATACCTGTGCGCCACATCACTTGGTTCATCTTGCAATGTGCCCGTTTGTCTGCCCGCAAGAATAATCCACTTCTAAGCCCATTTAGTCTGCTCGAATAATCTTTTTTCTCTTTTATTTTACCAAGCTATCGAGTAATATTTGATTTACAAATTTCAGTATAGATAGTCCGACACGAAAATTTAAAAGGCCCAGCATCCAGATGCCCCTTGATATCAACGTAAAAAAATCAGTGAAAAAGCACTCTGCTTTATTGCTCTGTTTGATGGCCTTTCAGGCGCAGGCGCAAATCGCCGCACCCGGCACGATCTATGTCGATGCGCAAGGTCGTGCAACCAACGCTGACGGATCTCCGTTTTCTCCATCGCAGCAATCAGGCGCTCCGGGTCAACAAGGTCAGCCACAGGGTCAACCCACGCAACCGGCCGTTCAGCAATTGCCACCGGTGGATCTGAAAAAAGAAAGCTTCAATGCTGCGCGTGAGGAGCAAATCCCCATGACGCGAGATGAGTTGTTGGAGCTGAAATCCATTTTGGAAGAAACCCGACGCGCCTCTCGAACACCTGCGATTAATTCCAAGCCTGTGACAGGATCAATCATGGTTGACCTGTCCCCTGGTGCGCCCCCTCCTGGCGTTCGCATTGCTGTGTATCACGGCGCGGTGCTGAACTTCATCGACAGTCGCGGACAGCCTTGGCCTGTGGATCAGGTCACGAACTTTAACCCCAAGGACTTCACAGCCAACACGCCGGTGCCTGGATCGTCCTCAGTGACAATCTCCAACAAAGGGTATTACGGCACAGGCAACATCGCGGTGTTCCTAAAAGGCTTGCCAACCCCAGTGACTGTGGGTCTGTTTGGCAATCAAGCCGAGACTGATTACAGGGTAGATCTGCGCTTGCCCAAGCGTTTGCCCGGATCAATGGATGCGATCCCTGCGAGCAATGCATTAAGCGCCACCCCCGATTCCAGAATCTTCCAACTTGTTGATGGTGTTCCGCCTGATGGCGCGATTCCAGTGGCCACAACCTCTGAGTACGTGAAGGCATATCTGTTTGAAGACAAGATGCTGATCCGCACAACGTTGACCCTGTTGAGTGCGTATGAGACAGGCGTTCCTGGGCTGGACGGAACGAACGTGTACCTGACTCTGATTAAACCGGTTTTGACCTTCGCTGTGAACGGCAATCGCCAGCGCGTGGGCTTTGATATCTCGGGGATGAATTAAACAATGAGTGAACCAACAATGGATGCAACCATCCCAAACGAGCAGACTGTTGAGGATGCACCACCAAAGAAAAAGCTGCACCCGGGCGCAAAGAAAAACCTGATCATCGTTTCCATCATCGGTGGCGTGGCTGTGCTTCTAACCATCGGCTTTGTGTTCATGGGCTCAAGTGGCACTGAGCAAGCTCAAAGCACTCTGAAGGGTGGGCGGGGCACAGAACAAAACCGCGATGTGACGGACTCTCGCTACACAGCCATGCGTGAAGAGCAGCAAGCCGCCGCTTTCGAGCAGGCGGAAACGTCTGGAAGCAGTTTTCTCGGTAGCTCTCCAGAGCCCACCGTAAATGAGGGCTTCTCCCCCGATGATCTCAACATCACGGACAAAACAAACCCCGCTTTGGCCAACACGAAAGTCAAACCTTCTACTCGGGCTGGTGGTGCACAGTATGCCAACACCGGTGGCCCTAGCGGTGGCGCACGAATCGATCAATTCACCGCGGAGCGAATTGAAAAGCGTGCTGCCAGTGTTGCCAGACAAATGGAAACAATTTTTGAACAGCAAATTCCTGTTGATCATGTGACAGTGGATTACCGCGTACAAGAGCCCGAACAAACTGCGCAGGCCGGCTCCCAATTCAATCAGCCCGGATTTGATAGGGCACCTGTGGCCGCACCGGTACAGCCAGATGCATCGAAACCGCCAGGTTATGACCAGCAACTCTACAAGAGCGCCATGGCGACACTTGACAAGCCAGTTCAAGCAGATCGCGACACGCTCGTGATTGCTACAGTGCGCAGTGGACCGTACGAGGGCGCCCGCATCCAAGGTATTGCCAAACGCGACCTGGATCAGTTCCGTGTTGAATTTACTTCCATGACGTTTGGCGGTCAGGTTTACCAGGTTAGAGCATCGGGCTTGGATCAAATGACTCTTTCCACACTCGTGGAAGGCGATTACGACGGCAATGTGCTGGCCCGCTACGTGGCCCCATTTCTGTTCTCCACAGCCGGTGCAATTGCTGAAGCGCGTGGCCAACAAGACCAAAGCATCATCGTTGGCGGACAAGGGCAAATTGTTCAGAACCAGCCCAAGCCCACGGACAGCGAAGCAATTGCGCGCGGCATCTCCGAGGGCATCAGAACCGCAGGACGAGTGTTCGCAGAGAACGTAAAACCAGCAACTGTAAGCGCACCGACCAATTCAGCGCTTGCCATCATTTGGCTCAATTGATTTTTAAGAGGCACGGGAAATGACTGATAAGAAAGACGACTTGTTTGAACCAGAAGATGGCTTGTTTGATAAGAGTGGCGCAGAGCAGCCCTTCAAAGAAGAGCCCGTATTGATGAGCCCTGAATCATCGAGCAACCCAAGTTTTGTAACCGAAGGTTATCAGGACTCCAAGGCCGCTGCAGGAAAATCATCAGCAAAGAAAGCCTCTGCGCCAATGGATGCTGGAAAGAAGAAAAAGCTTAAAATCGCAGCCATTGCCGGTGCGGTGGTGATTGCCTTTGCCGGTGCAACTGTGATGAATATGTCCGGGCCAGCACCAAAAGCCAAGTCCACCACTGCGAAGTCACAGCCCACACAGCAGTCAAGCGGTGAGATCGCGTCGGCACAAGATCCAGCGGCTTCTCCCGAAGCTGCGCAAATTACCGACCCATTTGCAAGCCCAGCCCAAGGTGAGTCTGGTGCGGCGGTGGCTGATCAGTTTGCTCAATCCCCACAGCCTGGTGCCGACCCATTCGTCGACCCATTTGCCGATCCAGGCGCACAAGGCAATCCTGCCGGTGCAGCCGCCAATCAGTTTGTGCAACAGGATCTGCAATTCGTGATACCCGGACAAACACCTCCGACCGATCCGAGTGCGCCTGCGCAGCAGTCTGTGTACTCCCCACTGCCTGGGGCAACCACTGATGGTGCCTCTGATGTGGCAGTAACTACACCAGCAGCGCCTGCGGCACCACAAGCAATGGATAGTACAGCGAGCACCGCTGAAATTGGCCAGCAGTTTGCCATGTTGCAGCAATCCAATGCTCAGCAAAAAGCGCAGATCGATCAGCTTCGTGAAGAAAACGCCCGATTGGCAAAAGAGTTGGCAGCAGCACAGTCTGCAAACCCATCTGCAGCTTCCACTACGACAGTGAGCAATACATCGGAGGTCACTTCATTGAAGCGTCAAGTGCGCAATCTTCAGGTAAAAAATGCCCAGCTACAAAAGGTAGCAAAGCGCAGCACGGCTGAGTTGGAAAAAGTAGCCAAGGGCGAAGAATCCGATGTGGTGATTGCGTATCGCAAAGCCTCTGGCATTGATGTGGCAAATGCCAAGCCATCGCTTTTGACCGTGAAGGCCATCAGCAACGATTTGGCCATCGTGCAAAAGGGCGAAGACTGGCACTACGTCAAGCAAGGCGACTCGTTTGACGGGATTTTTGTGAAGTCAGTCAATCCTGTCAAAGGCGTGGTTGTAACAAACCAAGGAACGTTTTCGGCACAGTAATGGTTCATCACCACTTAATGCGAAAAGGCACAAGAAAAAAACATGTTTGAGATTGACGTTTCACAAGCTTTAGTAAATGCAAGCGTAGCGTTCGAAGCTCTTCGTTCGCTCATCTTTGCCATTGCTTTGCTTGTCGGTGTGGTCATTTTCATCAAAGGTGTGAAGTACTGCATTGTAATTAGCAACACCAACGGACCTGGAGTTGTTACGCCTTCCAAGGCCATTTGGCACTTGATTTTTGGTGCCTTGTTTGCAGCCTTTTCTTTCACGATTTCTGCGCCATGGAACACCTTTGCAACCACTGAGGCCAACACCTCGATCGTCGCCTACAACATGCCTGGCACCGATGGAGTTCCAGAGATTTACAAAGAAGTGATTGTTGCAGCCTTAAAGTTCATACAGCTCGTTGGTTACTGTTTTGCTTTCCACGGAATGATCTTGGCAATGAAAGCTTTTGCAGGAGAGTCCAATGGGTCGGGAGAAAGTCCGACTATGAGCGCTACTTGGCGCTTCATGGGCGGGCTTGGATGTATCAACATTGGCCCTTTTCTGCTTGGTGTGTCCGCTTTGTTTACCGGTTCGAGTTAATTGTTTTACCCCCCCTGAAAACTGATAGAAGGAAATTTTGATCATGAATACAAACAACATTGGCCGAGCAGTATGCCTGCTGAAATTGGGTGCCGCCTTGTCTCTGATTTCCACCGGCGCATTCGCTGGTGCAGACCTGGAGACAAGTGTGGATAGCGTGAAGCGATTCGTTGAAATCTTCATCGACTTGCTCGCAATTCTTTGTGTGTTAGGTGGTTTTTACTTCTTCGTGATCGGCATCATGATGGCGATCAAGAAGTCGCGTCCTGAGACTGCTTCTCAGGTTACTGGTGGTCAGATCGCAGGTCATCTGTTGGGTGGCCCTGTGTTGTCGATTGCAGGTTATTTCCTGTTCACCGTCGTTAACCTGGTGTCTGGTGGTTCTGGTGAAGACGAGATCGGAAAGGGTGTCGAATTCTAAATGTACGACCGCCTAAGTCAGTCTTTGGTGGTAGGGATTAGGCGTGAAGGGGAGCTTCAAAAGTTTCCCCTTCATGGCCGGTTCAATCCGCCTGAAAAAGTCAAAGCCTGCTCCTCGTTTTTGTTGGCTGCAGGTCCAAAGCAATGCCACTTCTGTGAGCTGAAGTCTGAGCTGATGGAAGTGCATCACATTGATCATGATCATGACAATTGGGCGCGTTCCAACCTGGCTTGGGCCTGCCCTTTGTGTCATCAGGTGTTTCATAGTTATGAAGCCGGTCTAATGGGCTCGCGCCTGATCTTTGCACCAGACATCAAGCAGCAAACACTGAACCATTTACAGCGCATGATTGCCGTGGTTCTTTACCATGGTGAGAGTCTGGGATTGAAAGAGCAGCAACCCAGAGCCAAGCGTTTGCTTAATATGCTCGCGCAGTATTCCAACACGGTTCAAAAACAGTGGACCAGTTACAAGCTTGTCGACTTCGCGCTGAAAATGCGAAGACTCAACAACGACCAATACAGACACCGCGACGAAGCCCTTGATGGCCTGCGCGTGTTGTTCAATCCCGAAATATTCAAAAACGAATCGGTGTTCTGGGCCAAAGAAGCGGTGGACTTGATGCCCGCCAATCAGTGGCGTGATGCCTATGAGGATGTGGTGATTAAGGCCGGGCTGAAGACCTTGAAAAACCCACCGCCCAAAGAGATGCTTCGAGACACCGTGGATATTCGAGAAGAGGGCGATGAAGCAGAAGAATCCATTGTTGTTGAAGACGACAAGGATTGATGTAGCCCCATGGATTGTCTCTTTTTCGAGAAGCCCAATCACCCTTTAAACAGCAAGATCGTTAGACGCTCTGCGCAGGGCAATGAGGTCACCGTACAAAGCCTTGAAGATTTAGAGCTTGACGCCATGGCGTTCTCGAATCTGGATTTACTCACGCTGTTGGAATTAAACCATTGTGTTGATTCTTCCGAGCATCCAGAGCTATCGAGTCGAACGGTTTCCAACATTGTAAGTGGTGATTTTTTTCATACCACAGCCCAAGAATTGATTGCATACCTGGGGCGCGGGCACGGCTACTCCGAGAACCTGTCCACACTGAGTGCTTATCAAAGGGCCTACGTGGCCAAACACTACAATGCGGTGCTTGAGTTGCTGCATACCCATTACGGGTTCGAATACGACCCAAGCCAGCCGCTTGAAAAACGCTTTTGTGCAAGCCAGTTGGTGCTGAAGAGCAGGTTTACCAATCGCTCTTTTGATTTGCCGTCAAAGTACAGTGCGCAGCTCGAATCCCTGTATGAGCCTCGCTCGCTGTGCGACTCCACTCGCATCCGATCCCACGGTGACACCTACCGATTTACTGCCACGCGCAACATGGTCGATCACCTGGCGGTGGTGGCCAATCGAATGATTCCGTTTGGCGTGAAGCTCGAGGAAATAGACCCCATTGAGCTAGGCTCTACAACGTCTGAGATTCTTCAAAGATTGTTGGGCGAAGTACGTCCCTTTTGTGCCTTGGTTCGCGTACTGGATCACGAGCCAGACTTGGGTGTTTTGGCCTGTCTGTACACCAAAGAAAGCGATTCATTTTGGGTCAATGATGTGGATCTGATCTGGTTATCTCAAGTTTGCACGGTTGCCTTCGAGAAGGTCTTGCTCTCGCGCTCCTACGTGGCGGTACCTCATGATTTGAAACCCAACAGCAAAGTGTTTGCTGATCCGTTGATTCGCTTTTCACCGGCGGCAAATACAGTGGCTCACATTCACTTGATGTCCTTGGTGGGAGCAACCACTGACGCTGGCGACTCACGAAGTGGATTGCTTTCGACCTGGCTGAAATCCATCGACAAAGCGGAGATGCTCATTTACGCCCGAATGGCCAAGGCGTGTGGGTTCGAAGTGCTCAGCTTTGGTCTGGGTCGAATTGATCTCTTGGTACATGAGTCCTTGGTACCGCGCTTTATGGATTACCTGGTGCAAAACGGCTTTCAATCCCCAACCATCCATGGGCTTGAGAAGAATCTCTCAACCTTTAAGCTCGCCGCATTCGAACCCTTGGTGCTTGGCACCGAGATGATGCTTTGAGGCGCGGGGAGCAAAGAAGGCGATGAACCAAAGCGTAACCAACAACCTGTCATGGCACGGCACACTGAAAAACAACCCGTACTGCGAAAGTGCCGACATGAATCTGTACGGGGCCATTGCCCTCACGCAGGTGCTGTTTACCAAGTATGGCGCTGGGCTGGACATGGACTTGTTGCTTGATCTGAGCCACAAGCAGCGTGTGATTGCTTTGGTGACCGAGATATTGAATATCGCTGCGCTCGATGAGGCGGCAGCAGAAGTGATTAAGGAAAGCGGCCTGGTGGGTTACTACCACCGCTATATCACCGAGCAGCTTTAAGCGCTTTGGTGCGAACTGATTGTTTTGCATACGCCTCGCGTGGGGCGTTTGATCGATAGTGGAGAAATGAAAATGGGTATGTTGTCATCTGTGATTGATGGTATCGAAGACGGCTTGTACACGCTGACAAAGAACGCGCTCATGACCGAGGCGCCATCCTACATTCGCCCGGAAACCGCGATTGGCGGGAACTACGATCCACGCAACGAGCTGAACAATGCGCCCCCGGATGTGATCGTGACCAAAAATGGCGAGATGCTCACGGTTTTTAGGATCGAGGGCACCAAGAATGTGATGCCAGACACGTTTCGTCATCAGGGTTTAACAGAGTATTACGACAATGCGGCCCGGATGTTATTGCCTTTCATGAAACGAAAAGGCCATGCCGTTGAAGTGATCTTGGAGCGTGATCCGGACAAAACCCGAGGTCAGTTGACCAAGCTGCTGCAGCCTTCAAGCCGTGTGGCAAAAAACCTGGGCATGGATTTCTCTGAGATTTTGCAGGGGCGACTGGACACCATGTCCAAGCACTGCACCTATGAGCGCTCCTGGCTGGTGATTTCCACCTCGATGAGTGCCCTCAATGAGGCAGAGATCAAGCTTGGCATCATGGAAAACGCAGCGCGAGCCACCAAAGAGGGATATATCCCACCCAGAGAGGGTTTCACTAATTTCTTTGTGATCAACAAGCAGGTGCATTCCCGGCACAAGTCGTTTGAAACATCCTTTGCCAAAGCCATGGACAGTGCAGGGCTGGTGCTCACCAAGCTGTCTGCTCACGAGGCTTTGACCGATGCAAAGATTTGCATGGACCCAAAAGGTACATCAGAGGCATGGAAACCCACGCTTCCAGGCGACCCAATCCGTCCAATCATGGATCGAAAGGGCAACCCCACGCGCCACTTGCCAAACATTGCTTCTCAAATCGTCCCATCGAACCTGAAAACAGATGGCGATTATGTCATTGCCAGCGGTATGCATTACCTGTCCGGTTGCATGAAAAAGTGCCCCATGGACACCGAGTCCTTCACCCAGCTCTTTGATCGGGTGCCAAAGAATGTGCCATTTCGAATCAACATGCGTTTGTACCCAGATGGGTTAAAGATGCACTCACTGAAAATGGGCATTAACAACATCATTGCCTTTGTCTCAGAGGCATGCCGAATGATCAAGCTCTCCTATGAGGATTTGAAGGAAAGCGAAGCAAGTGGGGATGCGGTGGTGGCCATGGACGTTCACTTTCAGAGTTGGGCAACCAGCAAAGACGTGGCTGAAATGAATTTCTCGCTGCTCGATCAAGCCGTACAGGCATGGGGTATTACCGACACCAGCAAGCAGTTCGGGGATCCGTATTTGGGCTTTTTCCCAAACATTCCTTTCATCTCGGACAAAAACATTGCCCCCAAGATGCTTCAACCGATCTCCGAGGCAACCAAGATGCTGCCTTTCACGCGTCCGGCAAGCCCATGGAAACACGGCTCTGCATTGCTTAGAACCTTGTGCGGCAAGGTGTTCCCAATGCAACCGGGCTCACCCATTCAGGACACCTGGATTGATCTGTTTTTCTCCCCCCCGGGCTCCGGTAAATCGGTGTCAATGAACGTGTTGAACTTGGCCGGTATTCTGGGTACCGCCGGCAAAGATTTACCCTACATGTTCATCTTGGACATTGGGGTGTCATCGCGCGGTCTGATTGATTTGATCTCATCAATGCTTCCACTGCATGAGCGACTGCTTGCGCAGTACAAGCGCATGCAAAACACCGTGGACTGGGCGGTGAACCCTTTTGACACCGATGAGGGCATGCGTTACCCCTCGGCTGTGCGCAAGGCCTACCAAAAATCCCTCCTGATCACCTTCTGTACGCCTACTGGCAGGCTTGACCCCTACCCAGGCGTGGACTCCTTGGCCGAGACGGTCATTGAGTTGGCCTACAAGCATTTTTCCCCCGAAGGAAACCCAAAAAAGTATCAGGAGCGAATTGATCCCATTGTGGACGCTGCGCTGGAAGAGATGCGACTGCAAGGGATGGAAGTCGAAGACGAGCCGTCTTGGTGGGAGGTGACAGACTTTTTCTGGAAGCACGGCAAGATTCGCGAATCGCAACTGGCTCAACGTTTTGCCATGCCGATTTTGTCTGACCTGCCCGCCATTGTGAACACCCCGGAGGTTCGTCAGATATTTGCCAAGCCTGGCTCAGAGATCCGGATTGACACCAATGAATTGCTCATCGATGCGTTCACCCGCTTGATCACAGAAGCCATCAAGATGTATCCGGTTTTCAGCAACACAACACGTCTGGATCTGGGGCAGGTGCGCATATTGGCGCTGGACTTGCAGGATGTAGCGCCCGAGGGCGGTGCTGCAGAGAAAAAGCAATCTGCGCTTTTCTACATGTTTGCCAAGTTCCTCTTTGCCAAGATGTGTTTCATCAAGAAAGAGGTCGTAGAGACCTGGGTTCGCGATCTTAAGCGCCTGCCTAACATGTACCACGACTATCACTTTGATCGCGCAGATGAGATGGACAGGCACCTTAAGACCCTGGCCATTGATGAGTTGCACCGATCCTCTGCCATTCCGGAGTTCCGGGCATCTGTGAACCGTGATATTCGAGAGGGGCGAAAGTGGAAGTTACGCATTGCCTTGGCCAGTCAGTACATGGAGGATTTTGACGGCGAGATGATTGATGCCGCCACCTCGATTTATGTCATGAAGTACGTGGACGATGCCAACACCAAGCGCTTAAAAGATCGTCTTGGGTTCTCAGACAGTGCGCTGCGCAAATTCAAAGAAAAGTGCAACGGCCCAGTCCCCGGTTTTGGTGCGCCTTTCCTCGTGAGATTCAAAACCAAGGTGGGTCAGCTCGATCAGATCCTGGTGAACACCATCAGCCCGCAAGAGGACTGGGGCTTGAACTCCTCGCAGGAAGACCGCTGGATCAAAAGCTATGTATTCGATGCGGTGGGCCCCCAGATGGGCTTGCGAAAACTCGCAAGGCGTTACCCACAGGGCAGTGCGCGAAACGATTATTACAAGCGCTTAGAAAAAATGGGTCAGTCTGTTGAGGACGACGATCAAGACGACAATGTGTTAAGGACTATCGCCATTGAAGTGATCGAACAAATTGAGGACGTATTGGTATAAACCTCACGCACGAAAAAATAGAGACCAGCCTTTCTAGGGGTTGTCTCTATTAAGCCAAACTGATAAGCCGCGTCATATCGACTCATCGAGACACATTGTAAAAAAAACATAAATCGTTGTGTAGAGTTTCATGTCATTTCATGACATTTATTTTCTAGACAAAAGGGTGACGACTGGACAAACCCGGACAATTCTTGCCCGAATCGCCCGTGGGGCAAGTGTTGTTAAATTGGCTCCCAGCTTCCTGTGCGCAAGCGGCGGATCATCTGGTCTGCTGCGACGTGCTCGAACTCAAAGCCGATTACTGCCAGCAGGCCCAGGTACTTGTTCAGTGCCAACTCAACCGTGCTGGCTGTCACCACTTCGATGCCCAGTGCGTGAAGTGATTCCACAATCACATCGTTGTCGATGCTCAGTGTGAAGCCATACTGGGAGAAAACCTGCTCAGGCCCAACGCCTGGGGCGAACCGGTGAATTCTGCTCAGCATGGACCATGCAACCTGTCGGGCTGCATCATTCATCACATCGCTTGGCAGTGCGAAGTTGATGTAGGATTTGGTCAATGAATCAAACAAGATTGTGGCCCCTTGGATGGCGTTAATGAAACGGTGTTAATTTAATCAATGATATCTATTTTATCATAATCGAACCATTGGTTTTTTGGCTTATTTTGCCGATTATTTCTAAGCTTGAAAATCCTCATGCAATGACCACATCGATGCTTTGCCGGATGATCAGTCTTGCGTGAGATACAGCTTGTGTGGGCGATTTAGACAAGTAGTTCAGTTGGGTTACTTTCTCGCTCAAGTACTTCGGTGCAAAGTCTGGATTCTCATGCGCAATTGATCGTGCATTGCTGATGATGTCGCAGGTTTTGATCAGGTGCACTCGCGCGCATCCTGCTGCAAGTCGAATACAGCTTTTGTGGAGTCGCTCAACCCGGTTCCCAGTCTCCATGTCCGACAAGGTGAATACGATCGTAGCTACTTCCTCACCAAAGTGCTCGACAAGCTCTAACCTTGTGACGCCCTGGTCTTCGATGCAATCGTGCAACCAGGCACCTGCCACCGCCAGATCATCGCCACCAAATGCGTGGGTTAGCGCAGCCACTTCGGCCAAATGGGTGATGTAGTGCGCCCCGGAATAGTCGCGCCGCTGAGCGAAATGTTTTTCTTGCGCAAAGAGCATTGCTCGGGAAACCAGATTATTGCTCATGCTCGCGCTTCCTTTTGTGATTTCAGGTTCTTTATCAAGGTGCCCACAAGTTGCTGGTCTGCGCTGCACAGCGAGCGGATCTCGCGCTCAAGGATGCACAGGGTGTCCTCGTCGCTTGCCGTGGACTCACCCACCAGCACTTTAATGGGAACGCAAAGGGTGTTGGACAGGCCGCGAAGGGTCTCCAAAGACGGGTTTCTCGAGCGATCTGACTCAAGATCCCAGAGGTGTCCTTTGCTCACGCCAACCGCAACCGCAAGCTGCTTTAGGGACAAGCCGGACTTAGCCCGGTAATGCTTAAGGTTTGTCGCCAGCAGGCCGGGTGTTGCCATAGCGCTTAGCCTCGCATGCCAAAAGCCATCTCAGGCTCTTGGTGATTAGTGGCGGTGGTTTGCTGCTGCATGGCCAACTCGATGCCCACGCCATCGCTGGGGAAGTGTTTCTGCCAGTATTCAAGTGCCATTTGATCCACGATCACATCACGCATGGAAAGAGGGCGTTTTAGAAAGAGGCCATCCATGGTTTTCACGCGCGACAGGGCCACATAGGCTTGCCCGGTGGAAAAGGTGCCTTCTCCCAGATCGATGATGGCTTGATCCAGTGTTGCGCCTTGTGTTTTGTGAATCGTGTTGGCGTAGGCCACTCGAATCGGGAATTGGCGAAACTTGGCCATGGACTGGTAGCTCAGGCTTCCCGTGGCACGGTTCAGCTCAGGTTTGTTGATGTCCCACTCGGCTTTGGGCACCAGTACCCGGGTGCCGTTCTTAAGCTCCACTTCCAACTCGTGATCGGTGATCTTGCGAACGTGGCCGCATGTTCCGTTGACCCACTCCCCACTGTTCACCGTAAACATGACAAACGCGTCCACCTTCAGATTCAGGTGCGCCGGTGCGGGAAACTTGCCATCGGCTTTCGTGATGTCGATCTCACCGTCCACATCGGCCGTGAAAGTTTTAAGCTCTCCTTTCAGACCATTGATCATGGCAGAGTTGATCACATCGGCCTGGTTGTTACGCGGCACCAAGCGCATGATGGCTTCGCCTTCTGGCACCACGCGATCGCGGTAGCAGTGACGGTTGATCAGCGCAAGGCTTTCTCGGTAGTTGTGTCCGATGCGGATGTGAGCCAGAGCGTTGATGAATTCAAAATCGGTTTGTCGCCACACCTTGGAAAGCGCAAAATGCTCGATCGGGTTGCGCTTAAAGACATGGGCCTGAAAGAAGTGGTCTGAGCCATAGTTCATGGTGAAAAAGTCACGCTCGGGCTCATTGGTCACCACCGCCGGCAGCTGCAAAAGGTCCCCATACATGGCAAGCTTCACCCCACCAAACGGAGCGCTATTTCCCTTGGCGCTTCGCATCACGATGTCGATGAAGTCGATCATGTTTGGTTTGAACATGCCAATTTCATCCATCTGCAGTACGTCGATTTTTCGCAGTGCATCCATCTTGTCTCTGCGAGGCAAGCGGTATTCGTTGGCCTTCAGGGTAATGGGAGGGATGGAAAACGTGCTGTGTGCTGTGCATCCGTTCACGTTCACTGCGGCCAGGCCTGTGGGCGCAACTGTGACGACATTCTTGCGTGATTTGTGAACCATGCGGTTAAGGACGGACTTGCCGGTACCGCCCATGCCACCGATGAACGCCGGGGCGCAGCCATCCTGGTCTAGGTGATCAAGCACGCGCTTGAACTCCTCGCCAACGATAATTCCCTTGTCCTCAACTTTGCTCATAGGTGTTTTCTGTTGTGCTTGATCATCAAACGTTCATTGTGACGGGTTGCTTGGTTGGTTTGTAAAACTGCGCCAAACCTTTACTCTTTGAGCCAATCACGAAATTCTTTGATATGTCGTGGATCTCGCCGTCTTGATAAACTAAATATAAATATTATATCATATTTAATCGGCAAAAGCGTTCGAATCTTTGTACGGCATTTGCCTTGTCTAATTCAGGTGATCCCCAGAGAGGATTGATCCCAATACGTCGAACACAAGTATCACGCAGGCAATGGTTAGAATGATGTACAGAGAGGCGTCTGGGTGCTCGATGCGTTGAGCAAACAAAACCATGCAGCTTGCCCCAAGGAACAGGCCGGCAAAAAGGAAAGCGAACTTGATGAACATCTGAGTGACTCCTCTGTTTGGTCTTGGCACACGTTGCGATCAACGCGGCCCTGAGCGCAAGGTTTGCACCAAATAGCCGTACCCAAGTACCAGGGAAAACGCAAAGAGCATTCCTGAGAAAAAGACCTTTGCCTCATAGCCCGGTGCGCTTTGCAACAGGAAGTACGACGTGACGGCTGCGAGCATGGCCAGCAGGGATTTGGTGAGACTTGGTTTAGCGCTCATGGGGTCGGGTCTCCGCAAGATCTGGGGTGGGCGTGGCCGGTTGGCATAAAGAGAGGCCTGGGCAAACGGCTCACAAATCACTTGTAGCAAAGATCATTGCCAACATTAGGCCTATCCCGATGGCCATCCCGGAAAAGCCAGCCAGCAGGGCGGGATCTCGGTACGCATCAAGAAAGGTGGCGCCACCGGCTTGGATGGCAAAACCCAGCACGCAGACAAGGATGGCCAACAAAAGGGCGGCGTATTGGAGTGTGAGCTTTTTGGCGGTGGACATTTGGCGCAATCCCGATTGTTGTGTCATAAATCTATTATATCAAATAATTGAGATCCACTTTTTAAGAAAAATCGCCACTTGTGAAATGATATAATGGATCTGTACATTAACCATACACAGAGCGCGCCATGACATTTACCCAAGCCATCCACACAGGACTTACCAAGTATTTTGATTTTTCAGGCCGCGCATCGCGCTCGGAGTACTGGTGGTTCTATTTGTTTATCCTGATCAGCTTCGTGCTTGGCGCGATCGCAGACAAGGTGCTCTTGGGCAACTCCGAGTCCAAGGGGCTCATTGATTTGGCGGTGTCGCTCTTTTTTGTGATTCCCTCCATCAGTATTGCAGCGCGCAGGTTTCATGACAGGAACATGAGCGGGTGGTGGCAACTCATCTCAGCCACGATTGTGTTGCTCCCGGTGTTTTGGGTGTTGCTTGCCTTGCGCGGCACACCGGGGGAGAATCGCTTTGGGCCAGATCCATTGAACGATGATTCGCTTAAGGGGTACAACATGGTGCCGCCTGCCAACAAAGCGGCCAATGACGAGACTTTCCCCACCCGAGTGATTGACACCCCAAGCGACAAGGTTTGATTCAGATGAAAGCCAACGATCCGGATCTGGACTTTAAGCAGTATTTTATGCGGCTCTCGCGTGGTCAAGTGAGCGCATTGGAGCTTGCACAAAAGCTCACCGATGAGCATGGTGAGCCCTATGTGCCATACCAGCTAAGCAAAAGTACTGATGCCTATCGAATGGGCTACCGCTTCATTTGTGCAGCCAAATCACAGCGCGCGCAGTTCGAGGCCGAGGGCTCCAAGATGCTTGTAAAACACAAGCCCCCTGTGATTGTCTTGCCTGGTGATGAGTCCGGCCAAGGGCTTGCATGAAGTTCAACCTGAGCTTGCGCCGAGTGTTGCTTCCCGTGGCAGGTGTTGCGACGGTGTGGTTCTTTATGAGCTTTGCCACCGCCAGAGAATCGGCCTCTGATCTAAAGCCTATCGACTTACAAACGCCATTGAATGAGCAAGCCGAGCGACTGGTTCGCCTTCTTGAAAAAGAGCGCGATGGTCAAATGACCTTGGAGCTAATTGATGGGCTAGGCGACATTTCCAGAACGTGTTTGCTGGTGATGTCTGCAGAACTGCTGGCCACAGAGCGCGACAAAGCAAAGACACGCCGACCCGGGCAAGCGCCCGAGCAAGCCGATCTCTTTGGTTCTGGGTATGACGCCTTTGCCACGCGCGACAAAAAGCGCTTGGGACTGGCCGATGAACTGGATCTCTTTGTGGGCGCCTACATTCGCCTGGCAACCCTTGGTGTGCAGCTCACAGAAGGAGCACCGCCTGAGGCCATGCAAGCGGCCGTGGCATCGATTCAAAATGACTTGCGCTACCAGGTGCGAGCCTTTGAGTCCCCGTTGATCCAGATGCGTGCCGGCGGTGGGGAGGAGGCCCGGCTGTATCAGCGCGGCCTAACTCAGTGCAAGGGTTTCATCAAGAGCAAGGGAACCAAATACGAGAAGGTGTTTCAAGGGTTGTTGTATTGAAACGAGGCCGTGGCCTGACCCATCATGTTGGTCCAAACTAAGTGATAGACAAAGGAGTCAAAATGAGTGTTGAGAAAAACCCAGAGCAGCATAGAAAAGCCGTTCAGGATGCGCCCCGCACAGCCAAAGAAATACTGCTGTGGGAGCTGCCACGATCAATCTTGTTCTCAGCCATTGTCGCGTTTGTCTTCCTGTTGTTTTCCCCAGAGTTCAAGTCCTTGTTTTCCGAGCTTAATGAGCCCCTTCGCACGGTGCAAATCAACGACCCGGGCACCTCGCCTGTGGAAACGCTCACGATCTACTTCGTGGTGACAACGCTGTTTTTTATCCCCGTTATGCTGATTGCGACCAATCTGATCATATTGATGTATGGGCATTTGACAAACAAGTGCACTGGCAAAGCGGACACAGACACCTCAAAGGATGCAGGCAATGAATAAAAACTTCGACTTAAAACACTTTTGGTCAACGCTTATGACCTCCGCAATCTTTGGCGCAATTGGAACGGGGATTTTCATCATGTTGGAGCCACACATAAGCCAAGCGGTTCCACACCCTGGCCCAGCAGTCTTGCTCGGAAATTGGAACCTGTTCCTCGCGCTCACCGCGTTCCTGTGGATTTCCATGTTGGTTGTGCTGCTTGTCGCAGAGCGGCACCCGCGCGCGTGCCGTAGCGCCCTGAAAGAAACGACAGACTGCTCAAAGGGGCAATGAAGCATGAGCCAAGACCTGCCCACTCTATCGCGTGCGCGTCTGGCCGGCCTGTGGGTCGTGGTCAAAGACTTCTGGGTAATGCTGTTGCTCTCGCTGGGCAGTGCAGCGATTCTGTTGGTGTTTGCCGATCCGCCAGCGCTTCCAGGCTATGAGAAATCGGAATTCATGCTGACCTCACTTGCGCTGTACACCCTTTGTTTTCTGGGGGTGTATCTGTCCGGGTATCTGCTGTACGGACTGTTCAGTCTGGCATGTGACCGCTTGAAGGTGAGGAAAAAGATATAATGGAAATAACCCCAATAATCAGACGAAGGGCTCAGGCACATGACAACCAGTGAATCAAAGCCATCGAGAATTCCGGTCTTGCGAAGAGGCCTGCTAACTGTGTTTGTTTATGCTTTGGGAGCTTCCGCACTGCACGCTGCAAGCGACGCGTTGTTTTGGGATACGCCGCTCATGGGCGATTCCTTCACACTATTTAAAGTGGCTTTCATTGCACACGCCGCGGTATTCACCGTGATTATGCTTGCGTTCCTGTATCCAAAAACACCTCAGGCCAAAGCCACCTGATTGCAAGGGCTAAGTCCAAGGCACCCAACTGCAGGGGTGCGATGATCACGCGATACGCTTTACTTGTACTTGTCTAAGTACATCTCGCGCTTCTCGGATGGCCCCACGTAGTACTGGGCAAGGTTTTTGCCTTGGGCAATCAAATCCTTAAGCCAGCCTGGCATGATGCCGCGTGCACTCCAGGTCTTTCCATCGCTGTTTTGAAACACCGCCGGGGCTGGGCCCAACTTGGCCGCTTCAGAGGACTTTGGCTTTCGAGAGCCCAGCGCCATTGCGATCACACTGGCGTCAATTCCAAGTTCGGCACAATCGGCGCGCACCTTCTCACACAACGCATCAATTTTGTCTTGTTTGACCAGCAACGCGTCGATGTCACGAATCATGGCGTGCAGCTCGCCCGAGGAGAGTTCAGAGAGGTTGATTTTCATGGCAATGAGTCAAGCAACCGGATTGTGTGTTCCGATATGAATTGTTAATAACGAGATTGAGTATACCAACACATTGTGCTGAAGGGGCGTGGCATCGCCCTGAGCACAACAATGCATCGAACTCTTAAAGCGATCGCCCCGCCATGAGTTTTCGCTCAACGGTTTCGTGTCGCTGCTTGACCGCATTCGGGATGGCCAATCGCAGCACATCTGGGTGCGGAAACTCATCGCCATCGACATAGGGCGCATCGTCATCCACGGCGAGCCACGCTTGCCACAGTGTGATGATGTCTGCCACCACGATCGAGCGGATCTGTAGCCACGCTGCCATATTGGGGTCATTCAGGTAGGAAAGAATCCTGGACTTTGAGTCTTTGCTTAACGGCTCGCCAAGCATCGTTGAGCAGCCCTTAAACAGCCCGTGGTCCACATCCTTGATGCGCGCAAGCTGCTGCGCTTTGAGTCGCCAGTACAGCGTGGTGTCCATGTCTTCACCGAACTGCTCAGAATCGGGCTGCGCCTTACGGAATTGACCCACAATGAGGTTGCTCTTTTGGGCTGCGACTGGATCTGACATAGCTTGCGCTCCGTGGTAATCAATGAAGATATTATATCATTTTTAGCAATCTGTTTTAGGCGAAGGCAACACCACGGTGTCATCGAAACTGTCCATTTAAACAGTCTCCTCTTGTGCTGTGCACACGAAGGGCTTGTTGTACTTGCCAACAGTCAGGTAAACGTAGTGGCCGATGTCAAAGTAGTCAGACTGGATGTCGCTGCGGTTGTGGTTGTCGATGTTCAGCGCGGCCATGATCGCCTTGAAATCCTCAAGATGAGGATGGCCTTCGAGCTGGGACTTGAACCAGTAGTTATTCAGCTCGTAGTAGCCTGACTCAACGCGCCACAGGCTGGGCTCGCGAGAGTTTTGCAGGATGCACTCACGAATCTGGCCAATCAGATCCACTGGCGCCTGAGAGATGGTCATGCGAATGCCGCTGCGGTGCTCAACGGCCAGGCTGTACTTCCAACCAGCCGGGACAACCTTTTTCAGTTGCGCTGCGATCTTCGCTTTTTTCTCTTGGTTCATGTACGCCATCTTGACCACCTTCAAACCGTTCCAATGAATATATTATATCATTGTTGGTATTGCAGGATTTGGCGTTTTTTTGAGGGTAGGGAAGTGCGGGGGAGGGCAGAAAAAAAGACCCATTGAAAGTGACGACTAACGGTTACCACACCTGATCAACGGCCCACCGCGAGAGCCAAAGATAAGCCGCCACTTTCAATGAGCCTTCGCGTCCCATTTCGGTGTGAGTGTAATGGCTTGCGCGGGCCTGTGCAACAGGGGTGGTTCGTGCGCCCTTTACTTAGAGACAGGTGGCCCAAGTTTGAATACAGGCCTCGAAAAAGCCTCCTGCGCACGTTGCTTCAAGCAGCTTGTGTTGACTTCATCAGATGAGGGTTGACTAACAGCTTTTGCATCATCTCCCCTTATTGCCAGCCGTCCCATGCTGACGAGAACAATCCCAAAAAAGACCACGACAAAGAAAGCCTGAATCAGCACCTTGATTTTCTGCAAGCAGGTCTGCTCATTGTTGCCAAGCTTACTCAAAAAATGCCCAGCCAGAAGAATCACCAGAAAAAAGCCAGTGGCCATAAGGACGAACGCGACCATGGTGTTCGCAGAGTCATTTCCCAGGAGGTCGACCTTTTTTTCCAGCGTAATTTTTCCCGCAACAAAAATTGCCCCAGAGGCGCCTAACCTCGAGATCAAGTCAAAAGTGTCAGCGACCAATTGATTCAAGGGTGTAGGCCCACCGGCTGGCGCGCTTGGTGTGGCTTGCTGCGAAATGTTCTGTGTCGAAGCGGACCCATGCGAACCCTGAAGATTCCTGTTGCGTATGTAAAGCTCAATTCGTTCACTCAGTTTCGCGCACTTCTCCGAGACGCATCTCAGAAGATTGCTTGTGCATTGAAGCGCCGATATTTTGGTCGAGACAACGCTGGGGCTGTCATTGGGAACGTTCTGGTTTTGGCTCGCTGTAGTAGCTTCACCCGCACCATCATTTACTTTGTTCATCCGCCTGCCTCTTATATTGTTTTGCCGGTTGTAGTAATTCGATGCAAGTATTAACTATTTCGCAAGAGAATAAACTGTTGACGCATGGATTATTGCATCTCAGACCTTATTGGTAGGCGCTGTCCTTGATTGTCATGTTTCATCAAGTTCAACACCTCTGTCTTGCCACATGTTGACGTTACTGGGTCCTCGGCCTTTTTTGTTTCTACATTCATAGCAGATGCGCCAGCCATGGCTGCTGCCCCAAAAAGCCACAGTGAAATCAACAAAAAGGCCCCGCCCACAGCGAAAAATGCAATCTTAGGAAGTGCTCGCGTTGTATTAGGCTGTGCCCTTGCCAGCGTTTTCACTTGCAAAGACATGAACAACCACATTGACGAAGCAATGACAAAAAACATCAATGGCCATGCACCCCAATCCGGGATACCGATTTCTTCATGATAGGCACGCAAAGCCAGGCCTGCCATTGCAAGGGTGACGCACGATGTCAGATTAGAAAGGCTCTCCAAAACCACGTTAGCATGTTTGTTCTCATGGGGCTTTTCGGTTTTCACAACATCAGGCGATTTAATCACTTCGCTTGCCGCTAAGGGTGCCCCAATATGTGGAATCGGGAATGTGGGTTTTTTCATGTCTGGTTTAAAAAGTTTATGCATTGTTCACATGCGTATTGCATGAATAAAATGAGTTAGGCCGAATGCGACCACGCGCTTGGTGACACCGGTATCGCCTTGGTGCCCTCGCGAAGCTCAGACCGTTCAGGCTCGCTATCCCTCACTGTGTAGCCACCGGCGGTGGGGCACACCCAAAACTGCTTGCCTTGCTGCTCGGCGGCGTGTTCGGCCTGGTGAAGCGCCTTGGCAAACGCGATGAAGTCTTGCTCCTCGCTCAGTTCATTGGGATGCATCCGACCGCCCCTCATTGGCAACATCACCCTCGATGTTCTGAACCACCCGCCACATGGGCATAAGCGAGGCGAGAAGTACGCCAGCTGTCATCGAGGTGTAGCTTGTGGCAAAGCCCATGGCGAAAGCAGCAACATCTTCACCAAAGATGTTTTCGCCAAAGACTGCAACCATCAGGCAAGTCGCTGCGACCGCCACCAACGCAGTCAAAACCTTCTTGCAAAGTGAAAATTTACCCCGCAGTGAAACGAGGCCTGATTTCGTTGTTGAGTTCTCTTTCATGATGGTCATTCGCCCGGAATGTGATTGTGATCAGTCATGTGCTTGGTCCTTCTCTGAATCAGAGGATAAAAGCGCAAACAGCGTGGGGTCTTTGTCTGGTGCGCCAGGCTTGACCGAATGCGCACTCATTTGATCGCGCAGCTCCTGGCCGTATGATCCGCATCGCACCAAGTGCTTGACCAGAACCGAGAGCTTCACGCCAGCCTCAAAGGTCGCCTTGCCCACGCGAACCGTCACCGGCAATTGTTCATCGGGCCCAATCACCACGGCTTGGTCAGAGCCGGCCGGCACCGCGTCATCAGCCTTCATGGCAATGAGGGCTTCAAGGGCACGGGCTTGAGCCAAAATACGCTCTTTGCCCATGGTCACGGGGCGCCCGGACTGTTGCGCATAGCAATCCAGAATTTCTTGATCGGTCAACTGGTTCACTGCAGAATCACCTCTGGCAAAAGATTATCGGAAATGGGTAAATGCGAAACATGATATAATATTACCATACAAACAAGGAGGCGATCATGAAAAACGAATCAGCACTTTCGCAGTACATCGAGCGCAAAAATTACCTGCGTGGTTTTTTCAAAAAAGCGCCGTTTGATGTGGCCAACCTAAGCCAGGCCGACATTGCCGAAATCAAGGGTGATCTGGAGTGCGACCTCTCCCCAGAAAACCTGCATTGCGATGGCGAGATCTCGCGCGCTCAAGCCCAAGAAAAACTCAGGTTTTACAAGCAGGTCGAGCGCGAATTAGATTCGATTGCCCAAAGCCAGAAAGTCCACTAAAAGCCTGAGACAACCCACCCAAAAGGCCCGGCCCCGAAGTCGGGCTTTTTTGTGTCCTGGCGGTGGTGCAGTGCTGCTCTCGTGCTGACCCCTCATCATTCTTGTGTTGCGTTTATCCGCGCTTTCACGAAAGACAGGACAGTAAGGCAGACCGGGACCATTGTGGTTAGCCCAGCGATTGAAAAGAGCGCAGCCCAAGCCCAATGTCAACCTAACACTTCGGTGGCACCATAAAACGCCCCGACCACAAGTGGAAGGGAAACTGAAACAGGGCAAGGATTACCGCAACAAAGCCCCAAGCGGGCGAAAGCTCATGCTCAACGCCAAGGTAACCAAGAGTGCCCAGAGCAACCAGATAGCTTAAGGCTAACAAAATACGGCTATATGCAATAAGTGGTTGGAAAACTTAGCCTGCATGAGGCTGAGCCAATAACGCTCTTGGTTGGAAGTCTTGGTTCGAAGTTGTGAGTTTGAAATTTTATGTTATACTTAAATATAACATTCACTGGAGTTCCAGAATGCAAACAACCAATTTGAGAAAGGTTGGAGGCTCGGTCATGCTTGCAGTGCCTCCGGCACTTCTTGAGCAACTACATTTACAAGCAGGAGCCACTGTAGGTCTGAGCGTTTCAGATGGTCAGCTCATTATTGTTCCCAAACCAAAACCACGATACACACTCGCTGAGTTGTTAGCAGCCTCTGATTATTCGCAACCACAGCCATCTGAGGAGCGTGAGTGGGTTGACGCACCCAGCGCAGGTGGTGAGTTAATATGAAGCGTGGAGATATTTTTCTTGTTTCTTTAGACCCAACTGAAGGACGCGAGCAACGAGGCAGTCGTCCCGTGCTGGTTGTGTCTCCAACAGAGTTCAACCAGGTAACCAAGCTGCCAGTCATTTGCCCAATCACCAGTGGTGGTGAATTTGCCAGACGAATCGGGTTTGCGGTTCCAATCACAGGCATAAAGACCACAGGTGTTGTTCGATGCGATCAACCTCGTGTTCTTGATTTTGGCGCACGAAACGCTCGGAAAGTAGACACTTTGCCGGAAGAAATCATGGATGAAGTGCTTGCCAAGATCGCCCCTATATTCGAGTAACTGACTCAGTATGTGCAAAGTTTGCACATACTTATCAAGGGAAGGGAAATCCAGAAATTCCGATTTTTTGGCTTGAAGCACTGTGCATTTTTTACACATTACTTTCTGGCGAACTGCCAAGGAATCCCCGGGAGTTCAACCAAATTTTGCACAATACAGACTGATTTGAAAACCTATGAAAAACATATTTCCAACCACTTATTGCATAAAGCCCAAAATACAAAAAGTTCTAAACATATCGACCCCATTGATTTTGTCGGGTTTTTCAATTTTCGCGCTGTCCTAATCTCCAGTGCCTTATTCCAAGATCTGTTCTACCCCTCAGAATGCGGACTCACCGAATGCTTGATCCGGCAGCTTGTCCAGTTCACGCTCTAGCGCCTTGAATGCCTCCTCGTGCTCTGGCACACCGCAATCCACGCCACCCATCAACTCCCGGATCCCAAAAAGCGCAGCCCTTGCAGCCTGGGCAAGCCCTGTGTTGAGTACCGCTGCTTGTCCGTGCTCATAGCGCATCAGGTAGCCCGCGGCAAAGCTTTGCATCTGCAACGCCGTGTAAAGCTCACCGTGCTCAGGGTGATTGATGATTCCGCCTGGCATGGCCTGAAACTCAAGCAACTCGGTGGGCTTTGATTCCTTGGAGGTGGTCAAGCCGTGGGGCTTGCCCTCGGCATCACTTGGTTCGCCAGCGACAACGCCCATTTTCTCCAAGGCCATCAGTACCGATTCGGTTTGCTCCATGTCGGGCACGAAGTCCTGACACTCGTCCATGTCTTGCATCGTCTCGCGCACCTCATTCACAAAGCGCGGGCAGATGGTCCAACCCCCGCCGGCTTCGCCCCGGGTTGGCTTTGGGAACTGATAGGAAGGTGATTTATTCATGGTCGTCCCAATGTTCATTGTTTGGTTGTCGGGCTGCTGTTGAGTCATCGTTTTCACCCTTTTTGTGCTGCATATTGCGATTCGTAGCCAAATACTCGCTGCAAGACATACTCCATCTCCTCTGCTGGCGTCCTCTCGGGCTTATACATCGGCCAGGAGGACGGGTTAAATCGTGCTCGGTATTTATAATGTAGTTCGTAGGTATACCATCGGGCCGGTTCGCCATTCTCCATGGCTTCCTGATTGTGGCGGCTGTCCATCTGCTGCAAATATCGGAACTTCGCCAACTTGGAGGCAACTGCACTCAAAGTAGACCGCATGTGCTCCCATTTTTTCCAGGTGTTCCAGCCCGCCTTGACGCAAATCTCCATCATCACTTCACAGTCTTCTTCATACATCGTAAAAGCAATTCGCAACGGCTGGCCGCGGATGTCCGGCTCGGACAGGTACTCCAGCATCGCCTTGGCTATCCGAACATCCCTTGGCATTGTAGTAATTGGCATAGAGGTCGGGGTAATCATTTGCGTTGCTCTTGCTCTAGTGCTGCGCGTTTGCGTTGAATAATTTCCACAAGTTCTCGCCTTCCTATTTCTACGGCGCCAAATTGAACAGCAAGGGCGCGCTTCGCCTTACAAATATCGTAGTGACTATGGGGCGTTCCGCTTTTCTGGTGCCACCGCCTTGCCACTCCGATTCTGTTCGCCATTGCGTGCAATTCCGACTCTGTGTCAGCCACCATGTGAAACATAACCATTCGACCATATTTTGCTTTCATGTCGTCAACGTAAACCATCACACACCCCTTTCTTTACGGCTTCTGCGATGGCGGCTCTGATGTCTCTTAGCCGAACCAATGGGACGTTGTACGAGCCGTAGGCACTTGAAGATCTTTGGTGATCCATTTTTTCCATAATATGACCAGTTAAGTGGTTTTCGTAAGCAACGACTTCTAGGTCATTAAAGAACTGCTCGTTCACCGCAACGGCTGGGGTGGAAACCCCAAATTTAACGGTCAATTCTGCGGATAGTTCGGGGTGTGTTTGTTTGCATGCGTCAGCATATGCGCGTAAGGCGGCACCGGCGTGCGCGTCGTGGTTCATGTCAATAACAAAGTAACTGCACCCGTAATGCCTCCCTCCCGGCGCGTCGCTACCGTCCACGCGGCGAACATCAAACTTTCTGAAAAGGCCTTGTGCCTCGGCTGGTTTTGTTGTGTCGCGCTCTGGGAATAAAAATGCCACCGGCTCTTGCGCAACGACTGGGGCTTGTTCGGCGGCGATGGCTTGCTTGATTGCTTCCGCTAAATCGTTGAGTTGAGCTACTGAAAAAATAATCACCTGTTCGCCAAGTGTGCCCTTCCCGTCAATTACCATTTGCACAATTTGAGCGCCAACAGCTTTGGCCGATTCCATTAGCGAGTCTTGAACTACTTCGCGCATCTGTTCAGTTTGGTTCATAACTTAATCCTTTTGCTGTAATTGTCCAACTGCATTTTTGCCAGCGCATAAGACCTCAGTGATTGCTCTTGCAGTGCTTTCTTTAAACTTTCCGGCATTTTGTGTAACAGGGTTTGGTTCATCCCCGCCCCCCTTGCTTTCTCGATTTCTTTAATCACTCGCTCCACTTCAGGGCCAGTAATGATCGCGGATTTAGGCGGTGTGAGCATGTCAATCAAATGATCGATCTTTGAGCTTAACTCCATGATCTGGCCGTTTCTGAACGGGTCTTGTGATCGCTCGCATAACTGTTCCAAAAACGTATTTGTCGGTTGCACTTGCGGCTTTGTTGGGTCTGGCATCACACACCCCCTTTAGCGGCTTCGGCTTCGGCTGCTGCGACCAAGCTCTTCAACGATTCAGCACGATCAAACCATCCACATGTGGAGGCATGAGGTTCTTTCTCGCCGTTAGGAAGTTTTCTTGCACTGCAACTAGCGCAAACATAGTGTGCAAAATCTCCGCATCGGTCGTACCTCACATTTTCAAACTCTTGAGCCTCTAAGTTGGAAAGGTGTTTTTTTACTACCTCAAGCATCTGCTCATTCACCGCAACGGCTGTATGTGCGTCACGGGAGGCGCAAAGATTTCCTGCTTGAACTTGAATTGATAGAGCCATTTCAGCAATGTCTTCAAGCAACCCATCAGGTGAATTCTCTACTCCAAATTTGTCGTAGCAGTATTTGCACGCCTGTTCTGCTTTTTCATGTATCCGATTTGCGCAATGCTCAATAAGAGCTATTTGCTTCCGATCTTCCGGTTTCATAGCCCATGCTCCTTTGCTTTGGTGAGTGCGTCTTCAAGTCCATTCATGTCAGTGTCAAATTTGTGCATAGACTTATCAAAAATCCGGCGGCGACGATCTACTATTTTTTGTGCAGCCTCCACCAACTCCCGCACCACTTCGGCGGGTGGCTGCGCAACGGCTGAGGCCGGTTCGCCCATGAATGTTTGGCCGTTAATATCTGCAATAAATTTGCGGTTCAGTTCTTCAGCCTCAAGCGCACGCTTTTTCCAAATAGCCAAATCTTCACGCGCTCCGTGGTAGGCATCTGAAAAATCCGCAACGGCTGGGGCGGGGTGGGCGGTAAGTGCCTGCCAATCCTCTGACGCTTTGACTCCGGCGTAAAACCACGAATCAGTAGCCCCAAAGGCTTCTTGTCGCCTCCCTTCCAAAAATGCTCTTTTGTCGCGAATCTGTTCAGTTTGTTTCATGCTCGCTCTTTTGCTTTTGACCGTTTCAGTTTTAATGCTCGTCATGTTGTACTTCCTCCGTGTGCATGGGGAGTGGATTACGCCTCGTCTTTTTCAGCATTCAAATAACCACGTCGCCACAAAAACCAGTTCTCACAACGCTCAATCGATGTTGGCCTTCCAAGTGTCACCCCGTCAAACTCCAAGCAAAACATCACCGGCTCGCCTTGCGAAGTCGCTGGGGCGGGATGAACAAAAACTTGTGTGCCGGAGGGCAAAAACTCTTTCTTCGAGAGCACCAACTCCTGTCGCCATGTGCGCTCACGAACCCCTGATTACAACGCCAACCAGGGCCTCCTGCTTGATCGCGCCATGAGCGATTTCCGCAGCCTTCGCACCCGCAATCGCGTCCTTCACATAGCGAAAAACACGGCTATCAAACCCATCAGGCAGTCGATCGCCAAAACGGTCAAATTGCTCATCCACCGACAAAAGCACATCAAGGTGATCCACCCTTTGATCCACCTGTACAGAATTGCCGGTGGCGGGGGAACCCGAGGTAAGCGCCTCTTTAGCAAGATGGATGGCATCAATCAAACCGCAAGAATCGGGGTCCATCGCTGCAATCTTCGACAGTGTGTCGATCACCTTGTGACTTGAATCCATGACTTCTCCTTTGTTCACCGCCCAGGCGGTGGCTGCAATGTGTATTGTTAAGAGGACTTGCCAAGCTCTGCGCGAACCCGCTTGACCATCTCGTGGCCCTTGGCGCGCAGTACGCTGTCTGCCAGGGTGCTGGGCGTTTTGGTGAAATGCTTCAGGGTGCCCTCAAACAAGGCGCACATCTCTTCCAAAAGCGCATCTTTGCTTTGTGCTTGACCCGCAGAGTCTGGTTTTGTGTTCATGTCATCTGTTCCTTGCACCAGTCCCCTGGTGTCTTCGAATTGGCTTTACGTTAAATACATTGATCCATCATTTCTCTGACTCGCTCAAGCTCATCATCGCTGTGCGGTGTGCCACCGCCATTGATGGCTAGGTAGTGCTCAAGCAGCTCGCGCTTGCTCTCGAACGCGTAGATCTGCATCACCAGGTGAAACCGGCCGCGCGAGATCTGAAAGCTTGACCCCTCAAGGTCTGAGCTGTACAGGCCATCCACATCGAATTTGTTCTCGCAAAACTCGGTCAACGCGGTTACGCGCTGCAAACCATCAATGCACTGCATACCACGGGGCAGGTCGCCCTCGTAATCAAAGTTCTCAAAGTTCGCGCAATTGAATTGAATGACAAATCCACTCTCTGGCACCGCCCCGCGAAGTACCGCCTTTACGAAGGCTTTTTTCTGGTCAATGCTCCAGACATGCCCGCGCTGAAAATCCGGATTCATCTCAACCGGCGCACCGTAATCAAGCGACATGGCGTTCATTCGGTCGTAGAACCCTGCAATCGAGCTGTGGCAGCTGTAGGCGCACTGAGCCAATGGCTTGAGCCTCAGCGACAACGCCGCATTCTTTTGGCGCAAAGCCAGAGGCAGGTGCTCGGGCTGCGCCAGAAGCGCTGCCTCGTACTCAGCCTCACCATCAGCCGAATCAGTCGCTACGACTTCCATGACCATGGCGCTCCCAAAATGTTATGTGATAAAAATATTATATCAAATTAATTTTTATGATTTGTCTAAAAAGAAGGGCGCAGCGTTGCCCCAGCGTCCAGCGCATGCACGACTCCATCGCGCTCTGCTGGCACCTTGCTGGGCACCCAACAGCCCACGTACCACTCCCACTGCTGGTCTCCACCGATCTTCAGCCAAACCTTTTCTCGCGCCGCCAACTCGACTTGATTGCGCTGCGACATCAAGTCCACAACCTTCTCGGCTGCGGCCTCTAACGCCCGCTGCTTGGTCGAAAGCAAGAGTGTGTTGACTCCACTACACACCGGGCAATCAGGTTTGAGCAAATGCTCTGTGCTGACCGTAGAGCCACAGGATGAGCACTTCAGAAAGGATCGCTCATTGGTTGCGCAATTAAATGCGCGCTGTGAAAAATATTCAATCAGCGCTTCCTTGCTGGCGCTTGCGTGGTCCCAGCGCCGGCTTTTGGTCAAGTTCGCAATCCTTTCGGTCAGCGCTTTGTGCTTTGCAGGAAGAACCAGCCTGGAATCAATGCCCTTGCTATAGAGCTTTTTGATTCGCACCGCCCGGGCAAGACCCAACTCACCGTTTGAGGTCAACTCCTTGCAGCGCAACTCTGCCTGGCGCTTGTTGTGCGCCACAAAGTCAGGAAACGCAATTCGAGCCCGCTTGCCGGCAAAACTCAAATCCAGCCCAAAGATACCCTGCACAGCCGACTCCAAATCCTTTGGAAACCGGCCAGCAACGTCCTCACGGCTGTATTCCCCACGGGTGGTATAAAAAATGAAGAATGCATCCATATTCCAAAAAATCCTTCGGCACCTGGCCAGCCAATCGCCTTGTAGCATATTTTATTCATTAAAAATATTATATCAAAACGATTGAATGGTTTATTGCGGTTTTTGGGAGGCGGGTTTGGGTGGTGCGGTGGGTGGTGGGCGACGCGCCAGACAACATCACGCAGGAATACTAGAAGGTTCTGCGATGAGCACTTAGTCAGCGCCATCGGGTTTTGGTATCGAGCCCAGACTCAGACGAAATCGGAATGATCTTAGCCCTTTGGGGAAGGGGGTTCGTCGTCGTTTGCCGAGTCATCTGCTTCCTGCTGGGAGCGATCAACCCCAAACGGGTTGCAATGCGCAAGGGTATCTCTAATTGTTGAGGCAAGCGCTGGATCCATTTGCATCTTTTGAATGCAACCGGCAAGGTGGTTTTGGTCCCTGATCAGCACAATGGTTTTCTCAAAAGCGCTGACAAGATATTCGCCGTACGACCGTTTAGCTTTCTCGATTGCACCGGCCGGGATCGGCCCCCATCGATTAATCATCATCGCCAGATCAATCAAGTCGCGACTCAGCGTGGATCGATCCAAGCCTCTGTCCGCATTGGCCATGAGCTTGGTGGCATACATGTCCTCTTTGGACAGGACCGGCACACCCAATCGAGCATCGTTGTAACCCGATATCTCGATGTTGCCTTCCAAAAGGAATTCAACCTTCACGGCAAAGCCATCAATTTTAACAAAGGTGGATATCTTGTCGCGGTGCAATCGCACCTCTCTGAGCTGTTCGACCTCGCCTTGAAGCAAAGCCCCCAGGCTGTTTTCCGACACACAGTTGCGCAATATTCGAAAGCCATCAACAGATGAGCACAAGAAATCGATATCTACCGACTCCCGGTATTCATCAAGCAGCAAAGCCGCGGCGGTCCCACCGCCGAAAAAGGACTTTGATTGCGCCAGCACCTTTGAGTCCAGAGACAAAAGCAGCTTGTGTATGCTGTTGTGACGATCGCGCTTAAACATGAAAAACTCCATTGCCAACAGTTTTCGTCAGATGCTCGATCAATTGCCTTTCTTTGTCCTCAAGGGATTCCTTGTCCACCAAATCCCAGTTTCGCTCATACAAGGCAAGCGCTTCCCAATCAGACACAAAGTCCTCTGCCGATCGATTCCAGGCAATCAGCTTTAACTGTGGGTAGTTTGACAGAGCAATTTTCACCTTATTTTCACCTCCGCTACCTCAGGCAACCGTTCACAAAAAGTCCCAAGCCTAGTCTTGATCATACCGCGCAATGAAAAAACGTCCAACAATCCCTACGCCTCTCTTTGTGCTGGATAAGCAAGGCAAAGCTCCTGCCCATGATCACCCCATGGAGAAGACGATCGCCCAACGAACCTTAAGCCTTGGTTGGAGGCAGAAACACTTAAAATATCTGATAGAACAAATGATATAATATTAACTCAATAGCAACGAGGCAAGTCCATGAATTCTGAATCCACCGCCGTACAGACCGACCGCTTTACGTGTTTTTTCAGGCAGTACAGCGCGCCGTACATTGACTTTGATTTTTGCCTCACACCAGAGGGCGAGAACGAAGAGGGCGCCGAGTTCCGTGTGCACTTGTACATCGACACCTCAGACAACAGTTTTGATTATGGCGATGTGGGCTATGCGACAAGCCGACACGACTCGTTCGACGATCATTCGTTTAGCAGCAACGAGATAGCGTATTTCAGGGACCACCTGGTCAATGATGAGGTAGCCCGCCAGCTTGCTGCGAGAATCGCTGAACTGGTCACCGAAAACAAAGGGTATTACGCACATCTGCAAAACATTGAGCTTCCATCGCAAGAGGATCTGCTCAAATTACTCGACTCTCGAGTGTTTGCCGCCGGGCATTGTCCAAAAATGTGACAAAAAATAATGGTGCAATCGATTATTTCATTGTGCTATTATTTTTTTTGCGGATCACGCACGTTGCATGAAACACTGCTTCCTGCCCGTGGGGAAATTGTTCCAAATACATTTTCGCCCTCCAC
>MDSZ01191639.1_pt1 | contig 62012 bp, 49 predicted proteins | sample 811201 | NCBI WGS metagenome assembly MDSZ01 (sample SAMN05326647, study PRJNA326480) | marine metagenome | isolation source: seawater | place: Indian Ocean: North | collected 2010
GCGACTGCGGGTTGCGCGTCGGCAGCCCCTCGTTATCGCACATTGCGGGCAACCACACCGCCCTGCAGGCGTCGGCCGCCGGCTCCGGCGTGAGGGTGCCGCCGCGACAGGCTTCCTCGAATTCCCCCCAGGCGCAGAGATGGACCTTGCCGAGGCTGCCCGGCAGGAGCGCATAGGCCTGATCGCCGGCGGTGGCGACAAAGGCCCCTCGGCGCGGCGCGGCCGAGGGCACGCGGATCGAGAAGGTGGTGCCCTCCCCCGCCCGGCTGGCGACAGCGATCGTACCGCCCAGGGCGAGGATTTCCGCACGGGCGGCCCCCGTGCCAACGCCCCGGCCGGCGGCACCGCTGACGCTCGCGGCGGTGGACAGCCCCCGCTCGAAGACGAGCGCCAGCAGCTCCTGGTCCCGCAGCGAGCCACCGTCAGGCAGTAGCCCACGAGCCTCCGCAATCTGCTGCAGGCGCTCCCGGTCGATACCGGCGCCATCGTCGCTGACGCGGATCTCGAGGTCGCCATCCCGGGGCTGGATGACCAGGCGGATGACGCCCAATGCGGACTTGTCCTGCGCGCGCCGCTGCGCCGGGGGCTCAATGCCGTGGATGACGGCGTTACGAAGCAGGTGATCCAGCGCGCGTCGCAGCCGCTCGGCCTGATGTCGTTCCAGCAGCCCGTCGCAGTGCGACTCGAGGGAAACCTCCTTGGCGGCCTCCCGGGCCTCCTGGACGACCGTGTGACGCAGCGCGTCCGCCACCCGGCTTGCCGGTACAAGTTGAGCGGCCTCGAGCGCGGCGCCATGCGCATCCAGCACGTGCGCCTGCTGGGAGAGCGCGGTCTCGGCGCGCAGCCCGGCCCGCAGTGCTGACGCATTGAGCGCCGCGAGATCGGTTAAGCCTTCGCCCAGAACACCCAGCAGGTCGTCGATGATCTGCTGGCGTTCGCGCACGTGGCGGGGCTGAACGCTCGCCCGGGCAACCTGCGTATTGATGTAGCCCAGCCGTTGCTGGGTAGCCTGGAGGTGGCCAAGGATCTGGCTCACCTGGCGCCGGGTCCGAGCCCCGGCCTGGCGAGTATCCGTCGCCTCACGCAGCAGCCCACCCAGGTCGCGTACGCGCAGCGCCACAGCGCTTCGCCCACCGGCTCCCTCACCCTCGGGAACGGCCAGATCCGCGCCGGTCGCCGCCACCTGCGCCAGGGCGTCCCGGAGGTGCGCGATGATTTCGTCCCGACCCCCCGCAGCGTCATCCCGTTCCAGGGGCGCAAGATGACGCGCGACGTCGGCTGCGAAGGCGTAGAGACGCGCGCCTCGGGCGATGTCGCGCAGATAGCGCAGGGAGGCCGCGAAAGCGCCCTGCCGAGTATCGGCGGCGGCGGCGGCCAGCAACGACTCAGCGTCGCCCAGGAATGCACGCAGGCGGTCGCGTGTCGCTGCGGAAGGCGCCGAGCGCGGCGCTATCCGGGCGAGGGCAGCATCAAGGGCATCGAGGCCGTCGCCCAGGGCCGCAATCCCGTCCTTCGCGAGAGCGTCCTCGAGCGTGTGGGCGAGGTCGGCCATGGCATCGAGACGGGCGGCTCGAGCCGCGCCCTTCAGAGAGTGAAGCAGGCGCTCGGCCTCTACCGTGCCGGCCTCCTCCCCGACCTGCTCGCGCAGGGCCGCGAGGAGATCCGTGGCCTCGTCGTGAAAGGCCGCCAGGATCTCTGCATCGCTGGCGGTATGCGGTGTCGCGCTCGCGTCAGTCATCGTCCTCGTGGAAACTTGCGTCGATCAGCGCCAGCGCGCGGGCCTCTTCATCCGGCGCCTCCCGGTCCTCACCGAAGGCTTCGATAAGCGGCGGCAGGGACTGGGCGAGAGCCATCAGGTTCTTGGCAGCTGCCGGGGTTGCGGTGCGGACGCCGGACAGCAGCTCATCGACAAGAATCTCGCCGCGGGCACCCACTTCGCTAATCACGGCCGCATCCACCACCCGGCCATTGCCTTTCAGACTGTGGAAACGTCTTCCGGCGCTTCGCAGGTCAGCATCCACGCTGAGCGTTTCAGCCCAGCGCGACAACGCACCCTCCAGGTCGCGCTGCAGCATCTGGGCCTCGTCGAGAAACGCCTGCCGAAGAATCGCATCCTCGTCCTGCGGTGGGGGCGCATCGGGTTCCGGTGGTGTATCCAGCATCGCAGTCTCCTCGTCAGCCGCAGAGGTGGCCGCGCGCGGCGCATCCGTCACGGGCGCAGCGCCCACGGCCGCCGCTGCCTCCGGTGTGTCGCTGGCGGCGTCGCCCTCCGCGGCGGCGTCGGCCGACGCGTCGGTGGCGACTGGAAGAGGCGGTCCCGCGATACGTTGCAGGCAGGCCTCGGCCCGGCTGAGCAGGTCGTCCCCGGAGAGGGCCGGGTCGGACAGCCAGCGCTGCAGGCGCTGGCGAACATAGATGACGGCCAGGGCCATGTCGAAGGCCGCCTCGTCTTCCTGGATGCCGCGGACGCGCTCCGTCGCCTCGATCCAATCGCTGCACTGGCGCAGGATGGCGCCCTCCCGGGCGAGATCCTGGTACTCCAGGGCGCTCGCCGCATCCTCGATGCGCTGGCAGGCATCCCGGGTGATCCGCCGGCCATCGGGTGGTGTCATCACCACCACGATCGCCCGCACGGCGTCATAGAGCGCCGACCAGTCCGCCTCATCGGGCTCACCGGCAGCCCGCTCGAACTGCGCCACGAGCTTTGCAAGGTGGTCGCGCGGCGCGCGATCCTGCTGGTCCAGCAGGGGATAATTCACAAGGCGCTGCGCAGCCAGAGCCAGCGACTCCCGCTCCTGTTCGGTGGTCGGCGGTGCGCCGGTAACCGACAGCCAGTGGCGATGCCGCAGCAGGGACTGGAGACTCTGGCGCGCACCCTCCAGACGATGGAGGGTAGACTCGACGACCCCACGCTGCAGCCGCATCGCAAAGCCGGCATCGCCCCGATGGCCATGCTCGAGGATGGCCTCAAGCGTATAGCGCACGTTGAGGATATGGGTCGCGACCGCCGCGAGCTCCTCCTCGGCATTGGACGAGCGGGCGTGGTAAATGAGTGCCAGTCGTGCGCGCGCCTCGCCGAGCTCGTCCGCCAGGTCGATGTGGTCCATCACCTGCAGGCGCTCGATGGCGGCGTCGACATGCGCACCGGCCACGGACTCCAGTTCGGGCATGCCCGCCTGCAGCAACGAGGGGTTCAGCTGGTTGAGGAACTGCTGGCATTTGACCACCTCGGCGAGCGCGGAGCGCAGCGCGGGCTCAACCGCGCGCAGGTGCAGCAGGCTTCGGTACATGACCGTGACCTGCTCCGGTGTGACATCGAACGCCTGCCGGATCGCCTCCACAGGCGGTGGGGGCGCCTTGCTGCTCGCCAGATAGAACAGCAGCTGGTGCAGCCAGTGGTCGGTGTCCCAGCTGTCGAGGGCCGCCCAGCCACGTTCGGCCACCGCGGCCAGCAGTCGGTCGCCGGCCTGGAGCAGCCGGGCCAGTCCCCGATCGCGCGGGATAGCCCGGGCGGCCACGCCGGCGGCGACGCCCTCCATCGCGTACCAGAAGGCCTCCGGGGCCGACCCGCGGAACGCATCGCGAAGCGCGGCGGCGCAGTGCTGCACCGTGGCCATGTTGTCCTCGATGGACTCACGACGCATCGCGGCCTGCGCCGCCCGGCGATACGCAGCCCGCTCGGTAGCGACCGTCTCGCGCAGGGCGCCCTCGTCAGTGCGGTCGCCCCCGGGTGTCACGCCAGCCCCGGGTGCGAGCGCCGGCGAAAAGAAAAGGCAGCTTGGGCGTGCCGGCTCACCCATCCATCGGCGCAGGTCGTTGACGCAGCGAATGAGGCCGTCTCCGGTATCGCGTCGCACCTCGCGGATGTGGGCGAGATAGGCGGGCAGGAGCTTGACGCCCTGGAGGACACCGCCCAGCACGAGCAGCCGGCGCTCGCCCTGCAGTTCATCCTGGAACAGGCGCTGAAGGGCCCGCTCCAGCTCGGCTGTCAGGAGCGCACCCTTCGTCAGGTTCAGTGACCGCAGGCAGCCCGTGACCTGCTGGATGGAGAAAAGGCAGGCAAGCAGGCGCTTCTGCCGTGCCTTCACGTCATCAAGGGGCTCCCGGTTGAACGCGGCCAGCGCGTTCTCGGCGGTGGCCACCTGCGTCACCAGGGTCTTCTCAACCCAGTCGAAGGTCACGATATCCAGATCGCTCACGATGCGGTCCTCACGGCGGTGCCGGGCATGGTGTCAGGCCGGTCGTCCGCCGCCACGGTGTAAACGCTGTGCGCGGCACGAAAGTCACGCAGGCCGGCACCGATCCGCGCGAGCAGCGCGGCGATTTCCCGGGCCTTGCCATCACCCTCGCTCACGAGCTGATTCAGCTTCCGGCTTTCCTGGCCCACGGTGCCGGCGGCATCGATCAGGGACCGTGCCGAGTCGGCGGCTGCCCGCCCTTTCTCGGCGACATCACGCCCCGTAGCGCCCCAGCGCACGATCGCACCGTCAACGGAGGACTGGGCGGAGACGGCCGATCGCACACCCCGCTCCACCGCCCGGGACAGTTCCAGCACCGCCTCCATACCCGCAAGCTGATCCTGTGCGGCATCATCGGTGGCGCGGCCCTTGGAGACGATGGACCGTGACACCTCGTCGACGTGGTTGGCGATATCGGACAGCTCGGCGGCGACCGCGCTGAAGCGCCGGCCCTCCGCGCCCTGCTGGATGGTCTCGATACGCGCATTGACAGCGATGATCTTCAGATGCTCGAACAGGCCCTTGAATTCGTCGACGGCCGACACGAGATCGGCGGCACATTCGCCAAGACGCTTGGAGCGCTCCATAGCATCCTCCGCCCGCTCCTGCAGCTGGTCGTTGGCAGGCCCGGCTTCGCGTAGGTGCGCCCGGGCGGCGCCCACTGCCTGGGCGGCTTCGTTGTGATGCTCCACGAGCGCAGCCGCGCGTGCGCTCAGCGCATCCACCGTGGCGGCCAGGTCCTGATGCCCCCGGGAAAGGCGCCCGCTCTGGGTGCCGACACTATCGAGCGAGGCACCGGCCTGCGATGAAAGGCGTGCGAGCGCGTCCCCGGCCTGCGTGCCCGATTCCACGCTGTCGCGCATGTCGTTCACGGTCGCTGCCACGGCGGCCACGGCGTCGTTGAGCGCCCGCGCAAGCTCTCGCTGGACGGCGCCTCCCTCCGGGACGTGGGCGGCCAAATCCCGCGCGGCGAGGCGATTGAGGGCGCGCGTCAGCTGCGCCTCGGACTCATCGGCCAGGGCGGCACGACGGCGATCCCGAAGCACCAGCAGGCCGAAACCGGCGCCCGCGGCCAGCGCACCGCCCCCTGTCAGAAGCGCGCTCCCCGGTGCGGCCAACGCGGCCACCAGCCCGGCCGAGAGCCCCCCGGCGGCCAGGACCCGGGCACCAAGGGTCAGGGCAGCGTCCCGCTCCATCATCCACTGGCCCCCGCGTCACTGGTGCGGAGACCGGCGTCCCGCAGGCTGTCCATCAACAGATGCCCGTCCAGGACGGGAGCCATCGCGCCATCCACCGGGAAGGCGCCGAGCGAGTACGGCACGAGCGCTGGCGCCATGGGCGCCTCGAAGTCACGCTCGGACACCGGCAGCCAGCAGTCGACGCCGAGGGCGTCCACGGTGAGGGCGAACCGCGCCCCGTCCACCGCCAGCAGCGCACAGAAGCGCCGACGCTCGGGCGACGACGGCACGCGCGTGAGCCAGGCGCCGGAGTCAATAACGCAGAGGATCTCACCGGCATGGCCGCCGACCCCCGCGAGCCAGGCGGGTGAGCCAGGCAGGTGCGCCAGGGGCGGCGTGGGCAGCACCCCCGCAAGGTCATCATGGCTGATCAGCACCTGCACGCCCGCGACGGTCATGGTCGTGCCGCCCCACAGCGCGGCATCTGTGTCCCCAGCCGCCCGCGCGCGATTGCCCTGCGCGGCCGCCATCAGGCGATGGTTCCTGCCCGGCAGAGCCTGTAGACGATCTCCCGCAGCCGGTCGGGACCGGGGCTCTTGGTGACGTGCTCGGTGGCGCCATGCACCATGCCCTCGGCGATGTCGAAGATGCCATCATGGCTCGACAGCATCACGATCGGCAGTTCCGGGTGGCGATTGCGGATCACGGCGCAGGTCTTGTACCCGTCGAGGTCCGGCATGCTGATATCCAGGAAGACAATCTCGGCGTCGAACTCGCGCATCAGCGACAGGGCCGGGAAGCCGCCGTCGGCCACGCGCACATCGCAGCCAAGGCCGACCAGGCGGGATTCCATCACCCGGCGCACGGTATCCGCGTCATCGACGACCAGCACCCGCACGCCGGAGACATCCATCTCCTGGGCCGCGGCTTCAGCGTCGGTCGTGTCGTTCATAGGGGTTTCCCCTCAAGTGGCAACAAGGCAAGTTTCTGTCCTTCAAAAGAGGCTGGCAACGAAAAAGCCTACATTTTCCGTGAAACCCGCGCGAACCCGCAAAACCGGCGGCTTCGGGGCGGGTGCCACCCCAAAAAGCGGAGATTATCCGGCGGAGCGGGAGCGCGGATGGTAGCCTAGTGGGGAGTGCGAGCAGCAATGGCAAAGGAGAATGATATGCATCGCAGGGGACAGGCAGCGGCCCGGGCCATGGTCATCGGCGGCGTACTCGCGGCGCTCGCCGGGTGCAAGATCGAGATTACCAGCCCGGGCGTTGGCTATGTTGCCGACGCCGAAGGAGAGACCGTATGCCAACCCGGTGAGCGCTGCGTTGTAGACGTGCGCCGGTTCGGCACCTTCGAGGAAACCTATGTCGGCGTGCCCACCTCCGGTTATGAGTTCATCGGCTGGCGGAAGCGGCACAGGGGCTTCTGTGGCGGGAGCGTCGATGCCTGCAGGCTCACCTCGGAACCGATCAAGGCCAACCCGGACCTGGCGCCGATCCTGGACAGCGACGAGGTGTTCTACCTGGAGCCGATGTTCCGGCCCATCGAATCCGTGGGTTCGGTCACGGTGTGTGAGACGGCCTACCTTGGCGGCGATTTCGAGGCGGGCGATACCATTCGCCTGGGCAACAATGCCCGGGTTCGGGTCGATGCCGAGGCCATCCGGTACTTCTCGACCGCGGAGGATTACATCCTGAGCTATTTCCCCTCCGGGCACGGGTCGCTGGTGTCGATGGAAGACGATCCCGAGGTAGCCTACGTGACGGTGCTGGAACCACCGCGCCAGTGTAATGTGCCTGCCCGCTACACGGTGGGCCGGGTGACCTCGCAGGGCATACGGATTGGCGGCTACGACTACAGGCCAGCCACCTTTGATTTCGGCAGCAATGACACGACGTCCTGTGAAGGCATCACCTCGGGAGACGACATCATGTTTCTCGACGGCGCGCCCGACGGCTGGTGTAACGATGCCACGATCCAGGAGGTTGGCGGGTACCAGACCTGCACCCTGCAATGCAGTTAGGCCGGCAGCGATAACCCTGCGGCCATTGCGAGGCTAGGACCCGGGGGCATCGTCGCCCGGGTCCTGCGAGGCGGCGGTGAACTGCAGGGAAAACGAAGCGCCGGTCTCCCTGCCGCGAGTCCTGTCCATCTCGACGCGCATCCCCTGCAGCGAAACCCTGACGGGGCCGCTGCAGTGCTCGCTCAACAGCTGGCCCAGGGCCGCCTCGAAGTCCGCCATGGTGAGGGATCGAAGGGCCGGGCCGATCTCGGGTGGGTGTGGACGGAACAACCAGTCCAGGGAATCCTCTGGCTCCTGGTAACTGCCGTCGATCACTGCATCGAGCAGGCGCAGGGTCTCCTCATCGGCGGTAATCTCGCCTTGGTCGATGCGCGCGCGCAGGGCCTTGGCAGCGCCGGCATCCCGAGGCACATCCCGCATCACGAGACGATCAGGCATGGCGGCTATCCTCCGGCTTCCACTTTGAGGCGCAGCAGAAGAGCCAGCTTCTGCAGGTAGCTGTCCAGGTGGGGCGTGTCGGGCTCGGGGGTGCAGCCATCATCATAGAGATAGACGGTGTCGTCCGAGAAGCCGCCCTCGCAAGCCAGCGCCTCGAGGGTTTTCCGGGGGACGTTCCTGAGCCGAAACCCCACCGGGAAGGCCGCGTAATCAAGATACTCCGAGGTCATAAAGCCAATCGGCTTGTAGTGCCGGTTGAGCATGACCCAGGTGTCGTCGGCCTGTCGTTCCAGGCAGTAGGGGAAGTGGGTTCGACGAAGAATATCCATAACCGGCGTCGCCTCCGTAACAGGTGCCAGGAGGCAGACTAACCCGTAACGGCGGCGAGCAGAACCATCAGAAGCGGGCAGCACCGCCCGGGGCGCTAGAGCATGCTGTGGGCAGCAGATGTCTGGAACTCGGAAACGCCCTTCTGCGGGTATCCCGAAGAACGCCCGACCGTCATTAGTGTGAGCAGGGACTTCTCACCCACATGGAAACGGAGCTGGGCCGTGACAGGGACGCCATCGACACGCTTCATGCCACGCACCCCCGCCTGGAGGCCCAGGCTGCCTCGTTCCTGCCAATGCTCCAGATGGTCCAGCCCGTTCATCTGTGCATACTCGACGACCAGGCTGTGAAGTACCTCGCCGTCACGATCACGGAGCCTGGCGAGCAGCGGCCCGGGCACCGGCGCACACTCCGCCCGGAAAAAGGCGCTCTGCTCGCCCGCGTTCTGCGCGAAATCGGCCCGCTCAAGCTCACCAAGCGGTTCAGTCGTCACGGTCGTGATGGAGGGCGTCCCGGGGAACGGTACGGCGAACTCACAGCCCTCGGGGCTATACGTATAGCCGGCCACGTCGCGGGCGGCGCCGGCCGGCGGCCGGTACACGGAGCCCCACAGCATGAGGAACGTCAGCAGGGTCCAGACCAGCCACGCGGTCTCGTAAAATCCGGGGATGATGGTTCGCTTCACCAGCCAGTAAAGGAAAGACAGCAGCAAGGTGACAGCGAGGGCGCCAATAAAAGGGACGAGGCCCATGCCCACGGCCGTGCCGATCGAGGCGGGCAAAGCGTCACGCTCCGCGAAGCCGCCAGCGGCGAGGCTCGCCACCAGCAGAGCGAGAAGCGGCGTCACGCGCATGGGCGGACTCCCCTGCCCCGGCCGCGCACGTGGACGACGTGCGCCGCCCTTTCGCCCCAATCACACATCGAAGGGATCGTCGGAGGTTTGTGCGGGCGCCGCGAAGGGATCGTCGCGAGACCCCGTCCTGTCCATTAGCGCCTGGCACTCGAACAGGGTCTCGGTCGCGTCGTAGCTGCCAGTCAGCCGCAGCGTATCGACGTGGTTGCCCTGATAGACGATGCGGACGGAGAGCTCGCGCATGAACTCGTCGACAAAAGCCTTCGTCTTCTCGTTGCTCGGCTTGCCGATGTCCGCGTAAAGATACGTGGCGCCACTTTCATCATCGAACTGGAAGCCGGACGCGGTGAGTGTCCAGGGCGTCTCATCACCGAACGTCAGATCGATATCGTATTCTTTACCCCTCTCCAGCGAACGCCACTTCACATTCCCGATGATCACGTAAAGGGTCGGCGGCGGGTTGTTGTCGACCCCGAGTCGGAAGAGCGTGCCGCCGTTCCAGATGCCGGCCGCGAAGCACCCGTTCGCGAGAGTCTCGTCGACATGAATGCTCCAATCGCCAACCTTCTTGTACAGCGGCATCTGGTCAGCGGCATTGGAGGCCGGTACAGCCAGCGCGGAAGCGATCGCCAGGGGAAGAAGAGCGTGGGTCAATCGGTGCTGCATTGCCATCCTCCTTGTGGCAGATCCGGCGACGAGCGCCGAGGGGAACGTGGGTGCCGCCAGGCCGAGACGACCGCCCTATCAGCGCCCTTCCCACGTGGCATTTCTAGGATGCAATGGGCTCTGCGGGGGTGCAAGAGCGGACAGCTGCCGCACGTTCCCAAGCGCGGGCCGTAAGACAAAAAGACTGGGTATGCTGAGACGGCGAAACCTGCGATTGTCACGGTGTCATGCCGCGGCCCGGGCCCATGCCATCGGCGGGCAGCATCTCGCCATCGACCGCCGGAGCCAGGGGGGCGATGCAAGCCGGGAGGGTCAGCAGTCCGCCCGAGACGGGGCGCTCGGCAAGCAGGTCGACGACGGCAGCGCCCGAGGGAGAGCTGTCGGTGAAGGCCGCAAGATGCGCGCGGGCCACTGCCTCCGGTGTCGTGCCGTCCGCCAGCACATACGGGATCTCACCGTTCTGTGCGGCGATATCGTCCGCTAGGCTCTGCGCGAACGTGGCCGCGGAGCGTGGCGCCCCGTCAGCCTCCTGCAGGCAGGCCTCGAGGAGGCGGGCTTCGGAGAGCGCATTGCCGCCGCCCTGACTGGCGATGGCCCAGGCAGCCGCATCGGGCGCGCTGCCCGCTGGCGCGGCGGCCTCAGCGCTGGACAGCGGGAAGCCTCCCAGCCAATCCTCCACCGCATGGGTCCTTATATGATCGAGGGCGCTGTGTAGTCGCTCGCCGACACGCCGTGCGAGGTCACCGATGGTCTCAACGGCCTCGGTGGCGTCCACGAGGGCGATGGCTGGAACCGCCATCGCACCGACCAGGCGCGCCATTGGGCGTCCGGACACCTCGGTCCAGACGTCCTCCACGGTCGTCGTCACGCGGTCGAGGAGATCCGGCTGGACGCCCTGCCCCTCCAGAAAGCGACGCAGCGACTGACCAACCCGTGCCTGCAGCCGCCTCCCCTGCGGGGTTTTGAGCAGATGCCGGCCAAAGGCAACGGCGGGCAGCACCCCCGCCCCGCCGCTGATGCTGACGCCCATGACCACGGCGGTAACTGCGACCCGGGCTTTGTCGTCGAGTTGCCCCCCGCGCCAGGCACTGCTGACGTAGGCCAGGCTCCGGCGGAACCGGCGCCCGCCCTCGGCGCCACCTACCGCCTGCGCGTAGACCTTGGCCGTCTTCAGCGTGGACAGGAAGCTCCCGGGAAGGGCGCGGGCGTCCGGCAGCCCGGCCACCTGTAGATCGAGGTCAACACTGGCGCGGGCGATATCGCGATCGACAGCGGCACTCACCCGTGGCGCGGTACTGTCGAGCACGACGGACGCGCCGGAGGACGAGAGGATGCCGCTCAGCAGTGTGCGAACGCCGCGCTCCGTGTCCAGGGGGGCCTCCCCCGCATAGAGGTCGGCAGTCGCCATGTAGAAGGCGTCACGCTCCCAGCGGTGCTCCGGCTCCTGTAGTCGCGCAAGCACCGCGAGGTGTCGCATGTCGATCTCGAGGAGTTCGGCCTGGACGGCCGCCTGCTCGCAGGAGCAGCGCTGGTGAAGACACCAGTCGACGGTTCGCCGCTCGAGATAAACGCTGTTCGTTGGCCCGTCGCTGCTCATGCTGTCAATCCGCCTGGGTCGCCCTTCGGAGCATGGCAAACCGCTGGCGGGTGGGGAACCTCGCCGTGTGGTACCTGTGCCACAAGTGCTAGGCAGGGTTGGCCCGACGAAGGCCACCGAGCGCACTGGCAGCCCCGGCAACAATGGTCTCGGCATCCAGTGCCAGCATGTCATCGGAGTGGGCGTTGAGGGCGCGGGCCACGGGGCCGGCCTCCCCGGCCGACAGAAGCTCAAGCAGGGCCGGCACCGGCAATGCCAGGACCGCCGACTGTGCATCGGGGAACGCAAGGAGGAGCAGTCGCCGGGCATCTGCAATGGCGTCAGCGGCGGGCGTGGCCACCAGCGAGGCAAAATGCACACCCAGACGCCGATGGGTGGCAAGGTCCACGGACGCGTCCGCCAGGCCCAGGCGCACCTGGAGATCGGCGAGCGAGTCGACACGGCGATCCCAGCCGACCCCATAGGCGTAGACGACCAGGGACGCCTGAACCCCGGTGAAGATCGGTGGCGCCAGCCCGCCCGCAGCAACGGCCGCGCACGCGGCGGCCAGCAGTGCATCGCGCGACGGCGGCACATCCCGGCCGGGCGGACACCGCGCGGCCAGATCATCGAGCAGGAAGGTCGTGAAGCGCTCAAAGCGCAGCCCGGCCAGGGACCATGACATCGCCGATCGCGCCAGCGCCTCCCGGGGACCACCCTGAGTCGCCAGGGCGGGCGGCCAGGGCGTCAGCAGGGCCGCCGCGTCAAGCAGCCACTGGGCCACCGTGCCCTGCGCTCGCGCTGCTAGCGGGTAGCGTGCGGGATCGATGAGGTCGGACGGCGCGAGTGCGCGCACCGTGTCCCGGGCCGAGGTCTCGCTGCCCACCACATCCAGAGCGAGCGCTGCCCAGGGGAGGTCCAGCGATGGCGGGAAGCTCGACAGCCGCCATTCCGCCGGCCGCAATGGCGTCCCGACTGGCAAGGCGTTGGCCGGGGAGGCTGTCACGACGCCGGCGGTGGTCCGGCGGCATCCGCGGCGGTGAGGCGCTCGCAAAGCGCCCTGCCCCGTGGCGTCAGGTAGAAGCGGTGGACGTGGCGATGCCGGGGATCACGGATCGCGTCGAGCAGATCCAGGCCGCGTCGCCGCTGGCCGGCATGGGCGCACAGCGTCCGCAGGAGCCGGTGCGCGGTCGAGCGGGGCAGGTCGCAGGCCGTGCTGATGTCCGCCTGGGTCGCGCCGGGCTGGGCGGCGACCTGGAGGAACACGCGGAGGAGCTCGAAGCGCGGCTGCGGCAGATCCTGTACGGCAATCAGGGCCAGCTGATCGGCCAGTACGGCCAGTGCCGGCGTTGACGCAGCCTGGTGCATGGGCGCGTTCATCCCTGGTCGCGCAGCGCCTGCGCGAGGACATTGGACACCGACTGATTGGCGCTGGACGACACCGGAGGCCGGCGATCCGCCAGGGCGTCCATGATGAGCCGGGCCTCCGGGATCGGCTTGAGCCGGAGGCGGTTCGCCACCTGCAGCAGCCCGGCGCTGAAGCTGGAGCGAAAGGCGCGACGCAGGCGGACGACCTCGGTCAACACCAGCATCGGGTCATCGGCCGGGACCGGCAGTGCCGCCAGGGCATCCTCGATGGCCTGCAGCTGATCCGGCGTGAGATCCGGTCCGCCATCCTGCTGCCAGCGCTCGGCGGCCAGCTGCAGCGCCAGCGCCGCGCCCAGCGCCTCGTCGCGGCTGATCGTGAGTTGATTCGTGCCTGTAGTGGAAGTCATGAGGGAGTTCCTTGGATATCCTCAGAGAGCGCGGCAGAGGACCGGCCGACAAGACGGGCCACCGTCTCGGTCTCCGGCCGCGCCCCGCTATAGAGCTTGTAATCCGCAAGCAGTTCATCCGCAAGCCCATCGAGCAGACTCGTCGGGGTATCGAGCTCATCGCTGTCGATGCCGCTCTCGCCCAGCGCACGTTTGCGGCGGGCGATCTCCTCCTCGAGCGTTGCGGAGGGAAAACGCTTGACCAGGAAGTGCCTCGCGGCCTGATCACCGATAGAGCGGGCGAGCCGGTCGCGCACGTACGCGTCGTCCCGATTCGTATTCGTCGCCCACAGGAAGGTCGGTCCCTGGCTGGAGACAAGGATGTGCTCGAGGGCGCCGGCGTCGGTCTGGGTCAGGCACAGGATCGTGGCGCCTTCCCGGCCGGGTTTCCGCATGTTGTGCTCAAGATGGTAGGCCATCGCATCGGACAGCTGGAAGCGCTCAACAACCGGACGGATGTTCGCTTTGGTGCCCGCGCCGAGAATGAAAATGCTCGTGGCCAGCTTGATGGAGTCCTCCGAGAAGTCCTCGGCGATCTGACTCGCCTGCACGATCTCGACCTTGGCCTTGCGGCCTTCGCGGATCGCCATGTCCATCTGCTCCTCGACAACCCGGATGCCGCGGACACGGTGCTTCTCGTCGATGCACAGGCGTTTCGGCAGCCGGGCAAGGCCGTCGATCCGGGCGGCGTGGTGCGCGCGATAATCGACGCCGAAGGCGTGCGCGTCCGGAATCTCCCGCAGGTGGTCAACGGTCAGGAAAAAACGGCTGGTCAGGACCTGGTAGGCCAGCATGTACATCGTTGCCACCGCGCGCTTGCCGGTGCCGCCCGCCCCCCGCGCAACCTCGTCGAGGTCCAGCGACACGATGCGGGCGTCGCCGAGATCAAAGCGGGTCACCGCTCCGAGGATCTTGTAGCGATTCATGGCGTCCCGCAGGCGCCGGAACATATAGCTGGGCAGGTCCTCCTGGGTCTGCGCCACCCGGTTCGCCCCGAAGGTCGCCATGATGGTCTCGTCCCGGCAGGCTTCCACCAGGTCGCCGAGCGTAGGCACGGCGTAGCGTTGGGCAAGTAGAGCATCTCGCGTCATCCCCCGTTCCGCCAGCAGGTCCACCACTTCCCACCAGGTGCGACCCGGTTTGTCGGGCACGTCGAGGTCCTTGAGAGCGCGGTCGATGCGCTCGCTAACGCGGGGCTCATAGGGCTTGCGGTTACCGAAGGAGGCGAGCGTGTCATAGACGTGCGTCACCAGCATGGAGACAAAGCCCTCCGTGCCCTCTACCGGCGAGGCGCTGTCATCCGGCGTCGCGAGCAGGCTCAGGAAGTTGACCAGGAAGGCCATGTGGACCGAAAGCGGCTTGCGCAGGCCAAGCGGCGTGTCGAAAACGTTGATCGCGCAATCGGTGCTGTTGGTGAGCCGGGCGTACATGGCCAGGTGGCGCCGCTCCGGCGGGAGGGCGGCCTTGACCAGCGACACGAGCCCCCGGGAGCTCGGCCCGACATCAATGATCGAGATGTAGGGCAGTTCCGACAGGTCCGATTTCAGGATCAGGGACAGGTTGCAGTAGTTCATCCAGACGGATTTACCCGTGCCCATCGGACCGAAAATCAGCGTAACCCAACTGGTTTGCCGCGCCGAGTACGGTTCGTAATGGAACAGCCGCCCATCGCGCGTGCGCAGCGGCTGGCTGCCGCTCTTCCAGGCGCTGGCCGGGCGCGTGAGCGGCGCCATCTTCATCGCGTCGTAGAGCGGTGCCGCCGCGGGGGTGGCCACCGAGCCCAGCATGGCGCCCGGAAGCGAACACAGCGTGGATTCAAGAATGTCACCCTCAACCGGCGCGACCTCGCAGTTGCCCCAGCCCTGAACGCAGCGGGCCAGTCGCGCGCGACGCTCCTCGAGCAGGCCGAGGTCATCCTTCAGTGCCCAGGTGCAGAGCGTGATCTGCAGCTTCACGATCTCGTCACCGGCCTCCCGGAGCCGCCCGAGGGCCTTCTTGACGTCCACGAGGCGACGGTTCTCCGGGGCGCCCGAGAAGAGCAGCAGCGATGCCATCTTCTCCTTGAAGGCCAGCAGGTCCAGTCCGTCGTTGCGGATCAGCTCGTGCATGCGCCAGGGGATCTGTTCGCGATTCAGGCGGGCAAACAGTGTCTGGAAAGGCTCGGGCGACTGCGGCATGAGCGAGATGGTCACCGGCGCGTAGGCGCGGTCACCGATGATGCAGTAGGCCCCCTCGGTGCGGGCGCCGCGCGGGAAGAGCTGCTCGGGCAGCGTCGGCCACAGCAAGGAGGACCAGTCGCCCTGGAAATCCTCGGGAACGCGCATCGGCGGCGGATCGCCGGGCAGTCGCGGGCGCCAGGCCGGGTCGGTCCACTCCGGGTCGATTCCCGTGCGAAGGAAGCGCAGGAAGACGTGTGCGTCGAGCACCTCCGCCTCGACGAAGGCGGTGGCGAGGTCATGCCGGTACATTTCCACGAAGGAGTCGTGGCGGGCCTGCAACCCCTCGCCATAGGGCGCAAGCGGCTGGGCACCCCGGGCGCTCGGCAGCCCTTCGAGGGCGCGTTCATGGCGCTTCTGCAGCAGATCCCGCTCGTCCTTGGAAAGCCCGTGCTGCGTGGTGTACAGGAGCAGCAGACAGGTCTCGGAGAAGCACATCCGCTCAAGGACATCGATCTGCTCGTCAATCAGGTCGGAGAAGTCCGCCCCCATTGCTTTCGTCGAGCGCCGCGCGGCGCCGTAGGTGCGCTCAAGTTCCTCGCGGATGCCACGCTTGTCCCGGCTGAAGTAAAAACTCGCGTAGTGACAGCCATCGCCCATGTAGGACGCGAGCTTGCCGTTGGAGACATCGAGGATCGTCTCCAGCTCCTGCTGAAGGACCGAGCGGGTCGCCCCTGCAATCTGCAGCGCGGTCACCAGGGTCCCGTCCCGCATGACGAGGGTCGTCGGGGAGGTGATCGTCACGAGATCCAGGAACGACTGCGGCCGCACACGGAACACCCGATAGAGCCACTGCATACCGACATCGATGGCATGGAAGGCACGGTCCGCCAGCGTCTGTGGGGGGGCATAGCGCATTTCAGGCCGCCTCCGCAGCGTAGCCCGGGCTGTGGTGGGCCCAGTATTCGAGCTGCTTGTTGAAGTGCTGCCGGGGGAGATAGCGGAGGTCCCGCAGCAGCCCGTCCCGGTCCACTTCCGTGGGCATCGCGTCCAGCACCTCCAGGAAAAGCGGGATGGTCATCCCGTCCGCGAACTCCCTGGCGGGCAGTCCCAGCGCCTGGCGTGCAAGCTCGCTACCCTCCAGGCTCAGCCGGTCAATGCGGTCAGCGAGCGCATCGGCACCGGGAAGGCCGAGCACGCGCGCTACCCCCTGGTCCCGGAACAACTGGCAGACCTGCCCCTGGGTAAGACTCGGGCAGTACACTATGACGCCGTGGTCTCGCGCCGTTCGGTCCCGTACCACCCGCCCGACATGCAGCGCCTGGCTGCACAGCACACAGAGCGCCGCGCGGCAGTCCTCCGCCGCCACCAGCTCCAGGTAGCCCGAGGGCACCTCGGTGGAGGGCGCCGAAACGAGTCCGCAACCGGCGCAGCGGAAACCGCTGCGTTGCAGGAACCGCAGCTTGGCGACGGAGGGCCGCCAGTTGAAGTCGTCGGTCACATCCACCCGCTGGCGGTGCGCGTGCGGGAGCGGCTGCCAGGGCAGGTTGCGCGGCACCGCCAGCAGGCGTGTGAGGGCCTCGGGCAGCATCGAACTAGCGGATCTGAAGCTCGTCGATGTACTGGGTTCCGGCGTCGCCATCGAAGATCGAGTTGTTCAGGATCACGAGGATGCCCGGAATCGAGATCAGCAAGGCGCCCACGATAATGAACTTGCCCGCCTTGGCGGCGGACTCGCCGCGCTCCTCTCCCCGGATCAGCTTGAACAGGCCGACCCCAACCAGGAACAGGCCAACCAGCGCCATGACGACGAGGAAGCCCATCGCAAGGGCGCCGGCCTCATCCTCGACATTGCGCGAGACGTCGGACAGCTTCTGGGCATAGGCGGGCGCGCCGGGCGCCAGGCCCGCGATCGCCGCGGCCAGCGCGAAGCGGGCGCGGACCGGCAGAAAGGCCGCCTGCCAGTACAGGCGGCGAAGCGCCGCGACGGGTCGAGTGTGCGTGAATTTCATGGGGATTACCTCCATCAGGGTCCGGCCTGATCGGCCTGGTCGAGAACAAAGTAACGGTCGCCTGCCGGCGTCCCGGTGAACGTGCGCCCCACCGTGTTGGCGAGCGGACGGAAATTGATGAGCAGGACGCCGGCGATCGTGAAGACAATGGCCGAGCGAACCCAGCCCGGCTGGTTGAGCCGCGGGCCGTTCGCGAGGAACAGGATCCCGCGAAAAACCGCGATCCAGCCGAGGATGACCATGTACAGGAGCAGGACCTGCACGAAAGCCTCGGTATCGATGCCACCCGTGTTGGACGAGGTCACCGCCTGCTCCACCACCGCAGTGTCTGAGTCGGCGCTGAAGAGCGAGCCGGCAATCGCGTCGGAGAAGGCATAGATCGAGACGAGCAGCGCACCGCCCACCAGCAGGGCAATCGTCGAGCCGGTCAGCCCCTGCCCACGCCCGTCGCCGGTTGCCAACTGAAGCAGCCCCATGGCCAGCAGGACCAGGCCGACCAGCGCGGCCAGGACGAAGATGAGCTGCTGGAGGTCGGGGAGAAAGCTGGTCCCGTTCGCCAGCAGTTGGCTGACCGAGATCACCGCGGCCTCCGCAAGGCGCCGCAGCGCTCCGTGACCACTTCACCAGCGACGCCGTTAATCTCCGTTACCAGGCCGCAACCGCTAATGGTCGAGCCCTGCGTGACGCGGAACGCGCGCGTGCTGTTGCGGGAGGCGACGATGGCCCGGTCGTTGGCAATCGCCCGCACCACCCAGTCGGTCACCGGGCGCAGTTCCTCGCCCCCGGTCATCTGCCGCGTGCGCCGGGGTGCCGGGGCTGCCGTCAACCGATCCACGGTATCGGCGAGGGTCGTGATCCCTTCGGCAATGCGCTCGACCTGCTCGGCCCGGCGGGCGTCGCTCGCCTCCAGCATGGCCACGGTGTCGCGCAGCGCGCTCACGTCCATGGCGTTCAGGGCATCGGCGGTCAGGGAAACGGTTTCCTCAAGCAGCGCCACTCGATCGCCGACAGCGGCCAGTGACCGCTCGAGCTCGAGGGACTGTACGGCCTCCTGGATCGCGCTGCGCATCTCCTCCCGCGTGGGATAGCCCAGCAGCAGCGCCGTAGCGACCGCGTCGTAGGAATCGTTGACGCGCACGCCGTCCTCCCCGACGCGCAGGGAGAGCTCCTCGTGCAGTGCGCTTTCACGCGGCGGCTCGAGCGGAATCCGGGCAACATCCTCGGTGCTGCGGGTGGAAGTCGGCGCGAACACCGTGCCTGTCGAGCCCGGCAGTCCCCCCTGGCCGGCGTCGGGCGCGTCGTCGGGAGCAGCCGACGCGGCATCACGCGGCGCGCCATCGGCGGAGAACAGGCCGGCGAGCGGGTCCGAGGCCGGACGGGAAAGCCACACGGCAAGGCCCACGATGACCGCCGCGACACAAACTACGACGCCAGCCAGCCACCACCAGGCACGCCGCGACAGGCCCTTGCGGGCCGCCCGGGGCGTCTGCGGCGATGAAGGCGCCGAATCATGGTGCTCGCCCGCGGGCATGCCGAGCGGAGGCATTGACCGGGCGTCCGGGCCGAAGGCCTCGCCGTGATCGGACGGCGCGGGTTCCGGCGCAAGTTCCGGCGCGGGATCGGCCATAGACACCGGCTCGGGGTGCGCCCCGACGGCATGCGCGTCGGGCTCCGTGGGTGCAGGCGCAGGTTCGGGCGCGCGCTCGGAATGCGGCGTGGATTCGGGCGCGACCGCGTTATCCGTGTGCCCAGGTGCCGGCGGCGGCTCGTGCGCTGCGGCATCCGCTGCGCGCGGAGCAGGCTCGGAGGCCGGTACGGAGTCTGGCGCCACCGCGTGTGCGGGCGCAGGCGGCATCCTCGGCTCGGTCGCCGCGGGGCCCTGGAATGGCCGACCTTCAGCCGTGCGCTCGCGCAGGGCGGCCTCCAGCGGGTCAGGCATGGCGACGACGTTCCCCTCCGGCTCCGGGACGTAATCCCACTCGCCTTCCCAGTCGGCGTCGTCGTCGTGCGCATCATCGATGGGCGGCCACGCACCTAGCGGATCAGGGGTATCCTGCCGCTCCTCGCCCAGCGTCTCACGCTGCCACAGAGGCTCCTTCGACTCGCGTGTCATGCTCCACCCATACCGTTTGTACGTGACATACTTGTCGCCGCGCGGCGAATTAAATGCAATCAAAAACCGGGCTTTTCCCCGGGAATCTGCGGTTTTTTACTGGCCGGCGGCCGCCGAGCCCTCTGCGGGTCTGGACACCGGCTCCGGGCGTCGCTCAGACAAGCGGATGGGCTCGAACAGCACGACACCGATCTCGGCACCGACCGGCAGGCGGACGGTCACCGGCCGGTTCAGGCTTCGCTCCATGGAGGTCGCGATACGCCGCCCTACAGGTTCCAGGCTTCGCACCGCCAGCGCCGTGCCGTCGAGACCCTCCTGCTGGAAGCGCGACCCGCCGGGCGTGACCACCTCCGTGGTGTCGACGGTTTCCCGCGCAGCGACTGCCGCCCCCTCGATCAGGCTGCCCAGCAACAGGCCGCCATAGCGATAGAGCAGGTGACGGTCGACCTCTGCGTCCAGTCCGGCTTCCACCGTTGTCGGATCCAATGCAAGGCCATCCACCCGGGCGCTGCGGCCGTCGCCCAGCAGCAGCGAATCGAAGGTGATCACAGCCTGGTCATAGCGCACGTCCAGCCGCCCCACCAGCTTGCCGTCGTAGAGCGGGTCCCGCGGCGGCACACCGACGATCTTGGCAATCACGCGGTCCGACAGGTCGGAGTTCACGGCGGTCATCAGGATCGCGTACAAGGCATCGCCAGCTGGGCGCAGCACGTCATAAGAGGTAATGCTGTTCCCGGTACGCGCGACCTCGGTGGTGCCCGGGTCGCCGGTCGCAGCGTCCACACCCGGAGCGGGCGTCTCGGGGCCGCGGCGGCCGCCAACCGTGATGGTCGCGGGGGCGACGGTGCGGGCGCTCACTGTCTGAACCTGCTGCGTCTGCGCTACCACACCGGCCAGAAGACGCTCATAGCGCCGGACAAGGCGGGCCGAAGCCTCCGGGGAGAGAGTGATCGAGGCAGGCGCGTCCTCACTGGCGTCTGCCGTCGCGGGGGACGGCGGGGGCCGCGTCGCGGCTGGAGATGTTGTGGGCGCCTGCGCTGCCGGCTCGGTACCAGGTGCCGGGCGCGGCGCCGGCACATCCGCAGCCAGCAGGATCGGTTCCCCTGCCTCCAGCGCGAGGCCGTTCTCATCCACCAGGCCAACACCGGCCAGCAGCAGGGCGAGGTCATCATCGCCACGCACGGGCCTTCCGTCGCGGTCCACCAGGCTACCGTCGGCCAGGAGGTAGGCCTGGGCACCGGCAATGCGGCGGGACCGTCCTCCCGCTGACGTGAGCGCGTTATCCGGGCCAAGAAACAATGGGTCGCCGTCCACGGTGACCGGTACGGCCTCGCGGTTGGTCAACTGGCCGAGGGCAGTGCGGAAAACCCCGGTCTCGGTGACGCGCCGCAAAAGGCCACTGCGGCTCAGCTGGCGCCCCTGGGAGTCGATGAGTCCGCCAGCGCCGTCGACCAGCGCGTGAGCCTCTGGCCGCGCACCGCCCTGCCGGGTGATGGCGCCGTCGCGATCAAGGTAGAGCGCGCGCCCGTCGATGTCGGCGAGCGCCTGACCCGTCGAATCACGCAGACGGCCGGTCTGCGGATCGCGATAGACCGCATAATCACCCGCACGCACGGCGCGCCCGGCCCGATCGAGCACGAGGCCTGTGGGCATCAGGTGCAGATCGCTGTCACCCAGCGGCACCATGGTCTCCGTGACCGACCGGCCATTGACCCCGATGACGGTGCCGTCGACCTGCTGGAGCACCTCGCTCGCAATGGGGCGCGACTCTGGATCCACGAGGGCACCACCATCGGTGAGGCGTGCCTTGTGTCGCAGCCGGTCCTTGACCTCCTCGCCGCTTTCCGTGAACAGCTGGCCGTTTTCCGGGTCCGCGCGCACACCCTCTCCGTCGTGGAACAGGCCGCGCCCGCGGCGATCCACGAGGGCGCCATCCCGCGTCAGGAAGATGTCGCTTTCACCCAGTTGCACCGTGCGGGTCAGGGGCTCAGTCCGATAAGGCGCGCCCAGGGGCTGGCCTGCCTCTGACAGCAAGACAAGCCCTTCGAGGGGCATACCGGCACCATCAGCCAGCGTGCCATCCTCATCGAGGTAGAGCGCATCGACGCCGGCGAGGTAGAACGGCGTGCCGCCGGAATCCACAAGCCGTCCGCCGGGCTCGCGGAAGACCGGCCGTCCCTCCAGGAATGCGCGCCGGCCCTGGCGGTCTGTCACCAGGGCAAGGTTGCGCGGATCGCGGGCAAGGCGGCCGTCGCCGGTAAGCAGGATGCCACCGCGGGTCCGCAGCACCCCCGCAACGGCCAGCACCTCCCCCGAATCCCGCAGCAACTCGCCATCGACACCCAGGTAGACCTGCGGCGCGTTCTCGGCGCGCACGTAGCGCCCGTCAACGGTCACCAGCAGATCCGAGCCGTCCGGCCGGGTCTGCCCTTCCGCGATAAAGACATCGAGTCCCCGGTGTGTCATCGCCACGCCAAGGCGGCTGGTGAGCAGTCCGTCGCCAGTCAGGTAGATGTCCGACGCCCCGCGGCGCTCGAGGGTTCCGGGGCGAGTGACCAGCTGCCCCCGCCGGGTGTAGGCAACGCCCTCCCCGTCCACCACCGCACCGGATTGCAGCACCCCGGCGCCCATGGCCGTGCGAAACGCCCCCCGGTCGGTCAGGCTGACCGGCGCGCCGGCGCGTGACAGCAGCGGCCGCCCGTCTTCGAGGATCACCCGCTCATTGGTGGCACGCCGCAGCGTCAGTCCCGCATGACGTACGGGCCGCCCGGCGAGGTCCACCACCAGGCCGCTGCCGGTCAAAGCGAGATCGCTGTCGCCCAGCTGCTCGAAATCCTTGAGGGGCGCGGTGAGGCGCCCGGCATTGGTGACCGGATCGCCGGTGGCCGCCAGCAGGATTCCCTCGCGCTCGAAGCCCTTGTCGGCGCCGTTCACCAGTGCGCCGTTCATGGTGAGATAGACCGGCTCGCCCTCCCACTGGACCGGGGTTCCCCCGCGGGTGAACAGGCGGCGCTCGTCGTCGATGAACACGGCCAGGCCCTGGCTGCGCACCGGCCGCCCGTCTACGGTGAGGAGCTGCCCTTCCGGCGACAGGTAAAGGTCGCTATCGCCAAGGCGGCGCGTGTTCGTCGGACGGGACGCGAGTTCGCCGTTGGTGAGGAAGACCACGCCGTCGTCGGTGGTCAGCCGGCCTAGCAGCCCCTGCGTCGCGGAGTCATCGGGGCCGGTGATGCGACCGTCCGGCAGGATGTACATGGGCACGCCGCGGGAGTCCAGCAGTGGCGCGCCAGCACTGTCCACGATCGCTCCCCGGTCGTCACGAAACGCAAGCTCCCCGTCGAAGCGGATCGGGCCCCCGCGCTCATCGACCATCTGCCCGCCCGGGGTCAGCCAGAGGTCCGAATCGCCCAGGCGGCGGCTGTCGCGCTCAAGCGTGCTGGGGTCCACGCCGAGGCGCTTGAGAGCAGCGAGCACCTGCGCATCGATGTCATCCGGCGCACCGGGAGCCCCATCCCCGGCCCCGTCGACACCGGCGCCATCCTCGAAGGTCAGTGGGAGCGAGACACCGCCGGGTGTTCGTGCCGCGCGTTCATAGCGCTCCGCGTTGGCGGCCTCCTGGGCCTCACGATACGCGGGGGACGTCTCGGCACCGGCGCTGGCGCCCACGGCCGCAGTGTCCACGGGGCTGTCGCCCAGTCGGGCGCGTTGTCCCTGGTCGCCGCCCGAAAGCGCATAGAACAGGACTGCGCCAACCACGCTGACCGACACCAGGCCCACTCCGAGCACTACCGGCAGCCGGTTCTCCGGCAGCAGCAGTACGCGGAAGCGCTCGCGCGCGGCAGCCAGAGGCGATCGCTTCGCGTCGTCGCTCGTACTCATCAGTAGTCCTCCGGCTCGTTGAACGTGATGCGCCGCTCGCCGCCATCGTCGGCCGCCATGACGACTATCGGCACGGGCGCCATGCGGTAGGCGGCGTAGCCGCCGGGCCCGTGGTGGTAGGCGCGCGCCAGGGGCGAGACCGGCGCGTACTGCGTGCGCAAGTACAGCTCGTCACCGATGCGCCAGGCCTCGACAGCGGGATCGCTCGACAGGAGCGCCTGTGCGCCTTCCGGGGGTACACCGATAACGATGCGCTTCATCAGGTCGTCGTTGGGCAGGGACGGTACCGACGCGAGCCCCCCGACCACCGGCCGCGCGTTCGGGCCGTCCCGGTCGACCTGAAGGACCGGCGCCGGGTGGAATGCCTGCTCGGAGTTGACGAGAGCTACCGGGATCGGGACGGACATCCCCGGCAGCAGGATCGTGAGGTTTGTGCGACCGGCGACACGCATGGGAGCCACCGTGATGACGTTCTTGTACTCGGCTCCATCAACCGCCGTGACCACGTAATCGGCGCTGTTGCCCACGGTAACGGCGTTGATCGGCCAGGGCTCGCCGGTGGCGTCGATAAGACTGAGCGCGGAGACCTGGCCCTTGGCAACCTTGACGGTAACCGGCTGCGCGCCCGGCCGGGTGGAGACCTGGAGAATGTCCGTAAGTGACTCGAGCGCGGGCGAGTCATAGAGGGCGCGTTCAAAGTCGCGTTCCTCCCGGCGCAGCTCACGTACCTCCCCGGAAGACAATGGGCGCAGTGAATCGCGCATCCGTCGCAGTGCCTGCTCCGTGAGCCGCTCGCGGTCGAGGCGCGCCGCCGGGTCCTCCGGGTCGGACAGTGGCACCAGGTCGTCAAGCAGCGGGTCGCCGCGATAATCCTGCTGGGCAGCTGCCGTCGTGGCGGACAGTCCCGCCACAACCAGTAGCCACAGGCAGGCCATGCGATGCCGAGGGGATGTACAGAGCCTCATGTGTTGCGCACCAGGTACTGGGCCAGCAGAAGGCCGGCCGGGTTAATGGTTCGCGAGGCGCGACGAATCACCAGGCGCGCCACCTGTTCCTGCGTTCGCGTGGAGATGTCGCCGCCCTCGAAGAACTGGACAAAGCGCACCTCCACGACATAGGTGAGATGGCCATCCACCACGCCCTTGTCGATGATCGTCGGCGCCAGGGTGGGACGGACCCAGCTGACAAGGCGGTCCTTGACGATCTTGTCGATGACCCGGGAGGCCGCCAGAGCCTCCTGGTACTCCTGGAAGGCGTCCGGGGTGAAGTAACGGCGCAGCCCGAGAATGTGCTCGCGGTAATCGGAGAAGGCGAGGCCCTGCACGTCCGCAACGCGGTCCGTGGCCCAGATCAGGACGCTCGCGTCCGAGGCCGTGGGCATGTCGACCGGCACCATCTCGACAACGCGCCCCTCAGAGTCCGTGAGGTAGCTGAGTGTCGTCACGGGCCGTGTGGCGAGATAGACGGCGGCGACCACCACGAGGGCCAGGCAGATACCCTGGAGGACCACCAGCCAGATCGCGCGCTTCGCCATCATCCGATAGAAGCCGCGGTCTTCGAGCACCACCTGCGCACTGAGGGGCACGGCGCTGCCCGCCCGGCGGCCAACCTCGCCCTGTTCTGCGGGGGTGAGAAACGGCGCCCGCGCCGCCGTGTTGTCTTCGCTCATCAACGGCCCAACCTGAAATCCACGATCTGCAATCCGCTGCGCGCCCGCTTGCGGTCTACCCCATGCACCTCCACCGTCACCGTTCGCCGGCGGGTCATCGTTTCGCTCGCAGCACCCTGGATGCTCTGAACGACAGCGAACCGGAAGACCCAGCGCGGCTGGCCGTCAACCAGGACGCCCCGCACCATTTCCGGCTCGGTCGCGTTCACCGCGGTGATCACCAGCCCTTCGCGAGCAACGCGCTCGATGACGTTCCCCGCGGCCAGCGTGTCCACGTACTGCTGGAAGCCGTCACGCCCGAATAGTCGCTCACGCGTTGCGAGATCCTCCCGGGCAGTCCGAAAGTGGAGGGACATCAGCTCAGCCACAGCGGTTTTCGTCCACTGCCGCGCCATATCGGTCGTGACCAGCCGGTTGACGACCGGGGTGACGACCCGGGTGAAGAGTTCGCCGTCAGAGACGTAGGCAGCCACCTGCGGCGGTCGCAGCGCGATCCAGGCAACATAGCCGGTGCCGCCTGCGATGCCGAGGGATAGGCACAGCGACACTCCGAGGGCAAGCCGGTAGCGCCGTATGGCCGCCAACTGTGCCCGGCGCTCATCCACCAGCGCCTCGGGCGTGGCATGAGCAGCCAGCCACTCGGCCGGTGATGGCGCCCTGCTCGCGGCAGCATCAGCCAAAACATTGAGCCTCTGGCGTTGCGTCCGCATTCGCTGCCGGGGTGTCGTCAAATTGAAGATGGTGAAGGCCCAGCGCGACGCCAAGGCGCTCGGTGAGATAAAACTCGACGGCGCTGAACATCCGCGCCACCTGCCTCGGGTCCAGGCCCGGCCAATCCGGGGGCAACGTGAGTTCGGCCTGCGCGCGCCACCCGGACGCATGGCGGGAAAGGAGGACGCCCACCGCGATTGTCCAGCGCGCGCCTGGCGGCAGAGGCTCCGCCGGCCTGGCGGTTACTGCCTGCCGCTCATAGTTGCGCCGCAAGCGCGACATGGTGACAGCGAGCTCGAACACGAAAGCCATCACCCGATCAGCGGGCAACGCCAGAAGATCCTGCGGGAGTTCAGACGACACTTCGAGGTGATCGTCGTCCATGACGGTCAGGGCAAGCGGCATTGCCGCAGAAACCACATTTACCTGCATCAACCCACCTCCTCGCTACAGGGTCGCCCTGGGCGCTCCCGCAGGGGCCTCGGGCGCAACGGACGAGGTGCCCGCCAAGAAACCACTCATCTCAGTTGATCCGCTCGAAGATAATCCCGGGGGCGGTTTCGGAATCCAGCGTGCCAACTACCCGCAGGCCGAGGAGAGCAGGGAGTTTACGTTCAAGGCGCATGGCGATCCCTTGACACAGGAACCCCACTTCAAAGGGATCCATCTTTAGCCATTCATCAGGGATGACGATGCGTTCATCCTCGCCACGGGTCTCCGCCTCAGTCAGACGCAGGCGCGCCTCGAGGTTCCATTCGCCGTCGTCCGGGCACGGATTGCCCGTCCGCCCATCGCGCACCAACTGAATGAAGTGGTCCCGTAGGTAATAGATGCTGTCAGACAGAATCCGGTGGGCCTTCATTCGCTGTTCAGTGTCGTGCGCCATAGGTTCCTTCGGGAAGTCGATCGACACCTTCAGGCCTCCCCCTGGCTTGGACACGCTTATCGGCACTACGATTAAGTCATTCTGTGTCGGCATTGGGTCGCCTCCTTGTCAATTGGGCACCCCGGATTCTGTCCCAGGGGTCAAGGGCGAAAAAGGAAAAATCGCGCTTTTCCGGAAAAGCTGCGTTTTTCTGAAATTCGCGCAGTTCTTCGTGGCGAAGGGTAAAAAGCGAACCTATGCTCGGGCCGTTATGCGTGCCGGCAAGGAGTCGCAGATGAACCTAGCGCCGCGAGGAAAGAGGGGGTCGGTCGTTGAGCTGATCGACGCAATGGGTGTCGCGGCGGTCGTGGTCGCGCTGTTCATCTTCGCGCTCGCCATAGTCGGTGGGCGAGAAGATGATCGGCCTGCCGCACCGGCGGCCGAGCCGGAGGCGGCGGCGGTCGAGCTCCCACCGCTGCCGGACGGACTATCCCTCGTTGAGCCCACCGAGCGGCGCGTCCACCTCGTCCGTGACCGCTCCGGTATCCGGGCCGAAGCCTACCCCGACGGCGCGGGCGGCTGGGTTGTGGCTCGCATCGTCCAGGCCACCCCCGCCGGCGAGCCGGCGCCCGACCCCGCCATGCCCACCAGCGACACCTCCCGCGCAGCCACCCGGGCTGACGACGAGACCGGCCTGGACATCAAGCCGCTGGCACCCGCGCTCTTCGAGCGCATCGAGCGCTCCCACCATATTGTGCTGCGAGAGGGTAAGCGCACGCTTTATGCCTTCTACGACAGCCATTGCCCCGGCTGCCGAGAGTTCTCCAGCGACCTGCCTGAACTGCTCGCCGACCATCCCGACCTCGGCCTGGTGGTGATCCCCGTGTCGGTCATCGGACCGCCATCGCTCGAGGCCGCAGGCATGCTGCTGGCCCCGGAGGACAGCGGCACCCGCCGAGAGCGGCTGGAGGCCCTGATGGCCAACGGGCCGAAGGCCCTTAACTGGCCGCTGGACGAGGCGTCTGCTGCGACCGGGGTCGGACGGGCGGTCGAAAACCTCTCCCTCCTCCTCGATACCGAGCACGCGGCCACCCCAGCCTTCGCCTTCCGTGGCGAGAGCGGGCCGGGGCTCGTGCTTGGCATTGACCGGGAATCCTTCCCGGCACTGGTCGAGGCGATCGCTCCCGGCGGCTGAACCCGACGCCACACCCGTCGCGGCGCCCGGTGCGGTACCTGTACCGCAACAGGGCGGGAAAGCGTGGATTCTGCTTCCGGCCCCTGCGCAGAGGTGCTTCGATGGACCTGGACAGACGCACTGGAGGCCCCATGGCTGCAACGAAGACCCAACGCCAGTCGGCACTGCAGATGACCGTGCCCCGCGTCCTTGAGCAGATTGCGCCCCGCGCGGACTCGCAGCGCATCATCGCCGCGCACCGGTCCGCACTGGCACGCCTGCCCCAGGTGCGCAGCGGCGCCGTGTCCCCCGAACACGCCGAGCGGTGGCTTGAGGCCGCGGCCAGGCTCCACACCAGCCGGGGCATTTCACAACTCCTGCGCCAGGCATCGGGACTTGGCGCCCAGGACATGCGGGCGCTGGTCGCCCAGGAGCGCGGCGAGCACTACCCAGGCTTCGGTGCCACCGAGGTGATCGCCCGCAAGCGGCTGGAGGCGGTGCCCCTGCCCGGGCCGGGCCAGATGTCGGCAGAACGCATCTTCACGAACATGGCAGCCCTCATGTGCCAGGAACGGATGGGCATCACCCGCGCTCAGGACCACGAGCGCGCGCTGCAGGTGCCACAGGCGGACAGCCCACTACCCTTTCTCTGCGCGCGGGCGCCGCTTATCGGCCGAACCCGCGAGCGGTCGGACCGGATGGTCCTGTGCGACCTCAATCTTTCGATCCCCGGGTATCGCCTGGTCCACGATGAGACAACGCTGAACTACCTCGGCCTGTGCGCCGCCAACCGGGGTCTTGATGTCGCGCCGATCATGATGCACCTGGAGGTCTCCCAGGCGATGTACGACAGCCTTGTTGCCTGGAGCGCAGCAGGGCCGGAGGCGCTGGACATGCTCGGCGGGCTCGCCCGCGCGGCGGGGCATAGACCCGTCGAGGGCCTCGCGCTGGATGTGCGCCCCACGCTGCTTCGCGAAGACCTCATGGAAGAACTCGTGGCCACCGGCGATCACTATTGGTCAGCCGTTCTCAATGGCACCGACCTTGACCTCGCCCCGGCACCGGCCCCTGCTCCGCTCGATGGAGAGCGGGCGGTTCTGCTCGAGTCGCAGCAAAAGCGGGTGCTGGCGGCATACGTCACGCGCCGGGCAGCAGACGATCTATGGTCCGCGGAAAAGGAGCGCCTGGAGGACATCGCCCTCGGCCTGGATCTGGAGGCCGCGCGGGAGCTCCCGCTCAACACCCCCGCCATCGGACACCGCCAGGACCTCGACGTGGAAGGCGCCGCCGAATGGCTGATGAACCTGAGCCCGGGCAGCATCCCCGAGGAGCGGCTGTACGACATGCAGCTGGACACCACGCGGCTGGCCGCGGCCTACCGCAACCGATCCGACGCACCGCTTGAATCGTTCCAGGCCCGCGGCCGGGCCAACCGCGCCAAGGTCGAGGAGGTCGCATCGCTTCTCGGGGTCAGCCTGGAGCCGTTCCTGGCCGGTCGGTATGTCGCCCTCTCCCCCACCAAGACACGCGGCCCGGAGTACGACGCACTACAGAGCTTCGCGGAACCCTATGCGAAGGCCGTCGCGGACACCATCGATCAGGCGGCCGGGGATCCGGCGCTCAATCACCCTGCGATCAACAACAACCTCAGCCCCCGTCCGGCCGAAGAGCAACCGGCACCCGCACCCCTGCGGACAGTCGGGCCGGGCATGTGAGGCGACAGCGAGGAGGAACGAGCAATGGCGGACAACGGCAACAGGCATCCCTGGCTCATCGGCCGCGTGCTTTCCGTAGACGAAGCCAAGGGGTATCTCACGGTCGTCGAGCACCGGACCGGGGCGGAAATCGTGATCGCCGGCGGCCGGCGCCCGGACAACTGGGCGCACCGTGCGCTGGGGGACAGCCGACGCCCTGCGGGGCCCGGGGCGGTCCTCGCCATCTATGGGGCGACCAAGGCCGGCCGGAGCGACAGCTTTTACGTTGCAGAGCACGGCGCGGTGCTTGCCACCGCCGATGAAGGCGCGCAGATCACTGTGGTGCCCAGTCTCCTGAAGCTCAACCAGGCGAAGGACAAAGACCGGCAGTATCTCGAGGCGCGGGTGCTGGATGCCCAGGGGCACCGTATTCAAGGTGCGGGGGTGCGCGACGCGGTTATGGCGGCCCTCGCCCAGGATGACGGCCTGGCCATACCGGCGGCCCGGCGCGGCTTCATTCTGCGCACGGTGGTCCGGGAGGACACGGCAGAACCGAGCACGCCCTACGCCACGCGCAGCGCGTCGTTCTTCGGGCGCCAGGGGCAGTCGCCGGACGCTATCTGGGCGTACCATTCGCAGGCCAAGGGTCGCGACGGTCGGCAGCGGATTCAGGCGTTTCTTGACCACGCCCGCAAAACCCTTTCCCGCCCGGGGGTCTCTGGCTACGTCGAGGCGGTGGGGTTCAGTGTCGCTTTCGTCGACGCGCCGCAGCGCTACCTGTCGAACCTTTCCTCGCGGTCCAACTTCTCCTTAAAGGACGCCGACGGGCGGACGATAGACGCCTATTCCCTGTGTGCCGTGGTGGTCGCGCCAGACAGTCGAGGCCGACCGTCGCTGCGCCGGGTGCAGCCGCTGCCGAAGGCGGAGCGCCAGGTCCACCGCGACGGTCTGCTGGGGTCGCACCTGCCCGGTGCTACGTTCCCGACCCGGGTGGACCTCAGCCAGGCACCGGTGCCCAACCAGCTTCTGGATGCGGCGCCCCGCCCGGCACCATCTGCTGGGGCGGCGCCATCCGCACCCGCCCGTCCGCGCGCCCCGGCCGTCGGCGCCACGGCACGCCCCCTGCGCATCGAGGACCAACTCAACCCCCGGACCCGCCGGCCCTCCTCGTTCACGATCATCGGCAGCGCGGCGGCGCTGGCGACGTATCGCGAGCGCATCACGGGCGCGGCACCGGGGATGAGGCCGCTCGAGCTTGCAGGTGGTAGCGGCTACAACTTCCCGGTGGCCGTGCGATCTGCGGTCAGCGCAAACCTGTCCGATCTGCTTGGCACGCCGCCGCTGTACGTCAACACCGAGCAACATCGCACCGGCGAGGTCTGTGTAGTGCGCGGCCGCCTCGATATCGTCGCGCTCCGCCAGCAGGTTGAGAAAGCGATCCCCGGCTACGAGGCGACCTTCGACCCGACGCTCGACGGGATCGCCTTCCCGGCGGAACACCTGATTCGCCTCAACGCCCAGCTTGCGCGCATCAACCATCCGCTGCCGCTGGCGGCGCCGGTACCACAGCCGGCACCGGCACCGCAGGCGGCACCGGAGAGAGCGCCCATGGCGCCCGAGCAGCCTGCGGGAGGCGAGGCGAGCCGCCCAGCGCCCCCGCCCCGGCTCAGCTTCTACGGCTGGATGGAGCGCGAGTTCGGCGGCAATCCACGTTCGGTAGTCGACCGCTACGCGTCGGAATTCATGGCCGAAGCGGAAGCGGCGGGCATCGACGGGGCCGACGCCCTTGCCAAGCTGGACTTCGCAGGCCCGCGCGCCGGGGCGCCGAAGATCAAGTGTCGCCCCATCAGCCGGAAGGACGCGGGTTCCGTCGTCATGTTCCCCTACTGGCACGAGAAGCGGGACGAGCAGGGGCAGCGGATGATCTGGGTCCGTGTCACGTTCCTCAACGCACACAGCTTCCGCGGGCAAAAGTTCGAGTTCGACCCATACGAGCAGTGTCACGCGGACTACCAGCAGCAGCGAGGCCTGCCGCACGATGAAGACGTCGCCGCCCGTGCCGCAGCCGAGCGTGAGGCGCGCCTGGCCGCCCGCGCCGAGGAGGCCGCGAAGGAGCGCGCCAAGGAGCTTGCGGACAAAAGGCAGAGCCTGCTGCGCTGGCACGACCGCTACACCCGCCTCCCCGCGGCCGAGGGCGACGCCCCGTACCTGGTCAAGAAGGGGATCACGGCCATTGCGGGCAAAACGCGGGGAGACGGGCGGCCGGTCTTCGATCTCCGCGTGGGCAGCGACGAGCAGCGCGGGCCGTACCTGATCGCGCCGCTCACGGACGGCCACGGCAACTGGCTCGGCGCCCAGCAGATCTTCGATACGCCCTGGACAGAGGACGACGGGCGCAGCATCAACAAGAAGACCATCTTCGGGTCCCAGTTCGAGGACGAAAGCGGCGAGCCGACCGGCGCGCACCTTCAGTGCGGCGAGCTGGAGAACGGCAGCCAGGTCTTCATCGGTGAAGGCGTGGCCGATATCGCCACCATCTGGTTGACCACGGGCCGACCGGCGGTGGGCGCTACGGGAACCGCGAACCTGGCGCATGTAGCCCGGCGCCTGCGCGAACAGCTGCCGAGCAGTCGCCTGGTGATCGTGGCTGACAACGACGGCTACGATCCGGGCAAGGGTAATCCGGGGGTTTTTGCCGCACTGAATGCCGCTTTTACGCACCAGGTCGACTACGTTGTGCCGGACTTCAAGGGGCTGCCCCGCGGGGACCGCCCCACCGACATCAACGACCTCCATCAACTGGCGGGGGCCGACACGGTGCGCGACCAGCTTGCACGCCCGCGCCCTGCCCCGGCCTCGGCGCTCGATCATGCGACCCTCGCGGTGCGCGTCGTCGGGCTGCGCCACATCGGCACCTGGCTCGATGACCGGGTGGCTGAGCTGACCCAGGCAGAGGATGCCCCGGCGGAAGAGGCGGTGCTTCGCCCGATTCTTCGCTCGGCCATCGATGCCTATGGCGTCCAGGCCCTCAACGAGACCCTGGGCGAGACGCGACCCACGGTAAGTCGCCTACTGACCGAGCTGCGTGTCGAAGCCATGGCCGCCGATGCGCGCCCGGCACAGGCCACGCCCGAAGCGGCAGCTGAGCCGGAAGAGGAGGAACGCTCGCCGGCGAGCACCTTGGAGCCGGAGGCGGCGCCCGACGCGGGGCACCCGGTCACTGTCGCCGTGGAAACTGGCGCGACCGGCAAGAAGTACACGGCCGTTCGCTATCGCGGTGAAGACGCCGCAGTCGTGGCGGACATTGAACAGACCCTGGACCGCCTGCAGAACAGGCGCCTCCCCTTCAACGCCACCCTGAACGCGTGGGTGCTGCCGGCGCCGCTGATGAACCGGGCGCGATGCTACCTGCACCGCTACACCGGCGCGGCGCCACTGTACATCGGCTCCGCGGCCAGCCATCGCTTCATCATGGGCGACTTTTCCGACAGCGACCTCCGTCGCAAGGTCCAGCGTGCGCTGCGCTTCGTCGATGCCCCCTACGTCAGCGGTGTGGGCGGTTTCCGCATCGAGACCCCGGAGCATCTGCCCTACATAGAGCAGGCCCTTCTGCCGTTGCTGCGCCCGGACGCCGGCGACGGGCAGGCGCTGGCAACCGATATCGAGCCCCCCCAGAACGCGCCGGAGGTCGTCGCCGCTGCGCGGGCTTTCAACGTCACGACCGACGCACTGTTTCGCGCCAACAGCTGGCTGAACTTCGTCCCCGAGGCCGGTGTTGTTCGCCAGGACGACTACGCGTTCGCTGCGGCCTATGCCGCTGCAACCAGCAACCTCAACGAGGCAATCAGCGACCCCGCCGCGCGGCACCAGGCGGCGATGGACGGGGCCCTGCGGCTGATCCGTCAGCTGGCCGACCGGCCCAAGGCCAGCGAGGCGCTTGGCGAAGCGGCGGTGGACCGCCTGCACACGCTCGGCCGTCACATCACGATTCTTCGTGACCTCGAGGCCGGCGCGGATGATGCGCCAGACGGCGCGCTTGCCGAGGCCCTGGAGCAGACCGGGCGCCGGTTCGGGCTCCATCTGGAGGACACGCGTCTGCTCGTGAGCGGCGCCGATGACCGAGCGGAGCTGCGCGCCCGGCAAACGGGGACGCGGGCCCTGCTGGGCCGCGCGCGGGTGCAGCAGGCGAGCGGAACAGAGGTCGTGCAGGTATTGTCCGCCATCGACCCCGCCGAGGTCGCCACCCCGGAAGGCACCCCCGCCAAGGAAGAGGAGGTCAAGGCCCTAGTCTACCGGATGGAGGACCAGGTCAGGGAGGGTCTCTGGTTCCCGGAGTCCGCGCCCACCGCCATCCTGCGCGCCGACGGAAGCACGAGCTCGGCAGCAGCTGCGGAGGTTGAGGCTGCCCGCCGCGGCGGCGTGCGCATCGCACTCTGGCGCGCCCCGCTCTCCATGGCGACGGATCAAGCGCTGACGGTCCGGGAGGTCAGCGAAAACTACCGACTTACCGCACTGCACCTGGTGCGCCAGCAGGAGCTGGAGCGCATCGTCGACCCCGACGCCGCCGCGATCGCGGCGACCCTGCGGGACGGCAAGGCGATCGACGACCACATCCGGATCGACGACAACGCGGAGCGGCGTCTCGACAAGCTCGCCCAGCTCATCGCCTTCGGCATCCAGCAGCGGATGACCGAGGACGAGATCTTCGAGCACCTCGTGCTCGGTGCCGACAGCCCCTACCGGGACCCGATGCGCCCCGGGGAGCTGGCGCCGCAACTGCAGCAGGACTTCCGCTACGCCAGCGCCAGTCGCCGTTACCCGGCGATCACGCGAATTCACAGCATTGGCCAGCTGTACGACCTGCTCTACGACAAGGTCAGCGAGCAGCGCATTCAGCAGCTCAGGGAGCACATCGATTTTTTTCTCCGGGACCCGTCTGGAGAGCGCGGGCGGACCTTCAAGACGTTCTACAAGTTCTGGCGCGACCCTGACTATTACGGGCCGCTCCCAGCGGATGCCCCGCGCAATCCGTATGGGACGGAGGACTGGTCGAGTAACGAGGCCCTGAAGCGCGATCTTGCGCTGCACACGCCGTACCGTGACCATGAAGACAAGGATGCGGGATCGCTCGTCGCCATGTTCGAGGCAATGGAAGAAGCCTCGCGCAACGACATGCCGGCCTCGCTGTCGCTCTTCGACGAGCCGGAGCCCGATGCGCCGGTGGCGGACGAAGCCGCTGCAGGGGTGGAGGAAGACGCCGGCCCCGCAGCGACGGAACCCGCAGTCTGCGAGGACATCCTGGAAGAAACACGGGACGAGAAGTCCGCACGCCTGATGGCCTTCCGCCATGGCGATGCCGCCCTGTACGAGGTCCGTCTGGATCACAGTGTCCGCGGTGGGGCCCTGACCGATCTCCAGTGTTTCATCTACCACCGCGAGAGCGCCGAACAACTCTACGGCGTGGCGCTGCACCGCAACCTTGCCACGGCACGCGATCTGTCGGAGCGACTCGCGGCGGATGCCGATGTCGTTGAGCGATACCAGGCGGGCTTCCGTGACGTCCTGCTGGTGAAGATCAGTGAGCCCGGCGAGACGCCCCTGTTCGCGGTCACCAACGCCGTGCGCGGAGAGCAGGGCGAGGTTGCCCTGGAAACCGACAGCCTGTGGGTGGACCAGGACGCGGCGCGCGGCCGCTACACCGAGATCACCGGCGGACTGAAAGCCGGCCCGGCACGCGCGCCCACGGAGTCGCAGGCGGAGCGCAGCCAGGAAAAAGCCATCGCCCGACTCTTCCGCGATCACCTCAAGGCGGGAACGGCGCCGGACAAGGTTCTGGATGCGCTGCGCGCCCAGCCGGGGCTCAAGCTGCCCGAAACACGAATCGAGCTCATGCGCGGCCTGTATGAGAACTGGCTGCGGACGGAAAACCCCGAGGCCTACAAGGCGGCCATGGGCGTGACCGAGCCCACTGGCATCACCGGACAGGGCCTCCCGGGGCCCGCTCGCGCCACCGGCACCCCGCAACGCCTCGATGCCCTCATGGCCCTCGTGGAGCGCTACGTGGACGCCTGCGAAAGCTACTCCGAGTTCTACGCCGACCTCTGGCAGGCCGGGGGCGCCGCGGCCGAGGAGAACCCCTACCGGAATCCGGAAACCGGCGAGCTTCAGCGCGCGTCCGCCATCGACGATCTGCGCGGGCTGGGATACAGCCAGCTCCGCGATCTTTATGAAGCCCGCTTCCGCGAGATCCATCACCGCCGGTCCGATGACCTCGACCTTGCGCGCCAGGGTGGTTTCGTTCCGGCGGCCGTGGAGCAGGAGGCGCCGCTGCAGGTGCAGTTCGCAGCCCTTGCGGCCATCGCCGATGTCGACACCGCCTCGCGGAGCACAGAGCACGACTTCGAGGCCTTCGCCGCGAGCGATGACGCCGCGCTGATCTTCCACCCAATCCTCGCCGAGGATCTGGCCTCGGTCGAACCCGAAACCCTGGCGGCGCGCTACGAGACACCGGCCCTCCAACTGCTCGCCGATATCCACGGCATCCAGGTCGCGCCCGCACAGGACCTCGAGCGAGATCCAGAGGCCTGCCTGGCAGCCGCCCGGGAGATTGTCGAGCAGCACCGGCTTCGGGAGGAGTTGCTCGCGCTCGATGAGAGCGAGGTCGCAACCCTCGATCGCGAGAGCATGGCATCCGCCCTTGAGCGGCTGGGCCTGCCCGCCGGCGGGACCCCGGACGCCCTGGCCGCGCGCCTGCGGCGGAACATCGAGCGAGTTCGACACCTGTCCGACCTCCGGCGGGTGCAGGGTGCCTTCCTCTGCGCCTGTCTCGCCAGGGAGGCCCAGGGAAATACGCTCACGCGCCAGCAACGCGCCGACGTGGAGCGCATCTGCAGCAGCGACGAGCGACACCGTGAGCTGCTGCGCGAGATCCGCGGGCGCAGCGAAGACCAGCGGCGCCTCGAGGCGCTTCGTGACGGCCTGCGACGCGTCGCCATCGCCCGATCGGTCGGCGAGCAGGTGGGCGACGACCGCGCGCAACCGCTGACCGTTGCCGGCGCACGAGAATCGGCGGACCTCCGCCCGTTCAAGGATCGCTCCACCGGAGAGGCCGATCTCGGCGCCCAGCTCAAGTACGAGTACGGGGCGCTGGCACCCATCAAGCTGGCGGACGACGAACTACCCGCACACATCACCTACCATGGCCGACGGGGCCGCAAGGTGCTGGCGGTCCCCCTCGCCCTGTCCGCCGACCTCCAGGCTCGCCATGGCCTGTACCCGATCAACGCAGCGGCAAGCGCGGCCCTGCTCGAGGCCGATGCGGAATGGCTCATGGCGTCCCGCGGGAGCCTCACCTTCCACAGCCCGACAACCGGGGAAATCACCGTGGTCCTGCCGGCCCCCGCCGGCGGTGTCACCGTGTCCAGCTACAGCCACGGTGAACTGCAGAGCACGCGCCGGCGCCCCAGCCTCGGCGCAGCGCTCGCCGCCGATGCCGTCACCCTCGGCGATCCCGCAGACAGCGACCGGCTTATAAGGGACCACGCTGCGGATCTTGCCGCCAGCAACCCCCTGGTCGTCGCGGCGCGCCAACTCCTGGGCCGCGCAGCGAGCATTCCCAGTGACGATGCGGTGTCCCTTCTGGAAGAGGCAGAACAGCTCCCGGCGCTCGAAGACGTGCTGCTGCGCCATGACGACAAGGATCCTGCAGCACGCCTTGAGCGCGCACTGGAGTCCGTCGCCGTCCTTCAGGCGCGATATGCAACCGCCGAGATGATCGGCCTTGCCAGCGACGTTGACCGCGAAGGCCTCGATGCATTCCTCACCCGCTGCGAGGAGGCGGCAGCGACGCCCGCCCAGGGGGATCGCCCCAAGCGCCCGTTCACTCCCCTCTTCGCGGACACGCTCGCAGTCGCCTCGGAGCGGTACCGCGCCTTCGTTGCCGGTGAACTCCCGACCGAGGAGCGGGCCGCGATTGAGGAAGAGCTTGCCCGGGTACCCCAGGAGGCAGGCGATCCGGCACAAGACTTCCAGTCGGCCCACCGCTACCTGGTGGAACGCCGGCTGGAAGACGGGTCGGAGGCCGCTCGACGTGTAGCAGAACAGGACTACCCTGAACTGGTCGACCCCCTGCCGACCGCCGACAGTCCCGAGGTGGCGATGCCCCGCAAGGGAATGCTGGTATACGCCGAGGTCGCCGGGAAGCCGCTCCTGGGGCGCGTGTGCGAAGTCAGCGAGCAGGCACTCCACATCGACACCTCCCGGAACGCCCTGGCAACGAGCGAGGCGCTGACGCGGGAACACCAGCGGCGGCTTTTCGACCAGAACGGCGCGCCGCTCTTCGGAATGAGCGAAGAGGCGTTCCGGGCGACGGATGCAGCACGCCGCGCACCAGGCAGCCACTTCCGCATACAGCCAGTGGACCAGGCGGGGCTGGAGGCGCTCGGCGAACTGCCGCTCGAAGAACTCCAGGACCTCGTGCGCTATGTGAACGGCGATCCGGAACAGGACCGGGCCGACCTCCTTGAGGAGTACGCACTGCGCTGGAATGCCTCGGAAGCGTTCGCCGGACAGAACGTGGGCGACGTAGTGGAAAGCCACCTTGCCGAGGAACTCAGCGGGCTCTGCAAGAGCCTTCAGATCGACGCCGGCTCGGAGGCCGAGCAGGCAGCGGCGCTCGTCGCCTGGGCGGAGGAAACGATTGAGCACTCCGCAGCCTACTGCGCCCGTCGCAACTGGGAAATCACGGAGCGCCTGGCGGAGAGCTACGGCCTGGCCGGCGAGCCCGGCACCCCGGCGGCCCCGGTCGCGGTACCCCTGAGCGCCCCTCGGCAAGTGATCGCAGAGGCCGGGACGCTGAAGGGGCTCCTTGCGCCCTACGAGACGGCCCGGGAACTCGCTGCAGCAACCGCCGCCGAGCGCCTCCCGGTCAGGGCGACGGCGTACGCGGCGCTGGCCGCTGTCGCAGACGATCCCGAGAAGGTGCGGGGGTGCATTGCCGCCCTTCCGGCAGACCAGGATCTCGAGTGGCGCTGGGAGGGCGACAGCCTCGCCTGGACGCCGGTCGGCGCCGTCAGTGACACCGATCCTGGGGAGCAATCGCTGGACGCAGCGCTTGAGATGCTTGCGAGCAACGAGGACGTCGAGGTGCTCGAAACCATCGACGCCGGACAGCGCGTCTGCTGGGTGATCCCCGGTGCAGACCGCGCGGAGCTCCATCAGGGCGTCGCCGATGAGGAGGTCGGGCTCACCGCCACGGATCTCAGCGAAGGCGGACGGCCGGTGCAGGTCCGGAGAGGTGAGGGGCGGCTCGATGTGCCCGCTGGCGACCTGGTCGTCATCTCGGACCGCGAGTGCGAACAGCGGCTGGACGACAGGTTGCGAGAGTTCAGTGGCACCCCGGGTGACCTCCTCGAGGCTCAGCGGGCCGTTGCCGAGGAGGCCGTGATGAGCGGCCGCTACCGCGAGGCGGCCTGGGCACTTCTCCTCTGCGAGACACTGACCGCGCGCCTTCATCCCGTGCAGCAGGCGATCGACACGGCCCCCGACGCGGGCTACACCATCCGCCTGGAGCAGGGGCAGATCAGTCTGTGCAATCACGCCGGCGGCGCCGTGGCGAGCTTTCAGGATGCGGCGGCGGCGCAGGACTTCGTGCGCCGCGGCGCACCCGGCGCGCCCGAACAGGAGGCGACGGTGCCAGAGCCCACGCCCGAGCCCGCGCCCGAACAGGAGGTGGAGCCCCCGCAGCGATCGCTGGCAATTTAGGGAGAAAAAGCTGAAAAAGCGGAGATTCCGCTTGCGGTCGGGCTGTCCCGCGTACAACTTCGACGTATGTCAGAAGCCAGTGCCAAACAGCGTCGCCGCGTCGTGATCTACCCGGGGCTCGACAAGTGCCCCGTGTGCGGCGCGGATCTTCGCATCGAAGCCGCCGGCTCACCGCGGCAAACCGCGTGCGTGCAGTGCCCGTATCTCGAGGCACCCGGTAGCGCCCATCTGCTGTCCCTGGTCGCTCGGAGTATTCGCAGCCAGCTAGCAGACGCCGGCCCAGAAGAAATCACCTACCGAGACGAACCCACCGACGCGCACCATGTCGCGTGCCCGAATGGCCTGCTGCCCATCGTCAGCGAATACGTCAACGCCCAGCTTGGCGCCCTTGGACTGCTCGAGCCCGGTGAAGGAATCTGCACGATTGAGGATACGAACGGCCTGCTGCAGAAGCGCTCCGTGCTGGGCTCCGCACAAGCAGTCCAGTACGCGCCGCTTCTGGTAGTGATGCATCTGGCGGCAATCGACCAGGCGATGACAGTCTCGGCGCTGCTCTCCCCTGGGCGGAAACGTCTCCGGGTCGAAACCCTCTACACCCCGGCAGGGGCGCCATCCAGCGATGCCCTGTCGACCCTCAACCGCCGTGATCTGGCGCCACTGGTGGCCCAGGCGGCAAAACAGATGGCGGAGCCAGCGCAGTGAGCAGTGCCCAACAGGTCATCCGGCGGTATACCCGCGGGCGCGAGGAGCGTCCCGGCGGAGGTCTAGCCAACGGCGTACAGACGCTTGGCGCCTTCTTCGCCCACTCCATTGCCACAGGGCGCCGCGCCCTTCGAGCGGATGTCGAGCATGCCCTGCGGAACGCACGGGAGCTACGCATTAGTGTCTACGCTCGCATAGCGGAGCGTGGCATCGATCCAGATCCCGTGGAAGCCGCCTCTATCAACGCGCTCGTCAATGCGGTGGCGATCGAGGCGGCGGAAAACCAGCGAGAGCTGGATGAGGACACGCCCCACGTCATCGTCGACGCGCTGCTCAGTACCGGGGTATGCGGGGAAACACTCGTGAATAGCGAGATGCTGCTCGGCAGCCTGGAGGTCGCCTTTGACGTCCATCTGGCCGCCGGGATGATGGCACCGCTACTCCAGCGCACGGAAACAGCGGACCTGAAGATGCTCGTGATCGACGGTATCGCGCTGGCCCACAGCCATGTCGAGGCCGCCATCGAACAACTCGCGCATCCCGACAGCGAGAGCGACACCGAGGCGGGCAGGAACGAGCTGCGCTACGCATTGCGACTCGCCGCTGCGGAGCTTTACCCCGCGGCGCTGAAAACGGCGCTCAGCAATGGCGATGCGGCCCAGGCAGGGCCGGAGTTCAGCGCGGCCTTTGAGGCCCTCGTCGAGGCCGTGATCGTTGGCGCCAACGAGCCGCAGGGGGCGGGCGGCAGCGATGGCTAGGCGGGAGACGTACGACGTAACCGGCACATGGGAGACGCCGCAAGGCAGCACCGAGCCATTCCACCTCCGGGTCAAGGCCTCGACCGAAAAGCAGGCCAGGGACAAGGCCTGGCGCAAGCTGGCGGCGCAACAGACCCGAGCAGGTATTGCCAACAACCTGCGCGCCTCCCTCAAGCCGCACCGACCCAGAACGCTCAATCCTCTTCGCTGGGAGTGGCTGCCCGTGCGTCGACAGGTGCAGGACGCCTGGCAGCAGGGCGGATACAAACCGGGCAGCGTGCTGATCAGCCTGTTCCGGGCTGCGAGCGATGGGGTGGACGACGGAGGCGATGGGACAGTGCCGACCTCCGAGGCCGCGCCTCGCTATGAACGCAATGCGATTCTGTCCCTGTTCCTCTATGCGGCCATCGTCCCCGTCGGGGCGGTCCTTCTCGCAGTTGGGCTTCGCGATGCCGAGGCGTTCGTGCTCGGCGTAATCAACGGCTACAGCGTCTGCGGGCTTGGATGCACGGTCGTCGGGGCGCTCGGCGCGGTACGCTGCTGGCGGGACATACGGCAGCTTCGAGCGATCCGGGAGCGCGGGGATGGCTGAAGGGCGGCGTCACGAGGGCGCCTCTATCCCGGGGCTCGAAATCATGATCTACGCCGCGATCGTGATCGTGCTCCTGGTCGTGCTCTGGCACTTCGCGCACGACCCGATAGCCTGGCCCGTGCTATGGGCGGCACAGCGGTCCGAGCCACTGCTCGAGGTCTACGCCCGCCTCGCCGCGCTGACCAACGCCGCCTGGTTCGTGGATCTCGTCGTGCCGCGCAGGATCTACGACTGGACGGACATCGCCGCCACCTCACAGGCGCTGCAGGCGCTACAGGTTCAGGATGTGGACTACCCTACTTTCAAGAAGCTGTTGGCAATCATAGGGGTTGTCATGCGCCCGGCGCTGCTGATCGCCGCGATCGGGGCCGTCTACTTTATCTACAACAACACGGCGGCCAGTCGCCTGCGGCGGCGCATGACCCTGAAGACGATGGTCCCCATCGCTGCCCGGACGTTCCCGGCGATCAAGCCCGCGTTCCAGCAGGACCTGCTGGCGGTACACCCGGACGAAGGCCCCTGGGCGCGTGAACGCTCGCCGATACGCACCGCGATCCTGAATCACCTCATTATCGCCCACGCACGGGACGCGTGGGGCACCGTCCAGTGGGACAGGCCCTTCGTGCCAACCTTCGATGAAAGCCTCGATGGCAAGGCAGTGCCTGGGCTGGCGGACGTGCTGTACCGAAAAGTCGACGACGACCTCGAGCAGGGCATCAGCAAGTTGCACGGGACCTGCAGCCTCCGCGAGGACGAGGCCGAGCGTCTCTGGTGTCAACAGTTGGGCCGGCCGTGGTCGGGGATGGGCGACCTCCCGGACTATGAGCGCGCGCTCCTCGTCGCGCTGCTGGCATTCGGCGAGCTTGAAAAGGATGCCGCGCTCGCCCTCATCGATCAGATGGCCGACACCTGGCGCCCTGGCGCACTCGAACGGATGAGCACGGACGGTATGGAAGCCCTCTGGGAAAAGGTACAAGACGCGCAGGGCGTGCAACAGCTGCTCAGCCAGCACGCCTATGTCACCACCCTGCTACCGGCAGCACTGCGCTACGCACGGCGCAAAGGAAAGATCGCGTCGAGTCGCTTCATCTGGCTGAAGGTGGAGAACCGAACCCTGTGGTATGCGCTGAACCAGGAAGGCGGGCAGTGTGCCTGGTCGGAAGCGCTCGGCCCCCGCTCACACCTGGTGGGAGAGGTCGAGGCCGGCGGCGCACTTCCGCGCCCCTATACCGCAGCGGCCACCACGGCACTGCTCGAGTACCTGCGCGACAGTGAAGGATGGATACCCGCCCCCGAGCAGGATGTGGGCGACGAACCAGCCCCTGTTCGCGCCGGTCCGCAACAGATCGAGCTCGGCTGAAGATGGAGTACCGTCCAAGAGCACCGGAGGCCGCCGAGCAGGTACGCAGAAAATACCTTTACCGGGACACGCGCACACTGCGCCGCGAGCTTTTGGACGCCCTGCCCGGGGCGGATGTCGCATCGCTTCTCGCAATGATCAGCGCATGCGTCGGCATCGTCTTCCCCGTCCTGGGTCTCGCCTCCCTGGTCGCCATCGGCATTGTCACCGCCATCGTTGCCAGGAACCGGGACAACAAGACGCTACCACTCCGGCTGCCCATCGAACTCGCCCCTCGCCCCGACTACAACCGGCCGGGGATCGGTGGCAAAGGCTGGCAGGAGGCGAGCGGTACCATCCTGGTCGGCAACATTCGTCGGAGCCAGGAAGAGGCATGGATCAGCGGCCGGGATCTTCTGACCCACGCGCTGGTCATCGGATCAACAGGCTCAGGCAAGACGGAAACCCTGGTGTCGCTCAGCGCGGCGACGGCGTTCTGCATGGGCGGCGGCCTGATGTACGTCGATGCCAAGGGGGGTGTGGGGCTGCTGATGCAGTTCTGGACGCTCGCGCAGATGTTCGGGCGCACGGACGATGTGCGCATCATCAACTACCTCACCGGTGGCCAGGTCTCCGTCGAGCGCCATTGGAGCCGACGCTCAAACACCACCAACCCGTTCACGCAGGGCACCGCTCGCGAGGCCTCTAACACCCTGGTCGCGTTGCTCCCGCCCTCCGGCGGTGACAACCAGTACTTCCTGGACCGGGCCATCGCCATTCTCAACACGCTCATGCCTGCACTGGTCGAGCTGCGCGATCGAGGCGTCCTCAATATCTATCCGTCACTGCTCTCGGATTTCATCAACATTACAAAGTTTGTCGAACTCGCCAACGACAAGGTGATCGTGCCCGGGGACGATAACGACTACAGCCACATCCGCCTGTCACAGCGTGTGCTGAGACCCCTGCGAGCCTTCCTCAACGCCCTGCCGGGCTACGACCCGGCAAAACCGGCCGCGGAACAACCCGAAGAAGTGAAGCGCCAGTTCGGCTTCGCAGAGGGTTACTTCAGCCGCGCCCTGACAAACCTTGCAGGTCAGTTCGCGCATATCTATCAGACCGAGCTGGGCGAAGCCGACTTCTACGACATCGTGATGCACGGTCGTATACTGGTCGTGGCCATCCCGGGCGCCGAAAGCATGCCGGAGGAAACCAAAGCGCTCGGCAAGGTGGTGCTGGCCGCAATCCGGACGGCTGTCGCGACAGGGCTGGGCAACCGATCCGAAGGTGAGCGAGCCGAGATTCTCGACGCGCTGCCCATCGACCTGCGGTGCCCGAATGTCCTGATCGTCGATGAGTTTGCAGAGATCGCGATCGACGGTTTCGCAACGCTTCTCACCCAGGCCCGGGGCCTTGGGACCGCGTGTGTGGTAGCCAACCAGGACCTGGCCGGCATGCGCAAGGCCAATGAGATCGAGGCGCAGCAGATCTTCGGCAACACCAATATCAAGGTCCTGATGAAGCTCGCCGACCCGGACCAGACCTGGCGGACCTTTCGTGATTTCGCAGGCGATGTCGATGTCGCGCGAGCGGACGGCTGGGAACGCGACAACGAGCGTTTCAACCCCTACCGGAACAAGGGCGGGGCGAACATCGATCGGACGGCCGCAGTCAATATCAACGACCTCAAGGAGCAGACCGAGGGGCAGGCCCACCTGTTTCAAGGCGCAGGCATCCACCGTATCAACACGTTCTTCCACGGGATGGACAAGACGATCGGGCACGTCCGGTACAACCGCATGTGCAAGGTGAAGCGGCCATCCAGGGAGGTGGGGCTGGAGCTGCGGCGCGCGCGCGTTATCACCGACTGCCTTCGGGAGGTGACCCGTGGGCAGCCGACCGAACCGCTGCCGACCGAGGCATCCTTCAGTGCCGAACTGGCAGGGTTCCTCGAGGGGGCACGCAGACAGCATGCCCAGGGGGACGAACGCTGGGCGTGGACGCTTGCGGGTATCAGTCATCCCGCCGGCGCCGCCACAGACACCCAGCGGACAGCGGAAAAGGCGCCCGAACCGGCGCCGGAAAGGACGCCACTCGACCCACCTTCCGCCACTGCTCGCGCACCGCGCTCCGCATCGGCCCGCTCGGCGCCGGACGCCATCAAACCAGCTCCCAGGCCGCCGGCATCGCCTGCGCCGCCTCCGCCGCAGGTGAGCGAGGCAGGCGTACCTGGAACGCACGCACAGCAGGAGGCGTTCGATGAAGCGCGCCTGACCGGACTTCACTGGGTCTTCGAGGCGCGGTCTAGCCACGCGCCTATCGGTGCTGCACGGAGACTCTACGAGCGCCTGGTTGCCTCCGGCAGAGCGCTAGGACAACCCGAGGAGGCCGCAGCGCATGACGCGGCTTCGGTTGTTACAAAAATCAGCGCGGCACTCGACTACCCTACCGCCCCACCGATCACGAGCGATCCGGATCGTGCCGAGTTGCTGCTCGCGGTCTTCAGCGACGAGGACGAGGGCGAGCGATAAGGCATGGGGGGGCATTCCCGAACGTGGTATGGGTACCACACGGCGCGTGCAGTGCGCTGCTAGCATCGAGGGTGAGTGGGCAGGCGCAGCGGCGCCATGAAAGGAGGGGGTATGAGCGATAGTGGAAACCAGGGGCCGGGGCAGCCGCTCAGCCCGGAAGAAATCAGGGCGCTCCTGGCAAGCCCTGGTGCGGATCCCCAGACAGTCATCGCCGAGATCGGACGGCTCAACGATCGCCAGCTACTGCTGGAGGTGCTTGGCTCGTCCAACGAAGCCTACGCCCAGGCAGCCTGCCAAAACCGCGCCGTCGCACGCGACCGCGACCTGACCGCCTGGGTCATGGCCACCGGAAACCCCGCCCTGCAGCGGGCCCTGTCAAAGAACCCCGCGATACAGCCCGAGACCAGAGAGGAAATCGTGCGCCAGCTGGGGGGCGATGAAGCTGCCCCGAGGCAGCCGGAGAACGTCGTCTCACTTGGCGATCGGCGGCGGCAAGGGGAGCCCCCGCAGCCTGGCCCGCAAGACGATGGCCCGCCGCCCGGCATGGACGACAACGTCCCGCCGCCACACGGACCGGAAGACGACGTGCCCGGACCCGGCCTGGAGGCCGATGTCCCGCCGCCCGGCATGGACGACGAACCGCCGGCCGACCTCTACGCAGAAGACATCGGCCTGGAGCGAGCGCAACCCGGCGAGGATCTCCTCGAGGAGGGCCAGGCAGAAGACCAGGGGCCGCACCCGAACGCGCCCCCCGATAACAGTAGCGTGCTCGATGACTTCGATATCGGCGAGGATGAGGCGTCTCCGCCACCGGCGTACGGGGAGCTACCAGGCGAGGATGGCCAACAGGCACCCGGAGAGCACCACGCGCCGCCCCGGCCGCTCTCGAACGGAGAGGCAGCGGCAGCGTCCATGCTCGCCGCTGTCGGTCAGCTAGCCGGAAGCATTCGCGCCCGGCGTGAAAAGAAGCCCGAGGCGCCGGCCATCGACCCGGCGCAAGCCGCCAATTACTTCAACCACGCCCGAAGCGCGCTGCTCACACAAATAGACGCGAGCCTGACGGCCACGGGCGGGACCTATATCGAAGACCTCCAGTCGCGACTGCAAGATTGGCATGAGAACGGCTTGTTCATGCACGCCTCGCCCGAAAAGCAGGACGAGGCGATCCACCGCTACGTCGGCCTTGCCCTGGATGACATGCAGGCATCGGAGCAGTGGCAGCGTCTTCAGGTGCAGCTAGAGGATCTCGCCACGTGCTTTGGTGGCGCAACGGACACCCAGGCGGAACTCGACAAGGTGGTGCAGAAGTGGCACACCGAGTTCCTGGACAAGGGGAAGGACATGGTGCTCCAGATGGCCACGGGCAAGGATGAACAGCTCAACAAGGAGGCCCTGGAGGAAGTCGGCAGAAAGATGATGGAGCGCATCAGCGAGGTGCTCGGCCGTGCCATGCCCGGGCGCCAGCAAGCGGCCGCTCTTGCGCCGGCCTAACGCTCCGGCAGCAGCGCCAGGGAGGTCCCCGCGCCGCCCAACACCAGCGCAATCAGGGCATTGCGGGACTGCTTCAACCGGGCCGCGTGCTCGAGCAACGCAACCTCCTCTGCCACGAGGTATACACGCTCACGCATCAGCCCCGTGGGGTTGAGCTCTGTGAGCTGGCGTGCCCAGGCCTCTGTGCGCAGGCGCGCATCCGGCAGCTCATAGAGAAAGGTCGCCACCGACGCCGCCTCATCCGCTTCCGAGCAGTCGCGGCCCACCAGGCAGGGAGGTATCCGGGCATCATCGCCCGGCGTGTAGGTCGCAAAGACCTCCGCGAGCACCTGGCGGGCGAGCCCCTGCACCTCGCTGGCCACGATACCGCGAAAACGAGTAGCAAGGTCCTGACCCGGGCCTGGCTGCTCCGCAGCGAGGGAGAAGACAGCTGCGGCGCGCTGAAGAGCCGCCCCCTGCTGAGCAGCATCCGTGCAATCATTGCAGCCATAGGACAACGAAAGCTCCTCGGTGATCGACAGGAGCGTGTGTATGGCCTGGCTCCTGCTGATCTCATCGCGCGTGGCGAGATCCTCCATCAGGTTCCGGTAGGCACGATTCGCGACCTGGGTGGCCGCAGCGGATGCCTTGCGCCGCGCCCCCGCCGCGTTACCGGCACGCAGGGCGGGTCCAAAAGCGGTGGGCAGGTAGTCGCGATCCGCGCGGAATTCGGCCTCCGCCAGAACCTGCGCGCGCTGAAAGCCAGCCACGGCCGCCGCCGTGGAGCTCAGCAGGTCGGCAAGCACGGTCGCGTGCTGATCGATGCCGATCTCCACCCGTCCCGTCTGTTGCTCAAGGGCCGCGAGGGCGCGGAGATTGGACAGCCGCGTCTGCTCAGAAAGGACCAGCAGCTGCGAGCCGGTTTGGGCACCCAGGTCCTGCAGGGCTGGCCCACCACACTCCTTGTCGCAAAAAGGGGCGCAGGGTGTCCACGCAAAAGCGCCCGGGGGTCGGCACAGTAGCGCGAGCAAAAACACGAAACGCCAGAGGCGCATCACGGGCGAACACGTGCCATGAGCGCCGTAGCGGCAAGCAGCGCCCGGTGCCGGGAGGCCCCTTGAAGGCGTGCTGACAACGTCAGCGCTTCAGCGTCGAGGAAGGCTAGCTCCGCCTCCAGCGCCCGTCGATTGCCGTACCGGGCGGTTTCGGACAGCCCGGGGCCAAGCGGCCGTTCGAGCGCGTCGCCGATCTGCCGGGCGGCATGGGAGAGGTCGCCGTCGGGTGCAGCGGCATAGCCCTGGAAGACCGCAGCCAGTGCCGCATAGGCCAGCGAGTCAGACTGCGCCCGCAACGCACGAGCGGCGCGGTCGACATCGCCGGAGGTGCGCTCGGTGTTCGCGAAAAACAACGCGGCAAGACGCGAACGGGCTCCGGCCTCCTCCGGCGACAGCGTCGATGTCGGCGGCAGAAAAAGGCGTCCCGTTGTCGCGGCGACGGCCTCGCGGAAGAAGGCGGCCTGGCCGGCGCCACCGAGGTGCCCGTCCGCGTCCTCGCCCGCCGCCAGTGATTTTTGCGCGAGCGTTCGGGCAACCTCCGCCGTGTGCTGCTCGGTGGCCCGCAGCTCACGCGCGGCGTTCTCCCGCTGGTCGCAGTGACAGGCAAGGCCCTGGCCGGGCGCGCTGTAATCCGCATCCAGGCGGCTTTCCGCTTCCGCGCGCACCTGCGACGTCATGCTGGCTGTCCAGCGCTGAATGAGCGACTCGACGGATACCGCCTGCACGCTCGCTAGCCGGTCGACCGCGGCCTCGGTGCTCGATGTGGCGATCTCCAGGCCGCGCAACCAGCGATCGACATAGGGCTTGAGCCCGGTGAGTCCGGTGGGGCTCAGTGCCGAGGGCTGCTGGATGGTGAGCATGGCGCCCTGGTTGAAGCTCGTCCCCATCGTGCGTATGGCGGGTCCGGCGCAAACATCGTCGCAGGGGATGATGCCGCAGGGCGCTGGACTTGGCGGGCAGCAAACACCAAGACCAAAGGCCTCCTGCCCTGCACTCGGCGCGGACCACAGCGCTGCCGTGAGCAATGCGATGGCGATGGCGGGAACGGCCCGCATCAGAGGGAGTTCTCCCCCGCCAACAGTAGCGCGAGAAGGACAGTAAACTCTTCCTCGCGTTGAACGGTCCGAGCCAGTACATGGTTGCGCAGCGACTGCAGGACCACCTGCTCCCGGAGCAAGCCCACCTGATTCAGCTTGCGCAGATCCATGAACCAGGATTCAGACTGCAGGCGTCCCTGGGTTTCATCGTGAAGGAACTCCCGCCAGGAGATCATGCCCTGGTCGACCCCTTCGCTCTGTACGTAGGTGTGGGCCCATGGCGCACCGTCACGCTCGATCAAGGGTTGCATATCAACCAGGGCGCGTGACAGCACTCCATAGGCGAACTGCTCGCGCGCATTCTGAAGCCGGCGGTTGACCTCCCGCCGCGCGGCGGCCGGATCTCGCAGCGCCTCCTCGGTGGAGATTCCGGGAGCCGGGTCAGGGCTCAGCAGGAGCTTCACGAGGTTGTCGAGATCGCCAAGGTCCTCCACCGGCATCTGGCGCTTCAGAACGATGTCCGCAAGCGACACGTTCTCATCGCCGGTCAGTGCCATGGCTTCCTTGATCCGGGCGGCACGCGTGACGGAGGAAACCTCCTGGTGAGCAGCCATCTTCCGCTGCATCTCGGACCAGATGGCCTCCTGTCGCGCCCAGGCCTCCCGCAGCGAGGCCGCACGATCGGCGTGAATGTTCAGAGAACGGGGCATGGCGGTCGGCCCGTAGGTGTAGTCCTGCTCGAGCTCCTGCCGGGCGAGCGTCTGGCGCTCGTAGAGTTGATCAAGCGTCTCGATGAGCTGGGCATACATATCAGCCGTGGCGGTCGTGAGGCCGTCGAGCGCGATCTCGATGCGCGCCGTTGACGCTTCCAGCCCACGCTCAAGCGCCTGCGTGTTCAGTTCCAGCTGCGTCTGCAGGGCACCAATGCCGGCCGTCATTTCCGTGGTGGCCGCCACCGCGGCCGCCTGGAGACAGGCATCGCAACCCTGCGCGAGGGCTGCCCGGGGCGCCGTGGTCGACATGGAAGCCGCCAGCAGCAGCCAGCCGGCCAGCGCTCGTAAAGTGCGCAACGACATCATCGGCCACCTCCTGAGCGATCGCGATCACGGAAATAACTGTCCAGTCCCTTGAACTCTTCTGCGGATAGGGGGCGCTCGGTTGTAGCGCCCCCGCCCACCTCGGGTTCACGCAGCTGTACCGGCGGCGCCTCGGCCGGCCCCGGGCGCTCGACGCGCTCGTAGACGCTGTCGCCGGCCCGTCGCTCCATCTCGAAATCGGGCAGAGGCGGAATCGTCACTCGGTCACGAGGAGACTGCACGCTGATACCGATACGGCGAAGATCCCGAGCGAAATCGCGCCCTGGCTGGTTGATCTTGCGGTTCAGGTCGGACACCTGGCGGTTGATCCAGTTACGCCCCGCGTTACAGACCATGCGCCGAATTTGACGCTTTATCGCTTCCGCCGCGGCCGTAACGACACCCGTTGGGTCAATGGGGAGGTCGATGGAGATATCGCGAACCCGACGCAGGCAGTCGGTGATAGCGCTGGTGTCGACATCAAAATCATAGGCATCCACGATGTCCTTGTTGCGCAGCCGGAGCTCGCGGCGCAGTTCATCGATACGCTCCAGCTGCTCCGCCGATACGGGGCCGCAGCCGCCGTCACAGTTCGCAAGAGCAGCGGGTGCGGACGCTCCGAAGAGCATGCAGAGCACCAACCCCGTCGCCCTAACCCTACGCATAAAGACCTCCATGCTGGGCCACGGTGCGCTCCATGAAGGCCAGGTAGCCGGCCAGCCGATCCTCGCTAAGAAAAGCCTCCAGCGCGTTGGCCCGGAATATCAGCATGATCCGGTCTCGAAACGCGCGGGCCATTTCCTGATGCGGCCCGGGCGACCCCGCGTGGTTCACTGCCCAGCGGAATCCCTCAAGCAAGAAGCCTGGCGAGGTCGCCTCCAGTACGTGGCAAAGGTGCAAGGCAACCTCGGCCGGGAGGTAGCCGAGCAGCGGCACAGCGGCATCCGGTCGCGCGGCCAGGGAGCGAAGCCGATCAGGCGACAGCGCCTCACCGAGGCGCACGATCTGGTCCTCAAGCGCCTCGTCGCCGCGAGGGGTCCAGGGTTCCAGCGCGCCCATTGCGGACAGCAGACCGATAAGCTCGGGCGCACGCTCTTGCCATTCACGCTCCAGGGCGCTCGGCGTAAGGTCCATGAAGCAGTCCTCCGTTGCTCAAAAACGACGCTAGCCCGCGGCCGGTGGGCGCGCAACGAGAATCTCCTCTTTTTCCCGGGGAAACAGGAAATTCGCGCAGTTTTCGCTAGACCCCCGTAAGGGGCAGACCTATGTTGCTAAGCAGGCCCCAAAGGCAGATTAACCATGCGAAGCCTCTCCCGTATCGCCCTGCTCGCCCTCACCTTGATCGTCGCCCCCGCATCACAGGCCAACGATCCCGAGGACCTCACCTACGTCGCGCCCGAAGACATTTCCCATACCTACATGCGCGAGATCTTCGGCAGTGTGGCGGGCTACGCGGTAGGAGAGGATGGACCAGAGGAGATCGACAGCCTGCTGGGTGCCACGTCAGAGATTCTCAACATCGGCATGATGACCTTTGTCTTCCTGATCGTCGGATGGATCGCTGTCACGGGCCTTTTCAATACCGCCAGCGAAGGGGAGACGCTCGGGAAAAACTACAGCACCGTGTGGACACCGGTCCGCGTTATCGGCTCGCTGGCACTCGTGTTCCCTGTCGCCGGCGGCTACTCGACCATGCAGGTCATCATTCTTTACTTCGCCACCCAGGGGATCGGGATCGCCAATTCCACCTGGGAGGCGGCAAAGGAATACATTGAGGGCGAACAGACGATCTACGCCATTGAAACCAACCAGTACCGCCGCACCCTCGCCACCCAGATGCTGCTTTCCCACGCGTGCACCATCGGGATCAACACGGCCAGCGGCGGGCGAGTGATCGAGGAAAAGCCGCTCTCCCCCACCCCGGTGATGCGGGCCGCGTTCTCCTGGATCCCAGGCGTCGATGACGGCCAGCCCAGCGACGACATTGAGTACCACGTCATCGGGAAAGATCCTGCCGGCAACGATATGTACAGCACGGTGGGCATGAGCTATGACGGCGTGGACGACGATGTCTATCCACGAAGGGCGTGCGGCAGTTGGTACGTGCCGTTCCCGCCCCAGCCCGAGCCTGGTAAGGGGGATAATGCCGAGGCCGCACTGGCGCGGGCGGCCAACGCCTACTACCGCAACATCACTGTCGCGCTGCAGGGCCTCAACGACGCCATGCGGGCCCTCGCCAGCCAGGCCATCGATGTGACTACCGGCAATCGCCCGAACGATGCGGGCATGCCACAGCGGTTCAATGAGGCCGTCGCTGCCTACCATGCCGGGGTGGAGGGCGCAGAGGAGGAACTGCGATCAGACCTCCGGGCCATCGACAAGGACGAGGCCGTTCGCGAGAAAACCGGCGCAGCCATGAAAGGGTGGATCGGCGCCGGCATGTACTACACCAATTTCCAGGCGATGACCACGCGCTACCTGTCCATCACGGAGTTCGAGCCCGCCTACGCGCCCGTCCGCGAGGAGGCGACGCAACACCCGGATTTCGAGACGGTGTACCGCGCCGGCCTCGAGCTCGTCGCAAAGGCAAACAACACCGCGGGGCAAGCCAACACCGGGGCCGCGGGCTCGCCGGGGGCCTCGGTGCCCGCCGAGGACGGTGGGGTGGACGTCGTCAGACGCGGCCTGTCTTTCATCGTCACCTCCCTGCAGACCACCACCACCGCGCCCGACCCCATTGGCGCACTCTCGGCCTGGTCACGCGCCACAATCGACGTCGGCTTCTGGGTCTATCTTGGCCTGAAGGCGGTGATCGGAGACAGCGGGCAGAGCGGCGGCGGCGGAAGCGGTGCGCTCACGGCGCTGGCGACAGGCGGGCCAGTAGCGGCCTTTCTCGCGGCCGCCGGGAGTGCGGCGTGGGCGGCCATCAAGGCGCTGCTCGGTTACGTCATGCTGCTCGGCCTGTTCCTGCTCCCCTTCCTCGTGATCCTGGCGTACTACATTCCCTTCCTCCCGTTCATCCTGTGGAGCATCGGAGTCGCGGGCTGGTTCATCATGCTGATCGAGAGCATCATTGCCGGGCCGATATGGGCGGTCACACACGCCCTCCCAGAGGGTGTGGGACCGGTGGCGGAGCGTGCGAAAGCCGGCTACCTGATCCTGTTGAGCGTCTTCCTGCGACCCACGCTCATGATCATGGGGCTGCTGGCCTCGATCTTCGTGATGCAGCTCACTGCCAAGTTCGTGCTCCTGGCCTTCGTACCCGTTGCAACCACCTCAGTCGGGCTTGACGGCGGGGGCCTGGTCCGCCTCGTTGCCCTGATCGCGATCATGGTGCTGCTGCTCCTGCAGCTGGCCAACCGGGTATACAGCCTGATCCACGAGATTCCCGACAAGGTGCTGCGCTACATCGGCAGTGCACACGAAGTGCTTGGCGAGGCGGAGACCGAGCGGGGCATGCGGGGAATCTTCATTGCAGGTGCGCAGCACTCCGGGCGGGATGCGATTACCGGCGGGGGTGGCGCGCGACCGCCGGCACCGCCGTCCGGCGCACGCCCCCCCGCGACACCGCCGGCCACCCGGCCCCGCGGCGGGAACACCGACCAGCAGTTATCCGAAACCTAAGCCAGCCCGGGAAGCCCGGGGCACGTGGGCAGGTCCAGCCGCGCGGGTCGGCGCCGGCTCGAGTACGCGGCCCACGCCGATGCGAGCGCGGCCATCAGCATACTGGCGGCAGGGCATGCCGACATGACACGTGGAGTGGGACAGGCACCGCCGGCTCAGAGGTGCCGGCGAGAGAGGGGCTAAGCGGTAGCCGGGCGGCGCTTCGGCCGCGTCAAGTCCAGAGCCGAGCGAGGGAGCCCCAGCCGACAGGGTAGCCCGTCAGGGTCAGCAGCAGTTGGTGCGCCCACTCGGGCAGCATCGCGTGAAGGCCAACGCTCAGCGGCCCCCTGACCGTCCAGTTGAGGAAGTTCATGGAAAAAGCGAGCAGCGCGTAGAGCAGATAGGGAAGAGCGAATAACGCGAAAATCCTGAAGCCCAGTCCCCCCCCCGCCGTCGACCCCCGGAGGAACGCCCAGTAGCCAAACCCGGGCAGCCCATAAACCGAACGGCCGAAGATCCCCTGGCCGCCGATGAACAGCATCACCAGGAAGTGGAAGACGGCGTAGGGGACGATAAGGTTGGCGAAGTCGAGGGCCAGGTTCCAGAGGATCCCCGGGGCCCACCAATTGACGGAAATCGCGTCCACGCAGGCGTCGTAGGTCCGCCCGCACCAGGGGGAAATGTCCGGATCGAGCATCATATCCCCGGGGCCGTGCCAGCCCGAGAAACTGCCGTCCCAGTCGTGCGATCTGCTGTAGCGCATAGCCACCTCTCTTTCGCCATCTGCGGCGCTCAATCAACGACGCGCAAACCCACCGCGCGATCGCCGATGATTACCACCCCGTCATCGTCCGGGTCCATCCTGTAACCGGCGAGCGGGTCCGCCGAGTAGACGAAGACACGCCGGCCGCTCTCCGCATCGGCATACTGCGTCCAGGAATCATCTGCAGAAGCCGCGTAGCCCGAGGGCGATCCGAGCCTTAAGGAGCCCGTACTCCAATCGACAACAAATCGTATACCCTGGTTCACGCCAATCGCGTCCAGAACGTCCACAAAAGTCGCGTTTTCCGCGTGCCAGGTGGCATAGAGGTCCGAGGGGGCGTCGGCCTCGATGTAACTGACCCATCCCCTGGGCATCACCAGCGCCAGTGCGTCCGCCAGCGGCACGTCCTCGCCGGCACTCGATGTGGTCTCGAGCGATGCGGGTCGCTCGCCGATCTCAAGCACAACGCCCGCCTGCTTGTCCGACAGGACCCGGTACCCGTCTGGGCTGTCTCCCCGGAGTCGAGCGGCGATCTGCGCCTCAATGTCCGGCTCGGGGTCCGGTTCAGGCTCCGGTGCAACCTCGACCGGTTCCGGTTCCGGCTCCGGCTCCGGCGGTGCGTGCTCAACCCGAAACGCGGCCATGGCCGACGTCGATGTCAGCAGACACGCGAGAAAGGCGCCTGCGATCGCGGGCAGCGTGCGGTAGGTCATCGTCCTGCTCTCCCTGTCTGATTCATTAGGCGCGCGGCATCAGGCCCGCGAGGCGTGGGGGAACGCGCGGGGCGTCCCCTCCCCCACCGCCTGCGGGAGCCGCCTGCCGCGCGGGCGGTGGGTCTACCGGCTGGGCCTCGAGGCCAAAGCAGCGCGACAGTGCGGCGCGGTCGCGCAGCTGCTGCGTCTCCATCCAGAAGCCGAGCAGGACTCTCTCGCGCAGCCAGTGCCCCCGGCGACGCCCGGCAAGACGGTCGGCCTCCTGCCAGAATGGGATCAGCGCGTCGACCTCATGCTGCGTGCTGTAGCGAAGGCGCAAGGGGAACACGCGAGCCGCGTAGTCCTGGGCCATACATTCCTCCGCCGGCACGATCCCCTGCGGCAGTGTTCCAGCCAGGGCGAACAGGCGGTGCGTAGCGTGCCCCTGCGAAGCCAGGCGCCGCAGGTACTCGCTGCGCGTCCGTCCTGTCAACGTCCGGTCGAGGATGGTGAGCAAGCTCGATTCCAGCGCGCCGGACTGGTAGAAGACCACGCGGACGCGCCGCTCGATAACGTCACTGGTCACGACAGGAACTCCATCTGCTTGAGCATGCCGCGTGCGTTCGCGAATGCCGGCTCCTCGGGCACAACGGCATTGGGGTACTCCTGAATCACGCTGGAAAGCACCTCGGCACCACCGCCGACGAACAGCACCACGTCAAGGTCGGCGCCATCGCCCACCATCTCGCCCACATACTGGAGCACACGACGACCGGTCAGCCGGCGGGCCTCGCTAATCAGATCCAGAACGGGCTCCTGGCGCCCGAAAAGGCTGATCGTGCCAGCCCGGAGCGCGTCGTCGAGCTGGCTGTCGCGGACCGATGAAACGGCAAACCGGTCGCGCACAAGATCGCCGAAGGTTTCGCGGACGTTGAGGACGCCGAGCTGCTCGCGGCTGCCGGAGCGCCCCGCGTCGATGTTGAAGTCTCCGTCGATGATGCTCACATCGGTGGTGTTGCCACCGATGTCGCAAACGGCGATGCCGAGCGACGGCGCCTCGCGGGCATTGCCCTGGTCGTCCAGCATCCAGTCGATGGCCGCTGCGACGCTCTCCGGGTAGACATCGTGCTTGTCGATGGCGGCCAGCGGTGCCTGCCCGGGCGCCTCCAGCTCAACCTTCAGAGAGCTGCGGATAGCGGACACGAAAGTGGTATCCGGCCGATTGGCGGCGTAGAAGTGAGAGATGGGGACGCCGGTCGCCAGGCGCACCGAAACACCACCAAAGCCGGCACGGAGGAGCGAGTGATGCACCAGGACCGCATTGAGGTCCGATGTCGCGTACGCTTTGCCCCGCATCCGATCCGGGTCGCGGAGTGTGGGGCTCACCGTCCAGGGATCCCCATCGAGGTGATAGACACCGTCCTCACCGCCGGCGACGTTGATGTTGGCAACGCCCATGCAGGCCCGAGCGGGGTACGCGGCGCGCGCGATCCGGCGCCCGCCTCGTCCGTCGCCCGCCCAGTAGCAGATCTTGTGGTCCGCGTAGCCATTATCCAAAGCAACGGGAGTTGCCGCCGAATCCAGGATGATCGACGCTCCCTCCTTGATGACGGGCTCCGGCACCGCCTTTGCGTGTTCAGCCACTTGCCAACCTCCGTTGAGACAGATGGGTTTTGGACGCCGGCCGAACCCTGCCAACAATGAGGCAGCGGGCGCGGCGAAGCGCAACGGGCACGGTAAAGCCGAGGTATTCGAGGAACGCGAATACGGCGATCAGCCCGATAGAGATGTAGAAAGTCCACCAGGAGAAGTGGAGCAGGAAGACGAACATGGCCAGAAAGGCCCACGCGTCAATCGACGCGACACCCAGGCCCAGGCGCGGACGGTGGCCGGCATTGCGCCAGCGCACGTCGCTGTAGTCACGCATGGCGCAATTCCTCCGAAGGTCGGGCGGCGACAGCGGGATCGACGCCGGCATCGAGGCAGACGAGCCGGAAGGTATCCGGGGTGATCAGGCCCGCGTCGCGCTTGGCGACCGCATCAGCCACCAGACACTGGCCGCGCTCGGGCACCGCACGGCGCAGCAAGTCGACCAACGCCCCCTCGCCCTGGAAAAGGCACGCCTCGAGCTCGCGGCGCAGGTCGTTGTCAATGCAGAGGTATTCCCGCAGGGCGATGCGACCGCCGTCCGCTGCGGGATAAAGATACTGCTGAACCATGCAGCGCACCGTGCCGACAAGGCGCGCTGCCGCGCCCTGACGCTCGTCCGGGGGGAATTCATCGAGCATGCGCGGAATGACGCCGGCCACATCGTTGGCATGCACGGTGGTCAGCACGAGGTGCCCGGTCGTCGCCGCCCTGACGCTTGAGGAGATGGTTGCCGCGTCGCGCGCCTCCCCCACCATGATGACGTCCGGTGCCCGGCGCAGCGAGTTGCGCACGGCCTCTGCGAAGCTGGGGATCTGGCTTGGAACCTCGGTCTGACTCACGCGGGACTGCCGGCCGGGGAGCCGCGAGAAGTCGTACTCCACCGGCGCCTCATAGGTGAGGATGTTCCGCCGCTGGCTCTCGGCCAGTCGGCGGATGAGTGCGGCGAGTGTCGTGCTCTTCCCGGAGCCGGTGGGGCCGCTCACCAGCACCAGGCCATGCCGGGCGTCACAGGCAGCGACTACCGCGTCGGGCAGAGCAATATCGTCCACCGTCGGCGGCAGATCGGGAATTGCTCGCAAGGTCAGCGCGATCTCGGCAGAGGCGCCGAAGATGCCTTTCACCGCGGTCGCGTTGCAGCGGAAGCGGATCGCGCGCCCGTCATCGGCCTCGACCAGGTAGGCGAAGTCAGCGGGCTCACCGGCCAGCACGGTCGAGGTGACGGACGCGCTGTGAATCTCGCGCAGAACACCGAAGAGGGCCTCACGCGGCACTGTCGTCGGTGTCACGTCGACCAGCGCGTCATTGACAATCATGGCGGCGTGATCGCCACTCTTCAAAAGAACGTCACTCGCGCCCTGCAGATGGCACCATCGCAACAAGGCATCGAACTCGGTGCGCTGGAACAGGCGCGCGTCCCAATCGGGCCAGCCCGCGACCTGCGGTACGGCGCAGGCAGTCATTGGCCACTCTCCGAGGGCAGCAGAACCGGCTGCCAGTTAGAGGCCTCCATGAAGGAGCCCCGCTTGGTGATCGTCGTGATCACGTCGTCCACATGCAGGCGCTGGCCGTCGGCCATGCGGAGCACGGGATAGCGGCTGGAGGCGGTCTGCGGCATGCTCACGATCCCCTGAGCGAGAAGCTCCCGGAAGAGATGCATGCCGGCAATCTCAGCGGTGAGCTGGCGGAGCTCGTGCCGAAAGATATCCTCGGCCTGGCTCACGCCGAGTTCCCAGCCGCGGCGCAATCCCGCGCGCCAGGCGTCCGCTTCGGCGTCGGTGCGGGGATAAAGCGCCGCAGCGGGAGCAGAGGGCGCGTCAACGGTCAGGGTCATGTAGTCACGCCAGGACGGAGCCGCCGGCACAAGCCGCGCGGGCCGGCGCAGCGCATAGGAAACATCTACCGTGCGCGCCTCGCCCGGTGCCGCCTGGTCGTAGATCCGTTCGGTTTTCTCCACCACCGGCAGCAAGAGTTGGCCATCCACCAGGAAGCGCGAAAAATCAAAGAGGGTGGACATGAGCTGCGACTCGCGCTCTAGCAGCTCCATGATCTGCCCATGGCGCCAATGAAGGCCGCTCTGGGCGCCATAGGACAGCGCCGTCTGCCGAACGACCTGCTGGCGGGAGATGATGCGCGCAGCATCGGCAGCATTTGCCTCCGAGAAGGCGGTCGGGCGAGCCTCCTCGAGGAGTGCCTTCAAGGCCGGCGGCGCATCATCCAGTCGGGGGCCATCGGCATAGTCCCCCGGGGCCCCCGCCCAACTGCCTGTTGCGGCGAGGGGCAGCGCCAGGGCGAACAGCAAAGCAGTGCGCGTTCGACTCATGGCGCGAGGTACTCGACCTCAAGGAGCCGGGTCCGGCTATGCACGGTGAGCCGAGCGCGACTGCCAGCCTGGGTGCCGGCATCGTGCAGGATATCCAGGGCGCGGCGGTAGTCGGTATCCACATTCACAATGACGCCGCCCGCCGGCTCGACACCCACCTTCTGGGCTGTATAGCCGGTCGCCGCCGCCACGCGCTCGACCAGCGGCATCAGCGGCCCGTGCCAGGCGGCGCCGAGACTGAGGTGCTTGGCAAGCCCGGGGAGGTCCTCCGCGTCGGCCCGGTAAGGAAGCTCACCCTTGGCATCCCAGTAGCGCGCTTCCTCCACCGCCGCAAGGCGATTCGCGGCGTCCTGGATGTTGCGCGCGGACTGCTGCAGGGCTGCATAGGCCGGATCGCGGTAGAGCGCGGCAACGCCGTCATCGCCGCCGCCCGGAGACGCACAGCCCACCAGGGCGGCCGCGACAACAGCGGCGATACAACTCCGTGGCCTCATTCTCGACTCCTTGATGACTCAGGTAACGCTCAGCCCGAATATAGAAGGGTGCGCAATGGCCGAGAACCAAAAACTCTTCTTTTCCGGGAGTTTCTGCACGAATTTCTAGCCGCCCCCCCTTCGTCACCGCTATAAAGGAGCGGTGGAACAGCACACCGGACACGCCGCGGGGGGGCAGCCCACCCGCACCCCCGCCACCGAAGACGCCTATCGGCGCCGCGGGGAGGCCCTGCTGCGCGCGTGGGCGGCGGAGGGCCAGCCGGTATCGCTCGAGCCGGCCCAGTGGCTTGCGCGCCGGGCACCGAAGCTGCGTGCCTCGACCCTACGCCAATACCGCGCGGCGCTGGCGCTGATCCTGGAGGAGCGCGGCGAGCACGCACAGGCGGAGGCCGTGCGCGCCCTGCCCCAGCCCGAAACGCGGCCACGCCCTGCGCCGAAAGCGACGTCGGCGAAGAAGGCTCGCAGCGTGCCCGCGGACTTCGAGAAGGCGCTGACGCGCGACCTGGCCCGTGGCCCTGGGGCCAAGACCCACTGGGGGCCGCGTGCGCTCATGTGGCTGAAGGCCACGATTCTCACGGGGCTTCGCCCATCGGAGTGGGAGCATGCGCGTCTTGAGCGCAACTGGCGGGCCGGAGAGTATGAAGGCCCCGCACTCCTGGTCCGCAATGCCAAGGCAACCAACGGGCGCGCGCATGGCGAGACCCGGACGCTGCTGCTGGAGCAGCTGGACGAGCGAGACCTCACCGCAGTCCGGTTACAGGCGCTCTATGTCGATCCCCACCACCCCGACGGTCTGATCGATGCGCGCGGGAGGCCGATCAGTTTCGTGCGCTATTACGCGGCGGTGCGTCGAACGATGCAGCTGGCAGCAAAGCGCCACCGACGCGGCGGATCGGGGTCGGTGACGCTTTACTCGGCGCGACACCAGTTCATTGCGAACCTCAAGGCCGCCGGGTACTCCCTGGCGGAGATCGCGGCTCTCGCCGGGCACGCCACGGACGACACGGCGACCGAGCACTACGGGCGCCGGCGTAACGGGCGCCGTGGCGGCGGCCTGGTCCGGCCGGTGCCGGATGAAGTCGCGCGGATCCGGGCGGTCATGGGCAGCGCGTCCCTGCGTCCAGGCAAAGGCCCTCGCTAGTTTCCGTCCATAAACGTAAAACACTGATATTAAATAAAAAAATGAGGTAATCAGGCAGGAAACCTCCAGCGGAAAATGGTATTCTTTGTCACAAGCAATTGAAACAAAAGAAAAAACCAGAATCCGAGGAGGTAACAATGCGTCAAAAACGCACCGTCCAGAGCAGTATATTCGATCTTTACGCAGAGCACGAGATCGGGCGCGAACTCGAAGCGATGTCCGACTGGCTGGATGGTCATCCCGAGATTCTGGATTGGATGACCCCGGAACTGTGCCGGGCAGACGTGAAGGAGACTGGCCGTGAAGGATTGTCTGTCGAGTCGATATTGCGCTGCGCCATCCTGAAGCAGCACCGTCAACTCAGCTATGAAGCCTTGGCCTTTTATCTGGAGGACTCTCGTTCCTTTCAGGCCTTTGCGCGGCTGCCCCTGAGATTAAAGCCGAAGAAGTCGGCGCTGCAGAGGGGGATCAGCGCCCTGAGTGAGGCAAGCTGGGAGCGGATCAATCGGTTGATGTTGCAAGATGCGCAAACGCAAAAGATCGAGCGCGGACGCCAGGTTCGGGTTGATAGCACGGTCACGGAGGCACCGGTTCACGCGCCGACGGACAGCAGCCTGCTCTGGGATGCGGTCCGCACCCAGGTGCGGCTGATGGAGCAAGCGCAAGGGCTGGCTGGGGAGACGCGACTGACTTGGCGTAACCACCAGCGCGTGGCCAAGCAGCGGGCCCACCAGATCCAGTATTCCCGGGGGAAAGAAAAGAAGACCCGCTGGTATCGGGATCTGATCAAGGTCACTCGCAAAGGTCTCGATTATCTGGACAAGACCTGGTGCAAACTCAACCAGTTGGGCGTGGATGGGGCCGCATTCGTCGCCTGGGAGGCAGAGGTAACGCACTATCGGGGGTTGATCGAGGGGGTGATCGACCAAGCGCAACGACGGGTGATCAACGGCGAACAGGTGCCTGCCGCAGAGAAGATCTTCAGCCTGTTCGAGGAACACACCGACATCATTATCAAGGGCAGCCGTGACATCCAGTACGGGCACAAACTGAACCTGGCGAGCGGTCGTAGCGGACTGATTCTCGACGTCGTCATCGAGGCCGGTAACCCGGCCGACAGCGAACGCTTTATGCCCCTGCTGGAGCGGCAGATCGAGATCTATGGCCGTGCTCCCCGGCAAATGGCCGCGGACGGCGGTTACGCCAGCAAAGACAATGTGCAGCAAGCCAAAGACAAAGGCGTGAAGGATGTGGCCTTTCACAAAAAGAAAGGCCTGAAGGTCGAGCACATGGCGAAGAGCGACTGGGTGTATCGCAAGCTGCGCAACTTCCGGGCGGGGATCGAAGCGGGCATCTCCTGCCTGAAACGGTCCTACGGTCTGTCGCGCTGCACCTGGAAGGGGCTGGCGCACTTTAAGTCGTACGTGTGGTCGGCGGTGGTTGCGCACAACCTGGCCGTGTTCTCGCGACTGCTTGCCCAATAACGGCTCTCTCAACCCGAGCCACCCAAGAGCCTTAACAAAAAGTCTTATCGGCGCTCTGGCCGAGGCTGGCCTGTGCCCGGAAAAGACCGAATTGCGGTCAAAAGGGTGACGCAGGCCTGCAAACTGCGATGCAGTCGGCATAAAGTCGGCGAAAGAA
>MDSZ01070112.1_pt1 | contig 61811 bp, 62 predicted proteins | sample 811201 | NCBI WGS metagenome assembly MDSZ01 (sample SAMN05326647, study PRJNA326480) | marine metagenome | isolation source: seawater | place: Indian Ocean: North | collected 2010
GTGGGGGTGTAGCTCAGTTGGTTAGAGCGCCTGCCTGTCACGCAGGAGGTCGCGGGTTCGAGTCCCGTCACTCCCGCCACTAGTTGATAATCATTTTCATCTAAAATGATAAAAATTGATAATCTGTCACCTGTACAGTCACGCTAGAGATGATATATATATCTGTATTAATATAAGAATCCCCAAACAAAATGTATTGGGGTAGATATTGATTAAAATGATTTATAACTTTTTATCAGAATATTTATCTATAATAATTTTTTTCTTTTTAGCTTTAGGCTTGAGTATTGGGTTTATTGCAATTAATTATTTAGCTTCTCCATCTAATCCAGATCCAGAAAAACTTTCAGCTTACGAATGTGGATTTGAAGCTTTTGATGATTCTAGAATGGAATTTGATGTAAGATTTTACCTAGTTGCAATTCTTTTTATAATCTTTGATTTGGAAATAGCTTTTCTTTTCCCTTGGGCTGTTTCTCTAGGAAATATTGGACTGCTTGGTTTTTGGTCGATGATGATTTTTTTAGCAATTCTTACTGTTGGATTTATTTATGAATGGAAAAAAGGTGCTTTAGAGTGGGAGTAAAAATGCGTGGTTTTGAAGATAAACAAAAAAAAATACCTGATGAATTCAAACAACTAGCAAAAGATTTTGCTGAAAAGGGATTTATAACTACTTCATCTAATAATCTTATTAACTGGGCTCGGACGGGTTCACTTCACTGGATGACATTTGGTTTAGCATGTTGTGCTGTAGAAATGATGCAAACCTCTATGCCAAGATATGATTTAGAAAGATTTGGTGCAGCTCCAAGAGCATCACCAAGGCAATCAGATGTGATGATAGTTGCTGGTACTTTGACAAACAAAATGGCTCCGGCATTAAGAAAAGTTTATGATCAAATGCCAGAACCAAGATATGTGATATCTATGGGCAGTTGCGCAAACGGGGGTGGTTATTATCATTACTCTTATTCAGTAGTGAGAGGATGTGACAAGATTGTTCCCGTGGATGTTTATGTTCCTGGATGTCCTCCGTCCGCCGAGGCTTTATTGTATGGAATTTTACAATTACAAAAGAAAATCAGACGAGAGGGAACAAATCAAAGATAACCTTATGACTCTAGAAAACTTAAAAAAATTAGAAAAAATAATCAATTCAGAGTTATCAAGTAAAATTGTAAAATCTACAATTGAATTTAATGAGTTACTTCTTGAGATTAACTCTGAAAATATTATAGAAGTTTTAAAATTTTTAAAATTTAATGAAAAATGCAAGTTTAAACAATTAATTGATATTAGCGGAGTTGATTACCCTGAAGAGGAGAAGAGGTTTCAATTAATCTATTTACTTCTATCTCACGAGAATAACTTTAGAATAAAAGTATTATTTAAATTCGAAATAGAAAAAAGAATAAAATCTATAACTAGTTTATTTCCATCGGCCAATTGGATGGAAAGAGAAGTATTTGACATGTATGGAGTAAAATTTTTAAATCACCCAGATTTAAGAAGAATTTTGACTGATTATGGTTTTAAAGGACATCCTTTAAGGAAAGACTTCCCCTTAACTGGTTTTAACCAAGTTAAATATAGCGAAAAAGAAAAAAAAGTAGTTTATGAACCTGTTCATCTAGAACAAAATTATCGAGATTTTGATTTTGATAGCCCGTGGGAAGGAACAAAATATATTAAAGATATGAAAAATAAGGAAAATGATGACAAAAAAAGTTAAAACTTTAAATTTGAATTTTGGTCCCCAACATCCTGCAGCCCATGGGGTATTAAGATTAATTTTAGAGTTAGATGGTGAAGTTGTAGAAAAAGCTGATCCTCACATTGGTTTATTACATAGAGGTACTGAAAAATTAATTGAACACAAGACATACACCCAGGCACTACCTTATTTTGATAGATTAGATTATGTAGCACCTATGAATCAAGAGCATGCTTTTGCTTTAGCAACAGAAAAATTGCTTAATATTGATATCCCAATCAGGGCAAAATATATAAGAGTGATCTTTTGTGAAATCGGAAGAATATTAAGCCATATACTTAATATAACTACTCAAGCTCTTGATGTAGGAGCTTTAACACCATCACTATGGGGATTTGAAGAGAGAGAAACATTGATGACTTTTTATGAAAGAGCCTCAGGTTCAAGGTTGCACGCAAATTATTTTAGAACTGGTGGAGTAAATAAAGATTTACCAACTAAATTAATAGAAGATATTCTAAAGTTTTGTAAAACATTTCCAAAAATAATTGATGATTTAGAAGATTTGCTTACTGACAATAGAATTTTTAAACAAAGAAATGTTGAAATAGGCATAGTGAGTAAAACAGACGCATTAGACCACAGTTTTTCAGGCGTGATGTTGAGGGGATCAGGTGTCGCTTGGGATTTAAGAAAATCTCAACCCTACGAATGCTATAAAGATTTAGATTTTAAAATACCAATAGGCAAAAATGGCGATTGTTACGATCGATATTTATGTAGAGTTGAAGAAATGAGAGAAAGCGTAAAAATTATTGAACAATGTATAGATAAACTTCCTAAAGGACCGATAAAATCAATTGATAATAAAATTACTCCACCAAAAAAAGAAGATTTAAAACAGTCTATGGAAGCATTAATTCATCATTTTAAACTTTTTACTGAGGGTTACAGAGTGCCAAAAGGCAATGTCTATAGCGCAGTTGAAGCTCCAAAAGGAGAGTTTGGAGTATATTTGATATCAGATGGAAGCAATAAACCTTACAGGTGTAAAATAAGAGCCCCTGGGTTTTCTCATTTACAAGCAATGGATTATTTAATTAAGGGTCATATGCTGGCCGATGTTCCTGCGGTATTGGGATCTTTAGATATAGTTTTTGGAGAGGTTGATAGATAAATGAGTATAAAAAAAATACATGACGAACAACCCGAAAATTTTAAATTTGATGAAAAAAATTTGATCATAGCGAATAATATTTTAAAAAAATATCCTAAAGATAAGAAAAAAAGTGCAGTGATGCCTTTTTTGTACTTAGCCCAAAAACAAAATAATAATTGGATACCTTTAGCAGCTATGAAATACATAGCTAAATATTTATCTATGCCATACATTAATGTTTATGAGGTTGCTACATTTTATTCAATGTACAACTTGTCTCCAGTTGGAAAATATTTCGTGCAGGTGTGCACAACCACGCCATGTCTTTTAAGGGGTGCTAAGAAAATTGTTGATGTTTGTAAGGAGAAAATATCTTTAGAAGAGAACCAGATCTCAAAAAACAAAATGTGTTCATGGGTTGAAGTTGAATGTCTAGGAGCTTGTGTTAATGCACCTATGATGCAAATCAATGAAGATTACTATGAAGACTTAGATGAAAAAAGCGCAAATAAGATTATCGACTCACTTTTAATTGGTAAACCTCTCGAATCTGGTTCTTATAGAGGTAGAAAAAATTCATCACCTGAAAAAAAAAACAATGTATTTAAAAAGAAAGAAAATCATGCTTAAAGAAGAAAATAAAATATTCAAAAATCTTTATAATAATCTAGGATGGGAATTAGAGAATGCAATTACTAGAGAGGATTGGAAAGATACTAAAGAAATAATTTCTAAAGGCAAAAATTGGATTATAAATGAAATCAAAACTTCTGAATTAAGGGGCAGAGGAGGAGCTGGATTTTCTACAGGATTAAAATGGTCATTCATTCCAAAAGAAGTTGGGTCTAGACCACACTATCTTGTAATTAATGCAGATGAGTCAGAACCTGGCACTTGTAAAGATCGAGACATTATTAGATTTGAACCTCAAAAAATTTTAGAAGGAGCTTTAATAGCCGGATATGCCGTGGGTGCTCACATCTGCTATATCTATATAAGGGGCGAATATTCAAATGAGGGTAAAAGATTACAAGAGGCAATTGATCAAGCTTACAAGAAAAATTTTCTTGGAAAAAATGCGTGTGGATCTGGTTGGGACTTTGATATATTTATTCATTATGGAGCTGGAGCCTATATTTGCGGAGAAGAAACAGCTCTATTAGAGAGCATAGAAGGCAAAAAAGGTCAACCAAGGCTTAAACCGCCATTTCCAGCTTTAGTTGGTCTTTTTGGGTGTCCCACAATTGTAAATAATGTAGAAACTATTGCTGTAGTTCCAACGATCTTGAGGCGTGGAGGAAAATGGTTCGCTTCAATTGGCAAACCAAAAAATACTGGTACTAAAATTTTTTGTATATCAGGAAATGTCAACTCTCCTTGTAATGTTGAGGAGGAAATGGGAATTCCTTTGAAAGAACTTATCGAGAAACATGCTGGAGGTGTTGTTGGAGGTTGGGATAATCTTCAGGCAGTTATACCAGGAGGTTCATCAATGCCATTATTACCTAAAAAAATTTGTGATAATTTAACAATGGACTTCGATACTTTAATTGCGCATAAAAGTGGCCTTGGTACAGCTGGAATCATAGTTATTAATAAAGACCAAGATATAATTGCTTGCATGGCAAGAATAGCGAGATTTTACAAACATGAAAGTTGTGGTCAGTGTACTCCTTGTAGAGAAGGCTCAGGTTGGATGTATAGAATTTTGGATAGAGTTGTAAAAGGAGATGCAACTCACAGCGACATAGAGCTTTTGTCAGATGTAACTAAACAAATCGAAGGACACACAATATGTGCCTTTGGAGAAGGATCAGCTTGGCCAATTCAGGGCTTGTTACGACATTTCAGAAAAAAAATTGATAAAAAATGCAGCGAAGATCCAATTATTAAGAAAAAAAAAGAAATACCTTATTTGGTAGATCAACACTTATTAGAAAAGAAAAATGCCTAAAATTATTATTAATAATAAAGAAGTTGAGTTTGAGAAGGGAATGACAGTTTTGCAAGCCTGTGAAATAGCAAATGTGGAGATTCCAAGATTCTGTTATCATGAAAAACTTTCAATAGCAGGAAATTGTAGAATGTGTCTAGTAGAGTTGGAAAAATCACCAAAACCTATTGCTTCTTGCGCTATGCCCGCGGCCGATGGGATGGTAATTAAAACTAATACTAAATTTGTAGAAAAGGCTAGAAAAGGCGTGATGGAGTTTTTGCTTGCAAATCATCCTCTTGACTGTCCGGTTTGCGATCAAGGTGGAGAATGCGATTTGCAAGACCAATCTCTTTATTACGGGGTAGACAAGTCAAGATTTTCAGAGAACAAAAGGTTTGTTAAAGATAAATATATGGGTCCGCTTATAAAAACCCAAATGACTAGATGCATTCACTGTACAAGGTGCGTGAGATTTGCAACTGAAATAGCAGGCGTACCTGAGATTGGAGCAATTGGTAGAGGTGAAAACATGGAAATAACTACTTATCTTGAAAAGGCAATGGACTCAGAATTATCTGCAAATGTAATCGACTTATGCCCAGTAGGCGCTTTAACTTCCCAACCTTATGCTTTCGAAGCTAGACCTTGGGAATTAAAAAAAACAGAAAGTATAGATGTTATGGACTCTGTTGGATCAAATATAAGAGTTGATACTTATGGGTGGGAAGTAAAAAGAATTTTACCCAGACTTAATGAGGATATTAATGAAGAGTGGATCTCAGACAAAACCAGATACTCCTGTGATGGTCTTTTAAAACAAAGATTGGATACTCCTTATTTAAGAAAAGAGAATAAACTAATTAAAGTTGACTGGGACGAGGCCTTAGAAGTTATAAAAAATAAACTTATTTCAGTAAATCCTAAAGAGGTTTCGGGACACATAGGCGATATGGTAAGTTTAGAGTCAATATATTCATTTAAAAAATTATTAAATAGTCTCCAAGTGAATAATCTAGAATTTCGTGAAAGAAAATTTTACATTAACCCAATAGATAAAGTGAACTATACTTTTAATTCTTCTATAAAATCTATTGAAGACTCAGATTTAATATTAATTATTGGATGTAACCCTAGATATGAGGCAACTATGTTAAATGCAAGAATTAGAAAAGCCTATGTTAAAAATAAAACCCCAATTTATTCAATTGGAAACCCAGGAGATTTAACTTACGATTACGAAATTATAGGCAATAAAACACTAGATATAGAAAGTATTTTAAAGGGAAGTCATAGTTTTAATAACAAGTTAAAGTTAGCAAAAAAACCAATGATTATAATAGGCGAGTCACTTTTAGAATTAAAAAGCGGACCATATATTCTTGAGGAAATAAAAAAATTTTTGCTAAAACACAATCTTATAAACGAAAAATGGAACTCTCTTAACATAATTTTACAGAATGCTTCTTCTGTTGGTGCTATTGATTTGGAATTTACTGATATTGATAAAAATAATAACTTCAAATTTTTTGAAAAGTTAGAAAACAGAGAGATAAAGCTTTTATATTTGTTAGGTTCAGATAATCTAGAAATAAAAAAAGATAAAGAATTTATTATTTATCAAGGAAGCCATGGTGATAGGGGGGCTGAAATAGCAGATGTAATTCTTCCAAGTGCGGCTTACACGGAGCAGAACGGTCTATATATTAATTTAGAGGGCAGAGTTCAAGAGTGCAGAAAAGCGTCATATCCACCAGGAGCAGCAAAAGAAGATTGGAAAATTTTTAATCTTATTTATAAATCTATCAATCAAAAAATTCTTTTTAATTCTCATAAGGAGATTGTAAAACAATTACTAAATAAAGTAAAAAATTTTTCAGGAATAGGTTCATTGCCAAAAAAACAAAAAATAAATTTTAGCAATTTAAATGATAACGATAGATTAATTGACGAAGAAATAAGAATTAATAATATCGATTATTATTTTTCAAACTCAATTTCTAGATCATCTAAAACAATGGGTGAATGTAGGTCAATTAAACTTAAAGCACTCAAAAAAGCAACAAATTATTAATATGGAATACTTAAATTTATTATTTTATGAAACTTATAAGATCTTTTTTTTACTTGTACCCGTCTTAGTATCAGTCGCTCTAATTGTATGGTTGGATAGAAGAATTTGGGGACTTGTTCAAAAAAGAAGAGGCCCAAATGTAGTTGGACCTTTTGGATTGCTTCAATCTTTAGCAGATGCACTGAAATATATTTTTAAAGAAATAATTATTCCTGCAAGCGCTAATAAAGTCATATTTATCTTAGCCCCAATTGTAACTATGACCTTAGCATTAATTGCATGGGCGGTAATTCCAATGAGTGAAACTTTTGTATTAGCAAATATTAATGTTGGTATCTTATATTTATTCGCAGTTTCATCCCTTGGGGTTTATGGAATCATAATGGGAGGTTGGGCGTCAAATTCCAAATATCCTTTTTTAGGAGCCATAAGATCAGCTGCTCAAATGGTGTCTTATGAAGTTTCTATCGGGATAATAATTATAAATGTTCTATTATGTGTAGGATCATTAAATCTTAAAGAAATTGTACTTGCCCAAAAAGACTTGTGGTTTGTGATACCTCTTTTACCAATGTTTGTTATATTTTTTATTTCTGCTTTAGCTGAGACTAATAGACCTCCTTTTGACTTACCTGAAGCTGAAGCAGAATTAGTTGCTGGCTACCAAACTGAATATTCCGGAATGATGTACGCAATGTTTTGGCTTGGAGAATACGCAAATATATTATTAATGTGCGCATTAGGTTCTATTCTTTTCTTAGGTGGATGGTTGCCAATAATTGATATTTATCCTCTAAACATTATTCCAGGACCTTTTTGGATGATATTTAAGATTTTATTTTTATTTTTCTTATTTGCTATAGTAAAAGCAATTGTACCTAGGTACAGATATGATCAATTAATGAGATTAGGTTGGAAGATATTTCTTCCTTTTTCTTTAATTTATGTTGTTTTGACTGCGAGCTATTTAGTTTATTTTGATTTATTGCCAACAAGGGGATTTTAATGAATATTAATAGATTTTTAAAAACAATATTTTTATCTGAATTTTTCAAAGGGATTTTCAAAGCAACAAAAGAAATCTTTAAAGAAAAAAAAACAATTAATTACCCTTTTGAAAAAGGGTCAATAAGCCCAAGATTTAGAGGAGAACACGCTTTAAGAAGATACCCTAATGGAGAAGAAAGATGTATAGCATGTAAATTATGCGAGGCAGTTTGTCCGGCTCAAGCAATCACAATCGAGTCTAAGGAAAGTAGTGACGGTAGCAGAAAAACAACACGATATGATATCGATATGCTTAAGTGTATTTACTGTGGATTATGCCAAGAGTCTTGTCCTGTAGATGCCATAGTTCAAGGACCTAATTTTGAATTTGCAACTGAAACAAGAGAAGAGCTTTATTATAATAAAGAAAAGTTATTAGATAATGGAGATAGATGGGAGTCAGTTCTTGATAGAAATATCAAGCTTGATAGACCATACAAATAAATGTTCACCCACGCATTCTTTTTTTATTTTTTTTCAGTTATTGCTATATTTTCAGCATTAATGGTTATCACCTCAAGAAACACTATTAATTCTGTTTTTTTTTTAATTCTAGATTTTATATCAGTTGGATGCCTTTTTATTATGGTAGGTGCAGAATTTTTAGGAATGATTTTGTTAATCGTTTATGTGGGAGCAGTAGCAGTACTATTTTTGTTTGTTGTTATGATGCTTAATGTTGCTCAACAAAAGCAGTCTTGGTTTATAGGAAAAAAATCTACTCATATACCTTCAGGAATATTAGTGAGTTTTTTAATTTTATTAGAATTACTAGTTGTTGTTGGAGGATGGAAATATAAAAAAGATGAAATAAAATCTAGTTCAACTTTAGTTATTGATACAAATCTTTCCAATACTCATCAAATAGGAAGTGTGATGTATACTGATTATATTTTGTATTTTCAACTTTCAGGAATAATTCTTCTTCTTTCAATGATAGGAGCAATAATACTTACTTATAGAAAAAGAGAAAATTTAAAGAAACAAAGTTACATAAGACAAATATCAAGAGAAAAACAAACTTCAATACTTATTAAAGAAGTTGAATTTAATAAAGGAGTAAAACTGGATGATTGAAATAGGTCTTGGCCATTATTTAACTTTAGGTGCAGTTATTTTCTTTTTAGGTGTTGTTGGAATATTTTTAAATAGAAAAAATGTGATTGTAATATTAATGTCAATCGAATTAATTTTACTTGCGGTCAATATCAATTTAATTTCTTTCTCTGTTTTTTCAGGAGATATTTTGGGGCAGATATTTACTATGTTAATTCTAACTGTAGCAGCTGCAGAAGCCGCTATAGGACTGGCTATCATTGTTATATTTTATAGAAATAAAGGCTCTATTCGTATTGAAGATATTCACAGCATGAAAGGATAAATGGAATTTGCTATAATTTTTTTACCGTTAATAAGTTCGATAGTTTGTTACTTTGGAAAGAGATTAGGTAATTTATTCTCCCAAGTAATTTCTTCTGCTTTAATTTCATTGTCTGCAATATTATCAATAATACTATTTTATAAAGGTGTAACTGAAAACTATTATGGCAATTATTTAATCTTAGAGTGGATTAATTCTGGAAACTTTCAAACTAATTGGTCAATAAATATTGATCCACTTAGTTCTATAATGCTCGTAGTTGTAACCTCTATTTCAGCCTTAGTACATATTTATTCAATTGGTTACATGAGTCATGATCCGCACAAACCAAGATTTATGTCTTATTTATCTTTATTTACTTTTTCAATGTTAATGCTTGTTGTGTCAGATAACTTCTTGCAATTATTTTTTGGATGGGAAGGAGTTGGTTTATGTTCTTATCTTCTTATTGGATTTTGGTATAAAAAAAATTCAGCCAATAATGCAGCAATTAAAGCTTTCATTGTTAACAGAGTTGGTGACTTTGGTTTAGCAATTGGAATATTTTTAATATTTTATCACTTAGGCACAGTCAACTTTAATGAAGTTTTTTTGAAAATTCCCGATAATCTAGACAGCAGAATTAATTTTTTAGGTTATGACGCAAATTTAATAACAACAATCTCACTGTTCTTGTTTATTGGAGCAATGGGAAAATCTGCACAATTTCTTTTACACACTTGGCTCCCAGATGCAATGGAAGGACCAACCCCTGTATCAGCATTAATCCATGCTGCCACAATGGTCACTGCGGGCGTATTTTTAATAGTTAAATGTTCTCCGATATATGAATACTCTCAATTTGCATTAAATGTTATCACAATTATCGGAATGATCACTGCTGTCTTTGCAGCGTCTGTTGCTTTAGTTCAAAATGATATTAAGAGAATAATAGCTTATTCAACATGTAGTCAATTGGGATATATGTTTTTTGCAACAGGTATTGGAGCTTATCATGTTGCAATGTTTCACTTATTCACTCACGCATTCTTTAAAGCTTTATTATTCTTAGGAGCTGGTTCAGTTATACATGCCTTTAAAGATGATCAAGATCTAAGAAATATGGGAGGTGTCTGGAAAAAAGTTCCATTCACATTTATTTTAATGTTAATAGGTACTTTAGCATTAACTGGTTTTCCATTTTTATCAGGATTTTATTCTAAAGATGCAATTATAGAATTTGCTTTGTTTAAACAAAGTAAAATTGGAAATTATGTTGCAGTGATTGGAATTTTGACTGCTTTTTTAACCGCTATTTATTCTTGGAGATTATTTTTTAAAACTTTTTTTGGATCATACAATAATAAAAAGATTTCAATTAAAGAAGTACACGAATCTCCTTTAATAATGTTGTTGCCGTTAATTTTTTTAGCCATGGGTGCAATTTTAGCTGGCTTCTTTTTTAAGGATTTGTTTATTGGACACAATTCTTCCTTCTGGCAAGATTCTATATTTTTTTTAAAAGATATTGAACATATTAGTTTACCTTTATGGCAATTATTAATTACACCTATTTTAGTAGTTATTGCTATACCAATTTCTTATTATTACTTTATAAAAAATAAAAAAATTTTGACTGACTTGAAAAACTCAAACATTCCCATGTACAACTTTTTATTAAATAAATGGTACATTGATAATATTTATGATTATTTGTTTGTAAATCCATTAAGAAAATTTGGTTACTTGCTATGGAAAAAAGGAGATGAGGGTACTATTGATAGATTTGGACCTGATGGAGTATCTAAAACAATAAAGTTATTTACAAATAAAATTTCTCAGTTTCAAACAGGTTTTATTTATGACTATGCATTTGTAATGTTGTTGGGATTATCTGCTTTAATTACTTATCTAATATTGACATAATGAACTTTCCTATTTTATCAACAATTGTATTTCTGCCTCTTCTTGGTGCGTTATTTATACTAATCGCCGGCTCAAGCTCAAATAATAAAAGTTCTTCTTATGTTGCAATATTTACAAGCTTAGCGAATTTTCTTTTATCAATTTTTTTATGGTATTCATTTGATAGGAGTTTGACTGAGTTTCAATTTTTAGAGGAAAAAAATTGGATAAGCGGATTAATAAAATTTAAATTAGGCGTCGACGGTATTTCAATTTTGTTTATAGTATTAACAGCGTTTATAACTCCAATCTGCATATTATCATGTATTAACAGCGTAAAAACAAGAATTAACGAATTTCTAATATCAATTTTAATTCTTGAAACATTTATGATCGGGGTATTTTGCTCCTTAGATCTAGTTATATTTTATTTATTTTTTGAAGCCGGTTTAATACCGATGTTTATTATTATTGGTGTATGGGGAGGAACTAGAAGAGTTTATTCTGCATTTAAATTCTTTTTATACACTTTACTTGGATCGGTACTGATGCTTGTAGCAATAATAAGTATCTATTGGATCACTGGAACCACAGATATTGTTCAAATATTTGAAATTAAAATTAATAAAGAGTATCAATATCTATTATGGCTTGCATTTTTTAGTTCTTTCGCCGTTAAAATGCCTATGTGGCCGGTACATACTTGGTTACCTGATGCTCATGTCGAGGCTCCAACTGCTGGATCCGTAATTTTGGCAGCAATTCTACTAAAAATGGCTGGCTATGGATTTTTAAGATTTTCAATAGGTATGTTTCCACACGCTTCAGATTTTTTTACTCCATTAATATTTACTCTTAGTATAATCGCAATCATTTACACTTCTTTAGTAGCATTAATGCAAGACGATATGAAAAAGCTAATAGCTTATTCATCAGTAGCGCATATGGGTTATGTAACTTTAGGAATTTTTACATTTACGAAACAAGGTTTAGACGGAAGTATTTTTCAAATGATAAGTCATGGTTTAATTTCTGCTGCATTATTTTTATGTGTAGGTGTCTTATACGACAGAACCCATTCTAGGTTAATTAACAACTATGGTGGTATTGTCAATTATTTACCAAAATTTTCTTTAATTTTTATGATATTTGTTTTAGGCAGTTTAGGTTTGCCAGGAACTACAGGATTTATCGGAGAATTTCTTGTTTTAGCAGGAGCATTGCAAAAAAATTCCTTAGTCGCTATTCTAGGGACTTTTGGTGTTGTTTTAGCTGCAGCTTATATGCTTTGGTTGTCTAAAAGAGTTATTTTTGGCATAACTAAAAATGAAAAAATTAAAGAGTTGAAAGATATAAACTATTCTGAAGCCCTAATACTTATTTTGCTAGCGGTAATGACCATATTTTTTGGTTTTTATCCAGAGCCAATTTTAGATACTATAAGTGTATCAACTGATCACTTGCTAGAAAACTATCAATCGGAAATATCCAGTAAAATAGTAGAGAAAAACTAATGGAAAATTTAAACTATATTTATCCTGAATTATTTTTGTTTATAAGCACATGCATTTTATTAATGTTGGGAGTTTACATAAAAAATAGCTATAATTTTATTAGCAAGTTATCTATTCTAATATTAATTATAACCGCTCTTATCATTTTTACTGATCTAAATCGAAACGGTTTATTTTTGAAAATTTTTATAAAAGATTTTTTTTCTGACTATATGAAAATATTGATTTTAGTATCTAGTTCATTAATTTTATTTTCATCACAACAGTTTATTAAAGATAATAAACTTTCTAAATTTGAATATCCAATAATTATTCTTCTTTCAATACTTGGAATGCTTTTTATGGTTAGTTCGAATGATCTCATACTCTTTTATCTCGGCTTAGAATTGCAATCCTTATCTTTATATATTTTGGCGGCTATAGATAGAGACAACTTAAGATCGTCAGAGTCTGGAATTAAATACTTTGTATTAAGTGCCTTATCTTCAGGATTATTATTGTACGGTTGTTCATTACTATACGGATTTACAGGATCCACGAATTTTGAAATTATAAAAGAAGCTTTAATTATAGAAAATACTGGAGCGATTTATGCAATGGTATTTATTTTAGTTGGCTTAGCTTTTAAAGTTTCGGCAGTACCATTTCACATGTGGACACCTGATGTTTATGAAGGTTCTCCTACTTCAGTAACAAGTTTTTTTGCAATTGTACCAAAAGTTGCTGGATTAGCAGTAATGATTAGGTTTATGGATATTCCTTTTAAAAATATTTTAGATGAGTGGCAATTAATAATAATTTTTATTTCAGTTGCATCTATGATACTTGGTGCTCTAGCAGCTATTGGTCAAAAAAATATCAAAAGGCTGATGGCTTATAGTTCCATTGGACATATTGGCTATGCTTTAGCTGGTGTTGCGACGGGAACGAGTAACGGATTTTCAAGCTCAGTTATTTATATATCAATTTATATTATAATGAATTTGGGAGCTTTTTCTTGTATTTACTTAATGAGGACAGAAGGAAAATACACTGAAGAAATAGATAGCTTATCAGGTTTATCAAAAAATAACCCAATGCTTGCTATGTCATTTTTAATTTTATTTTTTTCTTTAGCTGGAATACCACCTTTAGGAGGTTTTTTTGCTAAGTTTTATGTTTTTATGGCTGTTATAGAAAATGAAATGTATATTTTAGCTGTAATAGGGTTAGTCACTACAGTTATTTCAGCATTTTATTATTTAAAGGTTATTAAAATTATATATTTCGACGAAATAAAAATAAGTCTTGATAAAATTAAAAATTTTAGCATTCACAGTACAATATTTGTTTGTTGTACAATTATAGTAACTTTTTTTATATATCCGTCGATATTAAATAACGTGATTAACTTAATGTTTGTCAAATAATGAAGTTTAGGGAAATTAATTTTAATAGTGTAAATAGTACTAATAAAAAGGCTTTAAAATTAATAAAAAAAGGTAAAATTTCACCTACTATTATAATAGCCAAAAATCAAACCAGAGGCCGGGGGCAATATAAAAATAAATGGATCTCTCAAAAGGGAAATTTATTTTTAACATTGTTTTATGAGATTAAGCCTAATCTTGACTTAAAAAAGAGATTAAAAAAAAATTGCAAAGAAATACAAACTTGTCTTTCAAGATTTACTAAATCTAAAATTACAGTAAAAGAGCCTAATGATTTAATTATTGATAAAAAAAAATTTGGTGGAATATTACACGAAACTATATTTTATAAAAAAAAGAAATATCTTTTAATAGGAATTGGCATTAACACAATAAAAAGTCCTAAAATTATAAATTATCCCACAACACATTTATCAAAATTTTGTAAAAAAAAGGTAAACAATAATGTAATTTATAAGGCTATAAAAAATAAATTTGAAAAAAGAATAAATTAAAATTATGTATTTATTAGGAGACATAGGAAATACAGAAACAAAAATCTGCGTTGTAAATTCAAAAAAAAAGATCATCAAAAAAATCGATTTACAAACAAAGAAAATTTCTAGAGGTTATTTTTTAAAAAAAACAGTTTATTTAAAAAAAAATAAATTGTTATTTAAACAAATTCTATTCAGCAGCGTTGTGCCGAATGCTTATAAAAAGATAAAAAAAATTTTAATTTCCGACTTACACTTAAAATCCACAGAGCTTAAGGAAACTAATCTTAAAAATTTTATTAGAATTAAAGTAAACAAAAAACAAGTTGGTTCAGATAGATTGGCAAACGCTATAGGAATATCAGATAAAAAAAACAACTTTATAGTTCTTGACCTTGGAACAGCAACAACATTTGATGTTATAATCAAAAATCAATACCTTGGAGGTATTATTGCCCCTGGTATTAATCTTTCTTTAAAATCTTTGTCTCGAAATGCCTCATTAATACCCTCTATAAAACTTTCAAAAGTTAAAAAAGTAGTTGGTAAAAATACAAAATTAGCCGTGCAATCTGGTTTTTATTGGGGTTATATTGGCTTAGTAAAAAATATAATTAAATTAATAAAGAAAGAAACAAAAAAATCTTTTAAAGTAGTTCTTACGGGTGGTTTCTCTAATTTATTTAATAATATAATTAAAGAAAAGATTAAGATTAATAAGAATTTAACAATATATGGACTCTTAAAAGTTGCGACAAAAAATGAAAAATAAAGAAGAATTATTATTTTGCCCGTTAGGCGGCTCAGGAGAAATAGGTATGAATATGAATTTATACTCTTATGGTACTGAGGAAGACCAAAAATGGATTATAGTTGACATGGGTGTTACTTTTGCAGATGACACTGTTCCAGGAGTTGATCTTATTTATCCTGATGCAGGTTTTATTATAGAAAAAAAAAGGGATTTACTCGGTATAATTCTAACACATGCTCATGAAGATCACATAGGTTCAGTTGCACATATATGGCCGAATTTAAAATGTAAAATTTATGCAACTCCGTTTACAGCAATTTTAATACAAGAAAAGTTTAAAGAAAAAAAAATAGATATTACTAATTATTTAAAAATAGTGGAATTAAACGGAAAAATTAATCTTGGACCTTTTGAGATAGATTTTGTGACTTTAACACACTCAATTTTAGAACCTAATGGTTTAAGTATAAAGACCCCAGCCGGAGTTATACTTCACACTGGTGATTGGAAAGTAGACCCTAATCCCCTGATTGGCGGCAAAATTGATGAGAAAAAATTAAAATCAATAGGAGATAAAGGGGTTATAGCCATGATATGTGATTCAACTAATGTTTTTAGCCCAGGTAGGGCTGGCTCCGAGTCAGATGTTAGAGATAGTTTATTAAGAATAATTGAAAATAAGCAAAAAAGAGTCATTGTAACTTCATTTGCATCCAATGTGGCAAGAATGGAATCCATTTTCTATTGTGCAAAAAAAACCAATAGGACGATTGCTTTAGTGGGGAGATCAATGCATAGAATTTATAAAGCAGCGAAAAAATGTGGGTATCTTGGTAATTTAATTGAACCAATCGATGTAAGAGATGCTAAAAAAGTTTCAAGAGAAAAAATTTTGTTTTTATGCACTGGAAGTCAAGGCGAACCCATGGGAGCGATGAACAGGATAGTAAATGGAATACATCCAGATGTTTATATAGAAGAAGGTGATACAATCATATTTTCGTCTAAAATTATACCTGGAAATGAAAAAAAATTATACAGTATGCAAAATCAAATTGTAAAAAACAAAATTGAAATTATAACAGAAGAAAATTCTTTTGTTCATGTATCGGGACATCCTAATAGGGATGATTTAAAAGATATGTACAAATGGGTAAAACCAAAATGTATAATACCAGTTCATGGTGAACACAGGCATATGAGAGAACATGTAGCTTTCGCAAAAGAAATGCAAATTCCGCAAGCTCTTCAAGTTGAAAATGGTGATATAATAAAACTATTTCCAGGTAACCATCCAACAATTATTGATAAAGCTCCATCAGGTAGAATGTATTTAGATGGAAATATTGGTGTAAGTTCAGAGTCACAATCAATTAAAGAAAGGAAAAATTTATCTATTAACGGATATCTGGAGATTACTTTAATTATTTCTAACAATGGCAAAATAAAGAGACCAGTAATTTCATTCAAAGGCATACCTGAAAAAGAGTTTAATGAACAAATCGTTTACGATATGGAAGATGAAATCAGCAGCGTGTGTAGAACTTTTTCTATAAACGATAAAAATCAAGAAAGAAATCTTATTGAAAAGCTAAAACAAAATTGTAGAAAAATTGTAAGGGATAGAACTGGAAAAAAGCCATTTACAAATATTAACATTGCAAGAATATAATAATGAGCTTAACTGGATCTTTAGTAGTTTTTATAATAATATGGTGGATAGTTTTTTTTTCATTATTACCTATTGGAATTAAATCGAATACTGAAAAATTTAATGACAATTTGACAGGTAATGATCCAGGAGCGCCAAAAAACCCAAATATTGGTAAAAAGTTTGTATATACGACTGTCATTACATCGGTTATTTTTGTAGGAATATATTTTATGGTAAATAAAGAATATTTAAATTTAAGGGAGCTCTTACAATAATGCACTTATCAAAATTATTTATTCCAATCACAAAAGACCTTCCTTCTGAAGCAAAAATTAAATCACATCAGCTTATGCTTAGGACAGGTATGATCAGACAGTCAGCCGCTGGAATTTATTCTTGGCTGCCCTTAGGTTTCAAAGTTATGAAAAAAATTGAAAGCATTGTAAGAACAGAACAAAATAATATTGGAGCGCAAGAAATGTTAATGCCGACTATTCAATCAGCTGATATTTGGAAAGAAAGTGGAAGGTATGAGGACTATGGCGAGGAAATGTTAAGAATAAAAGACAGACAAAACAGGGAGATGCTTTACGGCCCAACCAATGAAGAATTAATTACAGAAATCTTTAGATCAAGTGTAAAATCCTACAAGTCTTTACCTCAATTACTTTATCATATTCAGTGGAAATTTAGAGATGAAATTAGACCTAGATTCGGTGTGATGAGATGTAGAGAGTTTTATATGAAGGATGCATATTCTTTTGATCTTAGCGATGATAAAGCAAAGATTTCATATAATAAGATGTTTTACTCTTACTTAAAAACATTTGAAAAACTTGATCTTAAAGCAATACCTATGGCTGCTGAAACTGGGCCAATAGGGGGAGATCTCTCACATGAGTTCATTATTTTAGCTGAAACCGGTGAGAGTAAAATTTATGCTGACAAAAGAATTTTTGATTTAAAACTATCTGAATATGATGCCTCTGAAAAATCATTAGAAAAAATGAGAAATGATTTTACATCTTTCTATGCTGTTACAGATGATAAATTTAATAAAGAAACTTTTAATTCAAAAGTGAAAAACATTAATCAGTTAAAAACTAAGGGTATAGAGGTAGGACATATCTTTTATTTTGGTGACAAATATTCCAAACCTTTGAATTGTTTAGTAGATACACAGGCCGGAAAAAAAGAAAATGTCAAAATGGGATCTTACGGAATAGGAGTTTCTAGATTAGTAGGCGCTATAATTGAGGCAAAATTTAATAATAATGTAATGAAGTGGCCAAAATCGATATCCCCATTTGAGGCAGTTATTATACCCGCTATGAGTAAAAATAATAAAGAAAACCTGTTAAAAGCAGAAAAAATTTATAAAGAATTAAAAAAACAAAAAATTGACGTTTTGTTAGATGATGTTGATGAGAACATGTCTAATAAATTTAAAAAACACGATTTAATTGGCTCTCCTTATCAAATAATAGTAGGTGACAAATCATCAGAAAACAATATTGAATTTAAAGAAGTTAATGAGAAGAGTTCATTTATAAAAATTGATGAAATTAAATCAAAACTAAAAAATTAAATTGTTTACAAATATTGAAAGATTAATTTCTTTAAGAAATTTGAAACCGAAAAAAAAAGAGGGTTTTCTTAAGGTTATATCTACATTTTCCTTTCTAGGTATAATGCTAGGTGTTTCAATTCTTATTATAGTAATGTCTGTAATGAATGGATTTAGAACTGATTTAACAAATAAAATTTTAGGCCTAAATCCACATATCGTAATAACTTCAAGCGGATCCAAAGTAAATAAAGATTATTTTAAAAAATTTGAAAAAAAATACAATAAAATTAATTTTGTCCAAACATATAGTGGTGAAGGAATAATCTTATCTAAAGAAAGTGCTAAAGGTATCTTAATTAAAGGAATAAACAACAAAGATACAAAAAAATTTTTCTTAGAAGACAATCTTGTTTTAGGAAAATTAAGCGAGTTTAAATCTGGTACTGCAATTATTGGAAATGAACTTGCGTTTAATCTTGATCTAGATGTAGGAGACAATTTGTTAATAATGTCTTCTGCTTTTGTAAACACTCCCATAGGCGGGGCTCCTAAGCAAGAAACTTATCTAGTTAACGGAATTTTTAATAGTGGTTTTTTAGAATTTGACCAAAATTTAGTTTTTATAAATTTAGACGACGCAATTTCATTATTTGACAAGAAAAAAGAAGACTTGAATTCAGAAATTTATTTGAAAGATCCATTAAAAGCAGATGCTTTGAAAAAAGAGATACAAAAAGACAATAATGATTTTTATATTTATTCTTGGTCAGATTTAAATAAATCTTTTTTTAGCGCTTTAAAAGTTGAGAGAAATGTTATGTTTTTAATTTTGATTTTAATTATAATAGTTGCAGCTTTTAATATTATTTCGGGATTAACCATTTTAATTAAGAATAAAACTAAAGAAATTGCTATTTTAAAGTCTTTAGGTTTAAGCGATACCTCAATAAAAAAGTCTTTTTTTTTAACAGGATTTACAATCGGTTTTTTTGCCACTTTAGCTGGAGCGCTTATTGGGGTTTTATTTTCTTATTATATTGAGAATATTCGAATTTTTTTATCATCAGTTTTTGATATAAATATTTTCCCTGAAGATGTTTACATTCTTGATAAAATGCCGAGCGAAATTGATATATTATCAGTTTTATTAATATTCATTTCATCATTAATAATTAACGCAATAGCTTCCTATTTGCCCTCAAGAGCGATTTCAAAAATGGAAATTACAAAAGCACTTAAATATGAGTAAATTTATTTTAGAAGTAAATAGTCTTAAAAAAAATTATGGAAAAGATAATAAGAAAACTATAAGCATATTTAGAAATGTAAATTTTAAGATTAAATTTGGAGAATTAGTTGCCATTACAGGACCATCTGGCTCAGGTAAATCAACTTTAATAAATATATTGGCAATGTTAGAAAAACCTACTCAAGGAAAAATATTTTTTTTAGGAAAAAATTTAAAGTCATACTCGGAGTTAGAACAGAATAAATTTAGACAATCAAAAGTTTCAATAATCTTTCAAAATAATAATTTATTATCAGATTTTACATCTTTAGAAAATATAATGTTGCCTCTGCTAATTAGAGGGGAGAAATCTTCAAGTTCAATTTTAGAGGCCAAAAAAATCTTAAAGGTTGTCAATTTATCGGAAAGAGCTACTCATTTTCCTTCGCAATTATCTGGAGGTGAACAACAAAGAGTCGCTATAGCTAGATCTCTTATAACAAAATCAGATTTAATATTAGCAGACGAACCAACAGGAAATTTAGATCATAATACTTCTTTAGAAATTTTTTCTTATTTTCAAAAACTTAAAAAATTAAATAAAACCATTTTATTTGCAACTCACAATAGAGAACTTGCTAACAGAGCGGATTATAAGTTGAGTATTTTAAATGGTGGTATAAAAAGAATTAATGTCACAAAATGATAAACAATTTACAAATTTTAAAATTCATACCCAATACTCGATTTGCGAGGGTGCTATCAAAATTGACGATTTGGCAGCATATTGTAAAGAAAAAAAAATAAAGGCCATAGGTATTTGTGATAGTTTTAATTTATGTGGTGCCCTAGAATTTTCAGAAAAAATAAGCAAAACTGGAACACAGCCAATTATTGGATCTCAAATTAATTTTAAATTTGATGGCATTGTTTCAAAAATACCTATATTCGCAACTTCTACAAAAGGTTATAAAAATTTAGTCTCATTATCTTCAAAAAGTTTTCTAGAGTCAAACGAGGTTGAAGATCCTCATTGTAAAATTGATAGCTTGTTCAATCTTAATGAAGATCTTATAGTTTTATCTGGGAGCCCACTTGATTTTTTTGGTAAATTTTTTCTTTCAAACAAAAAAGACTCAATTGAAAAATTGATTAAAAAATTTAAAGATATTTTTAATAATAGATTTTATCTTGAAATTCAAAGACACAATGAATTAGAGGAAAAAAACTACGAAAATTTTTTAATTAATTTGTCTTCCAAACATGATCTTCCCTTAATAGCTTCTCAAGAAGTTTTTTATTTAAACCAAGAGATGTCAGAGGCCCATGATGCACTAATCTGTATAGGAGAAAAAAATTTTATTAATGATTCAAATAGAAAACGATTTAACAATCAGCATTTTTTAAAACCTTCTGATGATCTGCTTGAATTATATAAAGATATACCAGAAGCTCTTGAAAATAATTTTAATTTCCCTTTTAGATTTAGTTTTAAACCAAAAAAGTCGAAACCTGTTTTACCAAGCTTAAACACTAATAAAGATGGAACTAATAATGAACTTCTTAAACAAGCAGAAAAAGGTTTAACTAATCGTTTAACAAATTTTATTTTTAAAAAAAAACATTATCAAAACCAAGAAAAAATTACAAAAATTTATAATGATAGATTAAGTCATGAAATAAAAATTATTAATTCAATGAATTATTCTAGCTACTTTTTGATTGTCTCGGATTATATAAAATGGGCAAAGCAGAACCAAATTCCTGTAGGTCCAGGAAGAGGTTCAGGCGCTGGTTCATTAGTGGCCTATTGTTTAGATATTACAGATTTAGATCCGATAGAATTTGATTTAATTTTTGAGAGATTTTTAAATCCTGACCGTATCTCAATGCCTGATTTTGATATAGATTTTTGCGAGGAACAAAGAGATAAAGTTTTTCAATACTTGAAAACAAAATATAGAAATGGTGTTGCGCATATTATTACTTTTGGAAAATTTAAAGCAAGAATGGCTTTAAGAGACATTGGTAGAGTTATAGGTTTGCCCTATGGACATGTAGATAAAATTTGTAAAATGATCCCCTTTGATCCTTCAAGGCCGCTAACTTTAAGAGAGTCAATTGATCGAGAACCTAGATTTAAAGAAGAAATTAAAAACAATAAAAAAGTAGAAAAATTAATTGAATTATCATTAAAAATTGAGGGCCTAAATAGAAATATGGCTACACATGCTGCAGGAGTCGTTATTGCAGGTGAGGAACTTTCGAAACAAGTCCCACTTTATATGGATTATAAATCAAATTTATTTTTACCTTCAACTCAATTTGATATGTATTCATCGGAAAATGCAGGTTTAGTAAAGTTTGATCTACTGGGTCTTAAAACTTTAACGGTCATAGATAAAACATTAAAAATGTTAAGTTTAAAAGGAAAAAAAGTTGATATAAGTAAAATTGATTTAAGAGACCAAAAAGTTTTTCAACTTTTATCTACTGGAGAAACTACCGGTTTATTTCAACTAGAGAGCTCAGGTATGAGAGAAGCAATTAAGCAGATGCAACCCAATAAATTTGATGACATAATAGCCTTGGTAGCTCTTTATAGACCTGGTCCTATGAGCAATATTTCAATTTATAATGATTGCAAAAATGGTTTTAAAAAACCGGAATATATACATGCAAGCTTAGAGCAAATTTTAAAACCAACTTATGGGATAATCATCTATCAAGAGCAAGTAATGCAAATTGCACAGACGCTAGCTGGATTTTCAGCGGCCGAAGCAGACATTTTAAGAAGGGCTATGGGAAAAAAGAAAAGAGCAGAACTAGAAAGACAAAAAGAAAGTTTTGTTAATGGAGCAATTAAAAATGGTATTGAAAAAGATATTGCAAATTTTATTTTTACTAAAATAGAACCTTTCGCAGAGTATGGCTTTAACAAAAGCCATGCTGCAGCTTATGCTTTAATTGCGTTTCAAACCGCGTATTTAAAAACATATTATAAAGAGGATTTTATTGCAGCTACTATGTCTACTGAATTAACTAACACAACTAAGCTCAGGGAGTTTGTAGAAGAACTAAAAAGATTAAAAGTAGAAGTTGTTAGACCTTCAATTAATTTATGTTTTGCGGATTTTAAAGCGGAAAAAAATAAAATTTTTTATGGATTAGGTGCTATTAAAAATGTTGGCTATGAAGCCGTTTCAAATATTGTAAAAGAGAGAAATAAAAATGGAATATTTAAATCTTTGAATGATTTCATAAAGAGAGTAGATCCAAAAGATGTGAACAAGTTACAGCTAGAAGGCTTAGTAAAGTCAGGTGCTTTTGACGAAATGGACAAGAACAGAAAAAAACTATTTAATTCCATACCAAAAATTATTCAAAAAATTAAGAAAAATTATGAAGATGTAACAAGTAAACAAACAAGTTTATTTGAAGAAAACGAAAATCTTTCTTTGGACAAATTAGATTTAATAAATGATAGCAATTGGACAAAGAAAGAATTATTACTCGAGGAGTTCAAATCGTTAGGCTTTTATATCTCTGATCATCCACTAAATGAATATAAAGAAATATTCGAACAGCTTAAAATTGTTTCTTATAAAAATTTTTTAAATGATGAGAACAAGCATGAGGCTTTAGTAGCTGGCACAATTATGACTATACAAGAAAAAAAAAGCGCTAAGGGCACACCCTACGCCATAATTAAATTTAGTGATAATGAAGGAGAGTTTGAGTTATTTGTTTTTTCAGAAAATTTGATTAAAAATAGAGATAAATTAAAAGAATCAGAGTCATTTGTTCTCACTTTACAAAAAGATAGAGTAATTGGTGAAAATTCCCAAAAGAGAATAAACATAAAAAAAATATTAGACCTAAGTGAAACAGTAAAAAGAAATTATAATAAAGTTGAAATAGAATTAAATCCAGATTATAGCATTGAAGATCTTAAGAATACTCTGAGAGAAGAAGGCAAAACTCATATCCATCTTATTGTTAATGATGATAATAAGAAAATAGCTTTTGAATTGAAAAAAACTAGAAAATTTGATTTAAACACATTTAACATTATAAAAAGTAAGCAATATGTTAAAAAAATTAGCTTTTAGTAGCTTGATTTTTTCCTAATTTAAAGCTATTTAAGTTCCTAATTTCGCACACAGCGTAAAGGGCAAGTGCTCTACCGGTCCATATGTTAACCATGGAAAGCTGTGGAGGAATAACCGGAAAATGAATATACCTGAAGTCAAAATTAAAGATTTATTAGAAGCTGGAGTTCATCTAGGTCATAAGACACTCAGATGGAATCCAAGGATGAAAGAATTTATCTTTGGAGAGAAAAATTCTGTACACATCATCGATTTAACTCAAACAGTCGTATTTTTGAAGAAAGCTTTGGTTGAAATACACAAATGTATTTCAACTGGGGGAAAAATTTTAATTGTTTCAACAAAGAAACAAGCAGTAGAACAAGTAAGAAACTTAGCACAAGAGACAAATCAATATTTTGTAAATTTTAGATGGCTAGGAGGAATGTTAACAAATTGGGGAACTATACAAAATTCAATTAAAAGAATGAAAATGTTAGAGAAGGAATTATCAAAAGAAGATATTGGATTTACAAAGAAAGAAATACTTAAATTTAATAAAGAAAAAGAAAAATTACAAAGATCTTTAGGCGGTATAGCTGAAATGAAAAAAGTACCAGAGATGATTTTTATAATAGACACAAACATAGAGTCTTTGGCAGTTAAAGAGGCTATTAAACTAAATATTCCAATAGTTGCAATTTTAGATACAAATTCAGATCCAACTAACATTAAATATCCAATTCCTGGAAATGATGATGCTAGAAGATCAATAAATCTGTACTGTGAGCTTATAAAAGATACTATCAAAGATGCTGAAAAATTTATTGAGAAAAAAGAAGTTCAAAAAGATGAAGTTATTAATCAAAAAAATAAAGATAAAAAAAAATTACCATCAAATAAAAAAAAAAATTAATTCATCATCATAATGTCTAACAAAGATATTCTAAATAATATAAAAAGACTTCGAGAAATAACTGGCGTTGGTTTTAAAGATTGTAAAATTGCTATTGATGAAAATGGAGGCGATCTAGACAAATCAGTTGAGTTTCTTAGAAAAAAAGGCATTGCTAAAGCTACGAAAAAAATGAGTCGAACTGCTTCCGAAGGTTTAGTATTGGTAAAAGAGGAAAACGGTGAAATTTCTCTAATCGAAATTAATAGCGAAACTGATTTTGTTGCAAAAAATAGAGAATTTATATCTTTCTGTAAAGAATTATCAGACTTAAGTTATATGGCCAAAGGTGATTTAGATAAGTTAAATAATATGAAAATGAAAAATAGTATAAATGTTAAAGATAATCTTATAAATTTAATTTCAAAGATTGGGGAAAAAATTACTATCAGAAGATCAAAATTTTTTGATAAATCTAAAGGAAAAAATTTTTATTATGTTCACTCTTCAATAGAAAAAAACATAGGTAAAATAGTTTCTGTTGTAAAAATTAAAAATATAATTGAGAATAAAAATAGCGATATAGGAACAAAGTTAGCTATGCATATAGCAGCATCAAATCCTTTGGCTATTGATAAACAAGGATTAGATAAAAAAATATTAGATAAGGAACTTGAAATTATAAAAGAAGAATTAAAAAATAGTGGAAAAAAAAATGACATTATTGAAAAAATATCAAAAGGAAAGATAAATAAATTTGTTGATGATAATACACTTTTAAATCAAGAGTGGATCATGGAGCCGAAAAAAAAGGTTTCTGAAATTTTAAAAGAGAGTAAAGTTGATAACGATTTAGAAATTTTAGATTTTATAAGATTTAAAGTTGGCGAAGGAGTGTAATAGGGTATATGAGTTCAGAATTTGATGAAAAAAATTATTCGTCAAAAATGGATAAGACAGTCCAGTCTTTCAAAAAAGAAATTGCCACCCTAAGAACTGGAAGAGCAAACTCCTCAATGTTAGATAACATCAAAGTAGAAGTTTATGGTCAACAAATGCCTATTAATCAGTTAGCAAGCATAAATGTTCCAGAGGCAAGATTAATTTCTATTCAAGTATGGGATCAAGCAAATGTTTCATTTATTGACACAGCGATCCAAAAATCAGATTTAGGTATCAATCCTCAAATTGACGGGCAGGTAATTAGAATTAGAATTCCGGACCTGACTGAGGAAAGAAGGAAAGATTTAATAAAAATCTTAAAAAATATGGGAGAGAAAAGTAAAGTCTCTATTAGAAATATAAGAAGAGAAGCAAACGAGCAGCTTAAAAAAAGCTTGAAGGATAAAAAAATTTCAGAGGACGAAAATGAAAAATTTGAGAAAACAACTCAAAAACTTACCGATGGCAATATTGAAATAATAGAAAAAATTTTATCTGAAAAAGAAAAAGAAATTTTACAAATATGAATAAGCTAAACCATGTTGCCTTTATCATGGACGGTAATGGAAGGTGGGGGAGTCTTAGAAAAAGGTCTAGAAATTACGGTCATTTAAAGGGTGTGGAAACTGTAGAAAGAATTGTGCAATCATCAATAGAACTAAAGATTCCAATAGTGACTTTTTATGTTTTTTCAACAGAAAATTGGAAAAGGCCCAAAACAGAGATTAAGTTTCTTTTTAAACTAATTGAAAAATTTTTCTACGAAAAATTAGATAATGTTATTAAAAATGGTATTAAAATAAATATTTTAGGAAGCAAAAAACAACTACCAAATTCTGTTAAAAAAATTTTGAATAATGTTTTAAATAAAACTAAAAATAACAAAAGACTAATAGTAAATCTTGCTTTAAACTATGGTTCTAAGAATGAAATAATTACAGCAGTAAAAAAAATAAATAAAAAAAAATTTTCTTTGAGTGAAAAAAATGTTTCAAAAAATCTATATAGCTCAGGTCAACCAGATCCCGAAATTTTAATAAGAACTGGGGGAAAGAAAAGATTGAGTAATTTTATGTTATGGCAGTTAGCATATACAGAACTATATTTTATTGATAAATTATGGCCAGATTTAAAAAAAAGAGACTTAGAAAAGATAATAATTCATTACAAAAAAATCAAAAGAAACTTTGGAAACATATAATGTCTAATAATATATCTATAAGAATACTCACTTCAATAATTTTGCTTTTGATTTTGATTTCGATGTTTTTAAATCAATTTTTCTTAACTTATGTAATAATTATTTTGAGCATTATTTCATTTATAGAATTTTCCTCTGTATTAAAAAAAATTAAAATTAAAAAGATTTTGATACTTTTATTTAATGCGATATTTATTATTTATATAATATTATTTTCAATTTTATTTTTTCTTTTATCAAATATTTTTACTTTAAAAATAATACTTTTTTTTGCTATTGTAATTTGTGTATTTTCGGACACAGGAGGTTTGGTAGTAGGAAAAACTATAGGAGGTCCAAAATTAACATCCATTAGTCCAAATAAAACAATATCAGGAAGCTTTGGATCTTTTTTATTTTCTATAATAGCTTCTCTAATTTTTAACCTTATATTTCCTGGCATTCAAATAAATAAATTAATTTTATTTGCTTTAACAGTATCTTTAGGATGCCAAATCGGTGACATAGTTTTTTCATTTGTTAAAAGAAAAGCAAAAGTTAAGGATTATGGAAAAATTTTGCCAGGTCACGGTGGAGTTCTCGACAGGATTGATGGACTTCTTTTAGGAGTTCCTTTTGGTTTGGTAACTTTAATAATCCTGATAAATTTTATATGAAGAAGAGCATTGCAATTTTAGGATCTACTGGCTCTATAGGAAAATCTACTCTAGAGGTTATAAGTATAAAGAAAAATTTTTTTTCAATATATGTTTTAATAGCTAATTCAAACTTCAAAAAAATTTGTGATCAAATTAAAAAATTTAAACCTAAAAATTTTATAGTTATTGATAAAAGAGTATATTCTAGAGTGAAAAAAAAATTTTTAAATCATAAACAAATCAATATCTATAACTCCATAAAAGAATTAAAAATAAAAAAAAAAATTGATATAACTGTATCTGCTATACCTGGTATAGCTGGCCTTCAACCAACCATAAAGTTCACGAAAAAAAGTAAAAGAATTTTATTAGCAAACAAAGAGTCCATTATTTGTGGATGGGATATAATAAAAAAAATATCGAAAAAAAATAAAACCGAAATAGTTCCAATTGACTCTGAACATTTCTCTATAAAAAAATTAGTTGATGATAATAAAGTTGATGAAATTGATAAAATTTATATTACTGCGTCAGGAGGACCATTTTTAAATTTACCACTCAAAAAATTTAAATTTATTAATCCTAAAGAGGCAGCAAAACATCCAAAATGGAAAATGGGAAATAAAATATCAATAGACTCGGCAACAATGATGAATAAAATTTTAGAATTACTTGAAGCATTTAAAATTTTCCCATTTAACAAAAAAGTTTATAAACTAATTGTACACCCACAATCCTTAGTTCATGCTATTGTAAAATTTAAAAATGGAATTACTAAAATACTTTATCATGAACCTAGCATGCTAATCCCATTAGCAAATGCTATATTTCAATATAAAATTAATATTAATCAATTTATAAAAACTAAAAATAAAAAAATTGAAAATCTTACTTTTGAAGAGGTAGACAAAAAAAGATTCCCCGTAGTTAAATTATTACCCAATTTGAACAAATACCCGTCTGAAGCCATAATTATAAATGCGGCTAATGAAATATTAATTGATCAATTTATTAAAAAAAAAATAAGCTTTAACAGTATTTCCTCGTATCTTTTCAAGGTTTTAAAAGACAAATTTTATAAAAAATATGCTATAAAAAAACCCGCCGATTTAAAATCAATCTTAATAATTGATAAATGGGCTAGAGAAACTACATTAAATAAAATTAAATGAATAAAATTATAATATTAACAGCAATTTTTTTTATAAGCTTTCATAGTTTGTCAGCTGAAATTGTAAAAGATTTTAAAGTTGAAGGGAACGAGAGGATTAGCAGCGAAACTATTAAGGTGTATGGAGATATCGAACTAAATGTTAATTATGATGAAATTAGATTAAATACGGTTTTAAAAAATCTTTACGAAACAGATTTTTTTGAATCTATTGATTTAACCATTAAAAATAATGTTTTAAATATTAGAGTAAAAGAATATCAAATTATTAATAATATAATTTTTGAAGGTGAAAAAGCTAATAAAACAAAAAAAGCAATTTTAGAAAGATTACAGCTTAAAGAAAAAAATTCATTCATTAAATCAAAACTTAACGATGATGTTGAATTAATTAAGTCAATTTACGGATCATTGGGATTTAATTTTGTTAAAGTTGATACACAACTTGAAATTTTTTCTGAAAATCGAGTTGATATAATTTTTAATGTAGATAAAGGAAAAAAAACAAAAATATCTAAAATAAATTTTATTGGTGATAAAAAAATAAAAGAAAGAAGATTGAGAGACATTATTGTATCAGAAGAAAGTAAATTTTGGAAAGTCATTACCAAAAATACAAATTTAAATAATGAAAACATAGAACTAGATAAAAGACTTTTAAAAAATTATTATAGATCTTTAGGCTATTACGATGTTCAAGTATTATCTTCAAAAGCAATTGTTAAAGACGATAACACCTCTGAAATTACTTATAATATAAATGCAGGTGAAAGATTTAGAATAAAAAAAATTAAAACAGATATAAGTGATGTTCTTAACAAACAAGATTTCATAGGTTTAAAAAAATCCTATGAAAAAATTATTGGAAAATATTACTCCCCATTTTTAGTTAAAGGACTCTTAGAGGATTTAGAAGAGCTGATTATTGATAACGATCTTCAATTTATAGAACATTCAGTAAATGAGATACTTCAAAAAGATGAGGTAGAGATAGTTATAAATATCTTTGAAGGGGAAAAACTTTTAGTAGAAAAAATAAATTTTAAAGGAAATTCTATTACTGAGGAGTCGGTACTAAGATCAGAGATGTTACTGGATGAAGGTGATCCATTTAATAATCTAAAATTACAACAATCAGTATCGAAACTTAAAGCACGAAATATCTTTGGTTTAGTAGAAAGTAATGTAAAAGATGGTTCTGGCAAAGATCTTAAAATAATAGAAATATCTGTTGAAGAAAAACCTACAGGAGAAATTAGTGCTGGTGCCGGAGTGGGTACTGATGGTGGTTCATTTGCATTTAATATTAAAGAAAATAATTATCTAGGCAAAGGAATTAAATTAGATTCATTTCTAGAGTTAAGTAGAGATAGTGTTAAAGGTGCTTTTGAAATTAAAAATCCAAATTATAATTTTAGCGGCAATGAACTAAGTTTTTATTTGAGCAGCACTCAAAATGATAAACCAGATCAAGGGTTCGAAAATAGTTTAATTGCAGCTGGTATTGGAACAAAGTTTGAACAATATAAAAATATTTTTCTATCTCCTTCAATTGAATTTAGTCATGATGATTTGCGAGTGAACAACTCAGCTTCTTCAGCTCTTCAAAAGCAGGAAGGAACTTTTTCTGAAATAGCCGCTTCTTATGGAGTCACATTAGATGAGAGAAATAGAGCTTATGCTCCAACTGATGGTTTTATAACAAGATTTTCTCAAAAAATTCCTGTTGTAGCTGACTCTCCTTATTTAGTTAACACTTATTCGTTATCAACTTATAAACAAATAAACCCTAATATCATTGGAGCTGCAAAATTTTATGGTGCTGCAATTAATGGTTTAAATGACAAAGATGTGAGAATTAGCAAAAGATTATTTGTACCTACTACTAGATTAAGGGGTTTTGAAAGCGGCAAAATTGGTCCCAAGGACGGAAGTGATTATATTGGTGGAAATTATGTTACCACTTTAAATCTCGAAGCTAATTTACCAAATCTTCTTCCTGAAAGCACAAGAACAGATATTATGGCTTTTTTAGATTTCGGCAATGTCTGGCATGTTGATTATGATAGCTCATTAGGAGAAAGTAATAAACTTAGATCAACTATCGGAATAAGCACGAACTGGTCATCTCCTGTAGGCCCAATGAGTTTTATATTTTCACAAAATTTATCAAAAGCTAAGTCAGATAAAACTCAAGGATTTAATTTTAGATTGGGAACTACTTTTTAATTATGAAAAATATAATAATATTAATAACATTTTTTTTACTTTTGTTTAATTTTCAAAAAGTTCACGCTTCAGCAACTTATTATATAGATTTTTCAAAAGTTCTAAATGAGAGTGAGGCCGGGTCAAAAGCCCAGAAGTTTTTAAAGGACAAATTTAATTCAGAGTCTGATAGATTTGATAAGTTAGAAAAAAATTTATTAAAAGAGGAAAAAGACCTAATTTCAAAGAAAAAACTTATCACTGAAGAAGAATATAAAAAGAAAACGCAAGAATTAAGAGAAAAAGTAAAAAAAATACAAATACAAAAAAGAGAGTCTATTCAAAGCTTATCGAAGTCTCAAAAAAACGCACGCCAACAATTACTCAAAGAGTTAAATCCAATAATGAAAGAGTACATGTCTCAAAATAAAATAAGAATCGTGATAGATAAAAAAAGCGTTCTTCTTGCAGACGGAAATTTAGAAATAACTGAACAAATAATAAAGCTTCTAAATAAAAAATTAAAATCTTTAAACCTTAAGTAATGTTGTCAGAAAAATTTTTTGAAAAAAGAGGACCTTTTGGTTTAAAGGATTTAATTAATGATAAAAATTTAAAAATTAAAATAAGTGATATTAAAACATTAAGCAAAGCATCATCTAATGACTTAACTTTTTTCGACACATTAAAATATAAACAAGACGCGTCCACTACAAAAGCTCTAGCTTGTTTAACAACTAGTAAACTTGAACATTTTTTACCAGAATCTTGTCACAAAATTATAGTAAAGAATGTATTATACGAACTAGCAAAAATTACTAAAAAATTTTATCCATTCGCTGATGTAGATTATCCTGATAAAAATTTAAAAAAACCATCTGTAAAACAATTCAAGGGCGTAAAATTTGGTAATAATGTTTTAGTTGGCAAAAATGTTAAAATTGGTAATAACACTGTTATTGGGCCAAACAGTATTATTGAGACAGGATCTGTCTTAGGAAAGAATTGCGTAATAGGTTCCGATGTTAAAATAAAATGTTCGGATATTAAAAATAATGTGGTGATACAAGATGGTTGCAAAATTGGGGTCAAAGGTTTTGGTTTTATTCCATTGAAAGATAAAAATCTTAAATTCCCTCATATTGGAAAAGTAATTATTATGGATAATGTTGAAATAGGTGCATCTTGCACAATAGATAGAGGTTCAATAGATGACACTATTATTGGTGAAAACTCTTATTTGGACAATCAAGTGCACATGGCGCACAATGTTAAGATTGGAAAAAATTGTATGATAGCAGGTCAAGTAGGTTTCGCAGGAAGCTCAACAATAGGAGATAATGTTTCAATAGGTGGGCAAGCTGGAATATCAGGACATTTAAAAATTGGCAATAATGTAAAAATAGGCGGTGGAAGCGGCGTGATCAAAGACATAGAAGACAATACAGTTGTAATGGGTTATCCTGCAGTTCCTTTTAAGGAATTTATAAAAAATTGGAAGAAATGAATAGTAAAATTTTAGACAGAAAAAAAATAGAAAGTCTCTTACCTCATAGAGAGCCAATGCTTCTGATTGACAAACTTATTAATATTGTACCTTTAAAATCTGCAACAGCAGTTATGCATGTGAAGAAAGATAAATTTTATGTTCAAGGTCATTTTCCTGGTCAACCAGTAATGCCAGGAGTTTTAATTGTCGAGGCTTTTGGTCAGGCAGCAGCAGCATTAACTGCAGATGGTATAGATCCCAAAGAATACGAAAATAAACTTGTTTATTTAATGAGTGTAGAAAAAGCAAGATTCAGAAGTCCAGTTCTTCCTGATTGTGAACTTCATTTAGAGATAGAGGCGGTCCGTTCTCATGGTAGAGTTTGGAAATACAAAGGTACTGCAAAAGTTGACGGAAAGAGAGTAGCAGATGCTGAATGGTCAGCGACAATAGTAGATAGGAACAAATGATACATAGATCAAGTGTAATTGATAGTAATGCAAAAATTGGTAAAAATGTAAAAATTGGTCCTTTCTGCTATGTTGGATCAAATGTAGAAATTTCAGATAATGTAGAGTTGCTTTCTAATGTTCATGTTGACGGAAATACAAAAATAGGCGAGTCAACCAAAATTTATCCTTTTGCAAGTATTGGAACAGATCCACAAGACTTAAAGTATAAAGGTGAAAGCACAAAAATTGAGATAGGGAAAAAAAATAAAATTAGAGAATATGTGACAATTAATCCTGGAACAAAGGGCGGAAGCGGGTTAACAAAAATTGGAGATAATTGTTTGCTCATGATTTCATCACATATAGCTCATGATTGCAAAGTAGGAAACAATGTTATTATTGCAAATAATGTTCCTTTAGGAGGACATGTAATAATAGAAGATCATGTTGTTATTGGTGGAAATTCAGCGGTTCAACAATTTACTAGAATTGGACAAATGGCAATGATAGGTGGAATGACCGGAGTTTTGCATGATGTAATACCCTATGGTTTATCAGTTGGTAATAGAAATTATTTACAAGGTTTAAATTTAATTGGATTAAGAAGAGCCAAGGTAGAAAATAAAGATATATTAGGACTCTCAGAAGCTTATAAAGAAATATTTGCAACAAAAAATCTTTCAGAGAATATGATCAAATTAAACGGTAAATTTAATGAAAATCCTTTAGTTAAAAATGTAATTGAATTTATTAATAAGGATAAAAAAAGATCTATTTGCACACCTTTTTTCAAGGAGTAAGATGATTGGTTTAATATTTGGGGATTCTAATTTTCCAATAGAAATACTTAAAAAGATAAAGAAAAAAAAAATTAAATACCTTATAATTGATTTATCAAAATCAAAAAAATTTAAAAAAAATAAAAAATCTTTTTCAGTTTCCATAGGTCAATTTGGAAAAATTATTAACATTCTCAAAGATAATAAATGCAAAAAAGTTTTATTTGCCGGGAAGGTAAATAAGCCAAATTTTTCAAAATTAAAGTTAGATTTAAAGGGGTTATATTATATTCCAAAAATCATAAAGGCCTCAAAACTTGGAGATGCTGCGATTTTGATAGAAATAATTAAGATTTTATCTAAGTATAAAATAAAAACTGAAAATTCATTAAAATTTAACCCCGAATTGTCTTTTAAAAAAGGTAATTATACTAAGTTGCGTCCTAATAGATTAGATAAAGCTGATATTAAAAAAGCGATTAAAAAACTTAATAGTTTAGGTCAATATAATTTTAGTCAGGGCGTAGTGGTAAGGAACAAAAAGATTATTGCGATTGAGGGCAAAGGAGGAACTAACAAAATGTTAAAAAAAAGTAAGAGTAAAAAATTTAAAAAACATGGAGTTTTAGTTAAGTTTCCTAAAAAAAAACAAGACTTAAGAGTGGACCTTCCCACTGTAGGATTACAAACCTTGAAGCAAATCAAATATGCCGGCCTAAGGGGAATAGTTTTGAAAAGTAAAAGAAATGTTTTTTTAGAAAAAAATAAATGTATTAATTTCGCCAATAAAAACAAAATATTTATAAGCGTGAAATGAAAAAAATATTTATACTTACTGGAGAACCATCTGGAGATAAACTAGCCGCTAAAATTATATCAAAATTAAAAGATAAAGACTCAAATATTGAATATTTATCTTTAGGAGGTGAAAAACTTAGATCTTTAGGTGTTAAATCAATTTTAGACTTGAATGAAGTCACATATTTAGGTTTTACAAAAGTATTATTGAATATCTTTAAAATTAAGAAAAATATTAATTATACAATTAAAAAAATTGTAGAGTTTAATCCAGATATTTTGTTTTCAGTAGATAGCCCAGACTTTACATTAAGAGTAGCAAAAAAAGTAAAAGAAAAATTACCTAGAGTAAAAACTGTTCATTTTGTTGCTCCTCAGGTTTGGGTTTGGAGAGAGGGTAGAGTAAAAAAAATAAAAAGATTTTTAGACCATATGTTATTACTTTTTAAATTTGAAAAAAAATACTTTGAAAAAGAAAATATCAATTGTGAATTTATTGGTCATCCACTTTTAGAGGATGAATCTAATTCTAAAATTGAAATGAGTCAGTTTATAAGAAAAAATAAAGCTATAATTTCTATTTTTCCTGGAAGTAGATTGACTGAAATAAATAGATTAACCCCCATTCTCATCGAATTTATACATCTTATGAATAAAAAATATGATGATTTTCTATATGTCTTTCACACAAATAATGACAAAAAACAAATCGTAATAAATTTTTTAAAAGAATCTTCATTGACAAATTATGAGATAATTAGCGATGAAAAAATTAAAAGTTATGTTTTGAAAAAATCTATTTTTGCAGTATCAAAATCGGGAACCGTTTCCTTAGAAATTTGCAACAAACAAATACCATCAATTATAATTTACAAAATGAATTTTTTAAATTATTTAATTATAAAATTACTTGTTAAAATTAAATTTGCTAATATTGTGAACATTGCTGCTAATAAAATGATAATACCTGAATTAATTCAATCCAAGTGCAATTCAAAAGAAATATTCCAAACAGTTTCAGCTTTCATAGATGATCCTAAAAAAATTAAAAATCAACTGAAAGAAATCGAGATAGTAATTGACACCTTCAAAACAAAAAATTTACCAACTGATTTAGCATCAGAATTTTTAAGAAAAATTATTTCTCTTTAGGTCACAAAAACTGCAACCGTTTGTAAAGTCCGGACTTTTTTTTTCTAAAAAATCTAAAATTTTTGTAACAAAATTAATTAAAAAATTATCATCTCGATTGATATTAAAATATTTTGTAGACATCCTAAAGGATGGGTTTTTATTAATTTCAATTAATTCATTTGGTTCAAAACAAAGTATACCTAAATATTTTACAGGTGATATTTTTAAAGATTTATCATTAGGTTTTTCAAACATTAAAGCATAACTAAGTAGTTGAGTGCGATATAGGTCGATTTTTTTTTCATCTAAATTTGTTACTTTAAAGTCTATGATTGAATAACAATCCGCGTGTTTTATATACGCATCGATTTTTCCTCTCAATTGAAATTTTCTACCTTTGTTGTCTTGTAGCACCTCTGACATTTGGAGTTTAGAGTAATTTGTTTTAATTATTCCTTTAGGCAATATATTGGAATTCAAAATCTCGCTCGATTTATCGTGATAAAATTTTTTTTGAAGTAAGTCTAATTTCGAAAAAATTGACGGAAATCCGGTTTGAATTTTAAGATTATTCACTTTAAGGTCGTAGTAACATCTTTTACATCCACCATAGCCAAAGGCAAATTCACTAGGTGAAAATATGTAATTTTTTAACATTTATATTACCTTTTTAATTCTGCCAATTATATCCTGCTTATCTAATGATAATATGATGTCATAGATTCCAGGACCAAATTTAGTTCCAGTCAAAGCAATTCTTAGTGGTTGACCAACTCCTTTAAAATTTGTCTCATTTTCTTTGATAAGATTTTGTATTACTTGCTCGAGTTTTTCTCTTGTAGTTATATTAATTTTTTCGTAACTCGATAAGAAATTTCTTAAAATGGTCTTTGATTTTTGATCTATAAGTTTAAAATCTTCTGAATTAAGGTCTATTTTATCTTTAATTATGTATTGAGCATTGTCAAAAATGTCTTCGAGTGTTTTTGCTTTATTTTTTAAAAAACTAATTGATTTTAATACCTTTTTTTCTTTGTGAGACGGAATAGAATTCTTGTGAGCTTTAGTAAAGTCTTTTAATTTTTCAAACAAAATTTTTTCATCTATTGATTTAATATATGTTTCATTCATTGACAAGATTCTAGACATGTCAAGTTTTGATGGAGACTTTCCTATTCCCTCAAAGTTAAACAAATTTATACTTTCTTCTAATGTGAAGATTTCTTTATCTTTATGAGACCATCCTAGTCTTAATAGGTAGTTTCTTAGTGCTTCAGACATTATTCCAATTTTAATATAATCATTTAATGTTGAAGCATTATCTCTCTTCGATAATTTTTTTCCTTTTTCGCTATGAATTAATGGTATGTGAGCAAAATTTGGAACTTTCCATCCCAAAGCATCATAAATTTGTTTCTGCTTAAAAGAGTTTATCATATGATCGTCACCTCTAATCACATGGGTAATTTTCATCTCATGATCATCAACGGTTGCAGATAATTGATATGTTGGAGACCCGTCCTTTCTTAAAATTACAAAGTCCTCTATAGTAGAATTAGATATATTTCTATCACCTTGTACTAAATCTTTTATTATTGCATTTCCTGAAATTTTACTTTTAAATCTAATAACTGGTTTAACTCCATCAGGAATTTTAAGATTTTTAGAATCTCTCCATTTTCTATTGTACACATAGGGTATTCCTTGTTTTTTACATTTTTCTTTTTGCTCATTTATTTCTTTTTCAGAGCAGTAGCAATGATACGCAAATCCCTTTTTAAGAAGCTCCTCCGCTATCTTTACATGTTTTGAAATATTTTTAGATTGTATGTATTCTTCTCCGTCATGGTTAATTCCAAGCCACGCTAATGATGAAATAATTTGTTTTTGAAACTCTTCCTTGGATCTCTCTTTATCGGTATCTTCTATTCTTAAAAAATATTTGCCTTTATTCTTTTTTGCAAGTAGCCAATTAAATAGAGCTGTTCGAACTCCACCAATGTGAAGAGGACCGGTAGGAGAAGGCGCAAACCTACAAATAAAAGACATTTGTTTTATTAAACTATTTTAATGAAAGTTTCTATATAAAGAAATTAGCTTTCCTTGAATCTTTATCCTATTAGCAGCATATATTTTAGTATCATAGTTTTTATTAGCTGCTTCAAGAGCTACAGTTTTCCCTTTTTTTCTTATTCTTTTAAGAGTAGCTTCTTGATTATCAATTAAAACTACGGCTATTTCTCCGTTGTCAACTGTCGAAGTTCTTTTTATAATTACAGTATCTCCATCATTAATACCAGCTTCAATCATAGAGTCTCCTTTAATTTTTAAACCAAAATGTTCACCTCCTTTTTGCAATTCAACAGGAAGAGTAACTTTATCAACTTCTTGTTGAATAGCTTCTAAAGGTGTACCGGCTGCAATGTTACCTAATACTGAAATTTTACTTGAGTTTATTTTTGACTTATCTAATCCGCCTTTAATTACACTTGGGGTAAAAGTGTTAAAAATATCATTGGCGCTTGCATTTTCTGGCAATTTTACTACTTCTAAAGCTCGCGCTTTATGAGCCAATCTTTTGACAAAGCCCCTTTCTTCTAGGGCTGAAATGAGTCTGTGAATGCCTGATTTCGACTTTAGGTTGAGGGAGTCTTTCATCTCCTCATAAGATGGAGATATACCAGTCGACCTAATTTTCTTATTAATAAAGGTTAATAAATTTTTTTGTTTTTTTGTTAACATAGAACAAACCTCGTACATTTATGTTCTATAAAAGTTCTTATTAAATTACAACTTGAAATAAATGGCTATTTTATTGAGTTATTTTAAATAATTTTTGCATTAGATCTTTAGGATTGTTAGATTTTAAAAGTGATTCTCCAATAAGGAAATTTTTAATACCAGTGTTATCATAGATAAATTTGGCGTCGTCTTCATTTTTTATTCCACTTTCAGAAATGAGAGGAGCCTTGTGATTTTTTAGGACTTTAAAAATTGTAATTGTATTGTTAATCGATACTTCTAAATTTTTTAAATTTCTATTATTAATTCCTATTAATGCGTCTTCGAACTTTAAAGCTTTTTCGGCCTCTTTTTCATCGTGAACTTCGACAATTACAGATAAATTATGGTTTTTAGCTTCTGAATAAATCTCATCAGCTTGTTTATCTTCTAATGCAGATAAAATTATTAATATACAATCACATCCATAATATTTAGATAATGCAACCTGATAAGGGTCAATAAAAAAATCTTTTGCTAAAATAGGCACTTTAAATTTATTTTTTATGTCTTGCATATAATCTAGTTTTCCAAGAAAGTATTTTTCCTCTGTTAAAATTGATAAGCAAGTTGCTCCATTTTCAATGTACATTTTTGCTAGTTCAAGGTGATTAAAATTTTTTAATAATACACCTGCGGATGGGCTAGCTTTTTTAATTTCTGTAATTAAAGAGACATTTTTATTTTTTTTAATTGCTTCTTCAAAACTAATAAAAAAATTTAATTTTTGAATACTTTTTTCTAAATAATCTAAAGATTTTTCTTTTTTAATAAGATCTAAAGAATTTTTTTTATCGTCTATTATACTTTTTAAAAAATTAGTCATTAAGTAGATTGCATTTTTGTTAAATGATGGTAAACATTACCAGTTTTTAGATATTTAATAACCCTTTCAAAAGACATTTTAAAATCATTTACTTTTCCTGCGATTATAAGTCCTGCCGCAGCATTTAAGGCCACAGATATTGCAAATTCATTTGAAGCTCCTTTAAAAATCTCGATAATTTTTTTTGAATTATACTCTGCATTTTTTCCTTTTAAATTTTCTCTGTTATTACAATCAATTCCAAGATTTTTCGGATCAATCACAAAGTCTTTTATGACCCCATTTTTTAATTCAGTTATATTTGTTTTTGCAAATGGAGAAATCTCATCCATTCCATCTTCGCTATGTACTACATAGGCATGTATAACATTATTTTCTTTTAAAGCCTCTGCAAATGGTCTCATCCATTTTTTATCAAAAACCCCTACTACTTGCCTCTTTACTTGTGCGGGGTTACTTAATGGTCCAATCAAATTAAAAATTGTTTTTTTTCCCATTTTTTTTCTAGCTGGACCGACATATTTCATTGCTGAATGATAATTAGGAGCAAACATAAATGCAAAATTAAATTTTTTAATATTTTCTTCAGCCTCCTTTGGTTTTAAATTAATATTTATTTTTAATGCTTCTAATACATCGGCTGATCCGCAATTAGATGAAACTGCCTTATTACCGTGTTTTGCTACTTTAATTCCCATGCTTGCTAAAACTATTGCAGCAGCTGTAGAAATATTTAAAGAGTTTTGTCCATCACCCCCAGTTCCGCAAGTATCGATTGTTTCTAGGTCAGTGATAACTTTGTTTGCCTTATTTCTTAAAACAAAAATTCCTCCCGCAAGTTCATCCTTAGTTTCTCCCTTTTTAGAAAGAGAATCTAATATTTCAATAATTGAATTTTCATCATATTTTCCCTCCATCAACCCTTCAAATAGAACCTTGCTTTCCTCAATTGACAGATGCTGGGATTTTTTTAATTTTTCAAGAATAGTTGACATATCAATTCATAATAAAATTTTTTATTAGTTTCATACCTATTTTAGTATTTATGCTTTCAGGATGAAATTGAAATCCATGAATATTATAACTTTCATGCATCAATCCCATAATAGTTTTATTCTTTGTTTCTGCAGTTATAATTAAATTTTTTGGAAATGTTTTTCTATCCACAACTAAACTATGGTATCGTGTAGCCTCAAAGTCACTTTTGATATTTTTAAACAAACCCTTGCGATAATGTTTGATTTTGCTTGTTTTTCCATGCATTAAATTTTTAGCCTTAATAATTCTTCCACCAAATACTTGTCCGATGATTTGATGACCTAAGCAAACTCCTAAAATAGGTATTTTTTTATGAACCTCTTTTACAATTTTAAGACAATTACCAGCTTGATCAGGATTTCCTGGTCCAGGGGATATGACTATTTTGTCATATCTTTTCTTTAAAATAGTTTTTACATCAATCTTGTCATTTCTTATTACCTCAACATTTTTTTTGTAATTAGATATGTAATGAAACAAGTTATATGTAAAACTATCATAATTATCTATCAACAAAATTTTCATTTAATCTACCGCTTTTAATAATGCCTTTGCCTTATTTATCGTTTCCATATATTCTTTATTAGGCTTGCTGTCAGCTACAATTCCCGCACCAGCCTGCACATATATTTTATCATTTTTTATAAGAGAAGTTCTTAAAGCTATACAGGAATCAAATTCTTTATTGGGTGTGAAATAACCTATTCCGCCAGCATATAATTTTCTTTTATTTTTTTCTAATTCATCAATTATTTCCATAGCTCTAATTTTAGGCGCACCACTTACAGTACCTGCCGGGAACCCAGCTAGAAGCGTTTCTAATAAAGAAGTTCTCTGGTTAAATTTTCCGGTTACATTAGACACTATGTGCATTACATGAGAATATTTTTCTATTTTAAATTTTTCAGTTACTTGAACTGTGTTTACTTTTGAAACTTTCCCAACATCGTTTCTACCAAGGTCTAATAACATTAAATGCTCAGATAATTCTTTTTTGTCTGATAATAACTCTTTTGCAAATCTATTATCAGCTTTATTATTTTTACCTCTGGGTCTCGTTCCAGCAATAGGCCTTATTGTAATTTCGTTATTTCTCAGTCTAACAAGTATTTCTGGGCTGCTGCCTAAAATCTTAAAATCAGCATAATTGAAGTAAAACATAAAAGGAGATGGGTTAGATTTTCTTAATGACCTATAAATCTCTAAAGGTTTTTTTTCGATTTTTCTTTCAAATCTCTGACTTAAAACAACCTGAAAAATATCGCCGTTTTTTATGTAATTTTTTGCTTTACTTACGATTTTTAAAAAATTTTTTTTGGATATATTAGATTTAATTTTATTTTTATTATTTTTATAGGTAAATTTTTCAGGTAAAGTTATTTGTTCGTAACTTTGAAAAAGCTCAAAATTTCTTTTTATGTTATTGTACTTTTCAAAATAATCATCAATCTTCACATCAGAAAAAACATTTTCAATGTAGTAAGTAATTTTTTTTAGATTATCATATATAACAAGATTTGATGGCCTAGAAAGTCTAATGTCCGGAATTTTTAAATCATCCAAACAGTTATTAGGTATTTTTTCAATATATCTAATAATATCGTATGAAAAATAACCAACTATCATGGACGACATTGGGGGTAATTTTTTAGGCATTGAGATTTTAAATTCATTTAATAATTTATTAATGAACTTTAATGGATTAACCTTAATTTTTTTCTTTTTATGTGAAATTATTGTAACTTTGTTATTATTTATATCCCAAATTTTGTCAGGTTTTAATCCTATAATAGTATATCTTCCTCTTATTTTTCCTTTTTCTACCGACTCAAAAATAAAGCTATTTTTCTCAGCTAATAAAAAACTAAAAAGATTTTCAATCTGTTTATAATTTCTACACTTTCTTTGAGTAAATATTATTTGACTTTTTTTATTTTTATGATTTTTTTTGAAATCTTCAAAACTAATATTTATTTTCATTAAAAAGAATTTTTAATTCGCTCAACAACTTTCTTGTTTACCTCAATCTTATATTTATTATTAACACTTTTATCATATAATTCGTAAATTTCTTTGGATAGATTTAACTGGGCCTTCATTTTGTAGCTGTTGTAATTTTCATTATTTTTATCTAAATTTTTAAACTGCGTTTTTTCTACATAAATAATATAATTGTTATCTAATAATCCATCTGAAATTAGGTTTAACTTTTCATTTTCTGTATTAAAAATCTTTTTTATACTATCTTCTTTGAAGATTTGAGTATCTTTTAGACTTCTTATTGTTAAATCTTTAATTTCTAAATTATTTTTTTGTGCAAAACTTTTCATCTTTAAATAATCAAATTTTCCAGAATTAATATCTTGTGAAATTTTTGTATTTTTCTCAAATTTATTTTGAAGGTTTATTTGGGTTGATATAATATCTCTTACATCTTTATCTTTTAAGGATTTTTTCTTTTTGTCTATTGATGTAACCTCGGCTACATAAAATTTATTATCTATCTCAATTAATATGGAATTTTTAATTTTCAATTGAAAAACTTTATCAAATATTTTTTTTTCTAAATCTTTTAACGAAGGAGTATTTCTGTTAATATTTTTTATTAATGTAATTTTTAAATTATTGTCTTTGACTATCTCATTAAAATCTTTTCCATCAAGGATATTATTTTCAATTTGATCAATTTTTCCGAAATAATTTTCATTAAATTCATTTTTTCCTGTTAAGGAAATAGGGCTTAGCTCCGCATAGGAAATATTCTTTAATTCTTCAACAAAAAAGTCTTTTGACTCATTAAAAATATTTTCTAGCTCTTCCTCTTTAGGTTTATCTTTTTTATAAAAATTATTTAGATCTAAATACTTGATTGTTTTAATTTGATTTTCTTTTTGAAATTCTTTTTGAATTAAAAACTCTGGTATTTTTATTCCGCCAGATAAAAATGTTAATAATTGTCTTCTTTTTTCTTGTTCCGCTAGGTTAGCCTCAAACATTGGCGCTGACATAGAAGATTTCAAAAGAAATTTTTCATATTCAGTTCTTGAAAATTTATCATTTTTAAAGAATGTTCTGTCATTTTTTATAATTTCTCTTAAAGATTGGTCCGAAACATATATACCTAAACGCTCAAACTCTAAATTAACAAGCTTTCTGCCAATGTATTCATTTAAAACTTTTTCAACTAAGTTGGTTGATTTTATATTTTTAAAATCAGTTTCACTTATATTTAATCTGTTAAGATAGTTTATAAATTCTTTAGAGCTTATTTTTTCGGACTCTACAGAGGCAACCACATTTTGATTGCCACCTCTAAAAACATCACCCATACCCCAAAAAATAAATGGAAGTATGATTATACCTACAAATATTTTTACAAGAATAGATTTTGAAAATTTGCCTATTGATCTTATCATTTTAATACTCTATTAAAGTCTTTATAATATTACACCTATAGATCAATTTTAATATTAAGGCAATTAACATGAGATATTTTATTGGTAACTGGAAGATGTATGGAATTCCAAATTCCATCAATATAATAAAAAAAATCAATTCATTTGTAAATTCGGACAAAAATCATAATAAATATCGTACGCTTATTGCCCCACCTCTTACTTTGCTAGAAACTTTCAACAGAAATTTTAAAAATAAAAGAATTCAAATTGCTGCACAAAATTATTATCATAAGGATTTATTTTCTTCAAATACAGGAGCAGTAAGTGCCTTCATGCTAAAAAAAATAGGTGTAAATATCTCCATTTTAGGTCACTCAGATAATAGAACTGAGGGAGAAAATAATCAATTATTGAGATCAAAAATCAAAATAGCAAAAAAAAATAATCTCAAAATTATATTTTGTATTGGTGAAAATTTAAAAGATAAGAAAAAGGGAAAAACAAAAAAAATATTAAAAAAACAAATTGTAAAAGTTCTTGATAAAACATTTGATCCTAAAAAATTAATTGTGGCTTATGAGCCAATCTGGTCTATAGGAACAGGGATGATACCTTCTTCTTCTGAACTTGTAAAAACAGTAACTTACATCAAGCAAGTATTAAAAAACATGTACAAAGGTAAAAAGATTCCTGCAGTTTTATACGGTGGATCAGTAGATGAAAAAAATATTAATCAGCTTAAAAATATAACAACAATTGACGGTTTTTTAATTGGAGGTGCTTCAAGATCCTCTAAAAAATTTATTGATATAATAAAGAATTACTATAGATAGAAGGAATGGAGAATATTCTAGTTATAATAAATGTCATTTTAGCTGTAGTTCTTGTAATAGCTGTTTTACTACAAAGATCTGAAGGCGGAGCTTTAGGCTTAGGTGTTTCACAGGATAATTTCACATCAACAAGATCTATGAGTACTTTTTTAACAAAATTTACTTCAATAATAGCTACTTTATTTATAATAAGTAGCATAGCTTTAGTAGCGATTTCAAGAGACGAGATTCGTGAAACCCAATCAGTACTAGAAAAAGAAGAAAGTGAAGACTCAAATCTTCCACAGATTCCAGAATCTTCAAAATAATACTTTAAATATACACAATTATAAACTATAACATAATTCCATGGCGCGATATATTTTCGTAACTGGCGGCGTGGTTTCATCTTTAGGAAAAGGATTAACTTCTGCATCATTAGCTTCATTATTACAATTGAGAGGTTTTAAAGTTCGAATAAGGAAATTAGATCCTTATTTGAATGTTGATCCAGGCACTATGAATCCCTTTGAACACGGGGAAGTATTTGTAACAGACGATGGTGCTGAAACTGATTTAGACTTAGGACACTATGAGAGATTTACCGGCAATATTTCAACTCAAGAAGACAATATTACTACTGGTAAAATCTATAAAGATATCATTGAGAGTGAAAGAAAAGGTGAGTATTTAGGAAGTACTGTTCAAATAATTCCTCATGTTACTAATAGAATTAAAAAATTTATATCTAATAAGATTACCAATGAAGATTTTGTGATATGTGAAATTGGTGGCACGGTTGGAGACATTGAAAGTTTACCATTTTTAGAAGCAATCAGACAATTTTCTAATGAAAAAGGAAAAAACAAATCTTTGTTCATACATTTAACTTTGGTACCATACATCCAAGCATCTGGCGAACTTAAAACAAAACCAACTCAACATTCTGTTAAAGAACTAAGAAGTATAGGGATTCAACCTGATGTGATAATTTGTAGATCTGAAAAAAAAATACCTACAGAAGAAAAGAGAAAGATATCACTATTTTGTAATGTTGAACCAGATTATGTAATCCAATCAATAGATGTAAGTTCAATTTATGAAGTGCCTATTCGTTATGAGGAAGAAAAATTGGACCAAAAAATATTACAGATATTTGATTTAAAATCTAAGAGCAAACCAAATCTTAATTCTTGGAAAAACATTGTTAAAAAGCTTAAACAAAAGAAAAATCCTTTAACGATAGGCATTATAGGTAAATATGTTGATCTTAAAGACGCATATAAATCTTTGGACGAGGCTTTGACTCATGGTTCAATAGAAAACAATGTTGATTTAAATGTTGAGTGGGTGGACTCTACAAAAATCAATAAGCATAATGCTGAAAAATTATTAGGTAAATATGGAGGTATTTTAATACCTGGAGGATTTGGCTCTAGAGGTAGTGAGGGAAAAATAGAAGCTATTTCGTTCGCAAGAAAATATAAAATACCTTTTTTTGGGATTTGTTTTGGTATGCAAATGGCAGTTATAGAGGCAGCTAGAAATATTTTAGGGATTAAAAAAGCATCATCAAGTGAGTTTGGCAACCATAGTGTACCTGTTGTTGGTTTGATGCATCAGTGGGTTAAAGATAAAAAAATTTTAAAAGGAAATTACAAAAACTTAGGAGGTACTATGAGATTAGGCTCTTATAAGGCTAAGCTTAAAAAAAATAGCCTGGCCCAAAAAATTTATAAAAATTTAACAATAAATGAAAGGCATAGGCATCGTTATGAAGTAAACAATCAATTAAAATCAAGATTTGAGAAGAAGGGACTTATTTTTTCAGGAATGTCACCTGATGGGAAATTACCTGAAATAATCGAATTAATAGACCATCCTTGGTTTATAGGAGTTCAGTTTCATCCAGAATTTAAATCTAGACCTTTTAGTCCCCATCCATTATTCTCGTCTTTCATTAAAGCAGCAAAAAATAATTCAGTTGATAAAAATGAATAATTATAAAGTTAAATGTAAAGACTTTGAAATAGCGAATAATAAACCATTTACGCTGATAGCAGGACCGTGTCAGTTGGAAAGTGAGAAACATGCTTTGGAAATTTCCTCTCAACTTAAAAAAATCACAGAAGACTTAAAGATTAATTTTATATACAAGACTTCTTTTGATAAAGCTAATAGGACAAGCTTAAAGGGAAAAAGAGGATTAGGTTTAGAAAAATCCCTTCCAATTTTTGAAAAAATTAGAAAAGAAATAGGTGTTCCAGTTTTAACAGATATTCATAGCCCAGAACAATGCAATATTGTTTCAAATTATGTTGATGTTTTACAAATACCAGCTTTTCTATGCAGACAAACAGATTTATTAATTGCCGCTGCGAAAACTGGAAAAATAATAAATGTAAAGAAAGGACAATTTCTTGCTCCTTGGGATATGTCAAATGTGATTAAAAAGATCGAGGATTCTGGTAATAAAAATATTTTAATTACAGAAAGAGGTGCTAGTTTTGGTTACAATACTTTAGTTTCAGATATGAGATCTCTACCTATTATGTCCAAGTTTGGCTACCCAGTTGTTTACGATGCAACTCATTCAGTACAACAACCAGGAGGAATGGGAGAGAAAAGTGGAGGACAAAGAGAATTTGTTCCATTTTTAGCTAAGGCAGCAGTAGCCGTAGGCGTCGGAGTAATTTTTATAGAAACCCATGAAGATCCAGACAATGCGCCATCAGATGGCCCCAATATGATGCCATTAAAAGAAATTAAAAGCTTATTAAAAAAATTGAGCGAAATTGACAAGTTAGTAAAAAATTAATTGATGGTAAAAATTTTAAATGTCAAAGGCAGGCAAGTTTTCGACAGCAGAGGAAACCCAACTGTAGAAGCAGAAATTTATTTAGATGACAATACAATTGCTAATGCTATAGTCCCGTCAGGAGCGTCTACTGGAGCGTTTGAAGCTTTCGAACTAAGAGATAATGTAAATAATTTTTTAGGCAAAAGTGTTCTTAAGGCCGTAAATAATATTAATTCGATCATTAAAAAAAAACTTGTAAACCTTAGTCCTTTCGATCAAAAAAAAATTGACCAGTTGCTTATTACAACAGATGGTTCAGATAATAAAAAAAAATTAGGTGCTAATGCAATTTTAGCAGTTTCTTTAGCTGTAGCTAGAGCATCAGCATACTCAAATCAAAAAAAATTATTTAGAAACCTTAGTAATGTTTTTAGCATACCTTTTCCTTTAATGAATATTATAAATGGGGGAGCACATGCAGATAACGAACTCAAAATACAAGAATTTATGATTAGACCAGACTCTGCAAAGAATTTTATGGACGCGATAGAAAAGTGTTTTTTAGTAATTCAAAATTTAAAAAAAATTCTTAAATCTAAAAAGCTTTCAACCAATGTAGGTGATGAAGGAGGATTTGCGCCATCACTAAGCACTAATGAAGATGCATTAAACTTAATTGTACAAGCCATTGAAAAATCTCAATTAACACCAGGAAGAGATATAAGTATTTGTTTAGATGTTGCAGCTAACGAACTCATTAATCAAAAAGGAGAGTACTCAATCAGATCTAACTCATTTGAAAAAGTTGATAAAATTGTAGACTATTATAAAAAAATTGTTGGCGATTTTCCTATTAAATCAATTGAAGATCCTTTCGCAGAAGAGGATTGGTCAGCCTGGACAAAAATTACTGCTGAAATAGGTAACAAAATACAAATAGTTGGTGACGATTTATTTGTTACGAATAAAAAAAGGCTTGAAAGAGGTATTAAGGAAAAATCAGCTAATTGCATTTTAATTAAACCGAATCAAATAGGAACTCTTTCAGAAACGCTAGAAGTAATTAATCTAGCTAAAAAGAATAAATTTAATACGATAATTTCACACAGATCAGGGGATAGCGAGGATACTTTTATTGCAGATTTATCTGTTGCTACTAACTCCTCTCAAATCAAAACTGGATCTTTGGCAAGATCAGAGAGGGTGGCTAAATATAACGCACTATTAAGAATTGAAGAAGAGCTTGGAAAATCATCTAAAATGGCTAAAATCTAAGTATGAGGCTCAAAAAATTTTTAATATCAAATAAGTTAATATTATTGAATATAGTATTGGTTTTATATGTTGCGACTAATTTAATAGGTGGAGAGAGAGGATTAGTTTCGTATTTTGAAAAAAAAAAAATAGAAGCAAAATTAACTAAAACACATAATGAGCTAAATATTGAAATAAAAGATTTAAAAAAAAAAAACCAACTTCTTTCAGATAAAATAGATTTAGATTATTTGGATATGCTTTACAGAGAAAAGCTAAAGTTTGGAAAAAAAGATGAAATTTTAATAAAATTGAATAATGAAAAGTAAATTGAGACATCCGGAAAAAGTTAACAAACCTTTTAATCCAATTAAAAAAAAACCAAGTTGGATTAGATCAAAAATAGTTGATTCCAAAGTATTTTTTGAAACTAAAAATGTAGTTAATCAAAATAAATTAGTAACAGTTTGCGAAGAGGCTAATTGCCCCAATATAACCGAATGTTGGAGCAAGAAGCACGCAACTTTTATGATTATGGGAGACACATGTACTCGAGCATGTGCATTTTGTGATGTTAAAACAGGCAAACCATCTTCATTGGATATTTATGAACCAATTAAAATTTCGAATGCAGTAAATAAATTAAAATTAAACCATGTAGTTATCACATCGGTAGATAGAGACGACTTAGAAGATGGTGGATCTAATCATTTTTATAATGTAATTACTTCAGTAAGAAAAAAAAATCCACAAACATCAATTGAGGTTCTCACTCCAGATTTTCTAAGAAAAGGTGATGCATACAAAAAAGTAATTGAGGCAAAACCTGATGTGTTTAATCACAATATTGAAACTGTTCCTAGGTTATATGTATCAGTCAGACCAGGGGCGCGATATTTTGCATCCTTAGAACTTTTAAAAAAAGCGAAAGAAATTAACAAGAAAATATTTACCAAATCAGGACTTATGGTTGGTTTAGGAGAGAGTAAAAATGAAATTATTCAAGTAATGGACGATCTTCGATCTGCGAATGTAGATTTTATTACTATAGGACAGTATCTTCAACCTTCACCAAAACATTTTCCTCTTCAAAGATACTATCATCCTGATGAATTTAAAGAATTAGAAAATATTGCCAAGACAAAAGGTTTTTTACTTGTTTCTTCTTCTCCATTGACAAGATCTTCCTATCATGCTGATGATGACTTTAAAAAATTGCAGCAAAATAGAATTAAACAAATTGAATGTCATCAGCATCAATAAAAAAGATTATTCCTTGTAAAAAAAAACAACTGATAGAAATGGTACTCGATATAGAAAAGTATCCAGAATTTGTTCCTTGGTGTTTAGGAGGAAAAATTCATGAAAAAAAAGAAACTAAGGATTTGGTTGAAATTAAGGGCGACCTTACTGTTGGAAAAAAATTTTTAAATGAAACTTACACAAGTTTAGTAATCTATTATAAGGACAAAGATAAAATTTTTGTGACGAATATTGACGGTCCACTAAAACACTTACAAAATGAGTGGAGGTTTAAAGAAATCAACAATTCAACCCAATTAGAATTTGATATAGATTTTGAATTAAAGAATAATTTATTAAATGCGATCATGAAAAGATCATTTGATTTTGGTTTAAACAAAATAGCAGATGCATTCGAAAAAAGAGCTAGAGATATATATAAGTCATGATTGGATCTTTAATCCTCATATTTATTTTTATGGTTATTAGCTGGTATTTAATTGAGTATATTAAATATTTCAAAACAGGCGACCCTAATGAAAACGAAAATAGTTATTGGAAATTTTCATATGATTTTAAGCCAGCAAAGAAATATGAATATAATCCCGACAATCCTGATTTTTTGAAAAGAAAAAGATTTAGAAATCGATTAATCTTTTTATTATATATAAACGCTTTTATAATCTTTTTATTATTGAATAGCTTTGCTGCGCACTTATTAGAAGTAATTGTAAATCAAAGATTTAGTTATCCTATTTAAATAATTTAAGTAATAAATCTAGGGATTTTTTAACTGTTTGCTTTTGAATATTTGCTCTCCCAATATTTTTGAAGTTACATCTGTTTACAACAACTTTTTTTCCTAATTTAATTCCTATAAAAACTAACCCCACTGGTTTTTTTTTGGAGCCACCTTTAGGACCGGCAATTCCAGTTATTGAGATGCAGGCTCTTGCTTTGCTAATTCGACTCAGATTATTAACCATAGCAAGACAACACTGAACACTAACAGCACCATGCTTTTGAATAATTTTTTTAGGAACTTTTAAAATACTTATTTTGGATTGATTAGAATAAGTGACTAAACCCATTGTAAATACTTTAGATGCACCACTGATTGAACTAACAGCGCCTGAGAGCTTTCCACCAGTGCAAGACTCAGCTATAGCTAATTTAACTTTCTTTTTTTTTAATAGTGATATGATTTTTTTATTTAAGCTCATGAAAAAATTTTTGTTTTAACAACCATAAATATAATTAAAGTTAATACAACATAAAAACCTGCTATAACATCATCCATAATTACACCAAAACTATTTTTAAACTTTTTATCAAAAAAATTTACAGGAAAAGGTTTCTTAATATCAAAAAATCTAAATAAAATAAAAATATATATATAAAAAAAAATAGCTTCTTTTGACTCTTTATTAGTACCGTGAGATATTTCATAAAGATAGATAGGTATTGATTGTCCAATTACTTCATCAATAACTACTTCTTTTGGATCTTTGTTGGAGTCTTCTTTTATATAATTTTCAACTGCTAGAAAAGAGTAGAGAAATATTATTATTAAAATTATTAAGATGGCAGTTTTAGATAAATTTAAAATATGGATTGAACTAAAAAGTAATATGGTAGTAATTAATGAAGTTACTGTACCGGGTGCATATCTAATAGTCCCAATACCAAAAAAAGTTACAAATAAAAAATTTATATTCTTAATCATATTTGATCACTGAAGTTATTACTTCGCAAGCAATAGCTTTTTCTTTTCCTATTACACCTAATTTTTCAGTTGTTTTACCTTTTATATTAATTTGATTTTTTGTAATTTCACAAAGTTTCGCAATACTATCTAACATTTTATTTTTGTATTTTTTTATTTTTGGTGTCTGAGTAATAATATTTATATCAATATTATTTATAAAATATCCTTTGGCTTTTATTTTTTTTATTACTTCTTGTAATAAAACTGTTGATCTTATATCTTTAAATTTCTTGCTTTTATCAGAAAACATTGCACCGATATCTCCCATTTTACAAGCACCAAGAACTGCGTCAGTAATAGCATGTAAAACAGGGTCCCCATCTGAGTGGCCTAGTGTTCCATAAGGTGATTTAATTTTTAATCCTGCTAAATAAAGTTTTCTATTTGGCACTAACCTATGAACATCAAATCCAATACCCACACATTGATTTGATTTATAAATGTTTTTTAAATTTTGAAAATCTTCTAGATTTGTAATCTTAAAATTATTTTTTTCACCCTCTATGAATTTTACTTTATTTAGATCCATATATAATGAGATATCATCATCTTTGTACTTTGCATTGTTTGTTTTATGTAGATGATAAATCTCTTTTAAATTAAAAGCTTGAGGTGTTTGCGTAAGAAACAAATTATCTCTACTTTTGCCTAAAATATACTCATTTAGACTAGAATCTATTTTCTGTTTAATAGCGTCTTGGATACCCAACTTTGGGACGACAGCTCTAGCATTATTCATATTTTTAATTATTGAGTTAAGTAATTTTATTGAAAAATTAGGTCTTGCTGCATCATGTATAAGAACTTTTGATATATTTTTTTCTTTATTTATATATTTCAAAGCATTAAAAGCAGATTGTTGTCTATTCTTACCTCCAGTCACAATCTTAATATTTTTTAACTCAAGCGATTTAATTAGTTTTGAATCTTTTTTATTATAAACAACTAATATCTTTTTAATTTTAGGTATTTGTAGGGCTTTATTAATACTAATTTCCAGTAATGATTTTCCGGCTATTTTTTGATATGGTTTAGGTATAATTGATTTAAACCTATGGCTTTTGCCTCCAGCTAAAATAATAAAACAAAAATTCATTGTTTAACTTATATTATATTTATATAAATAATTAACGATTAAATAGAATGTTTAATATAATTAAAAATTTTAATTGGATATTAATTTCCTCATTTTTATGTATTTTTCTTGGAATTCTTACATTTCTTACATTTATCAATGAAGGCTTTATCCCATTAAATGAGCAAAATTTAACTATTTTATTATTTATAGATGTAATTTTATTAGTAATTTTCTTTTATTTGATATTCAAGAATGTATTCAGACTTTATAGTGCTGGACAAAGAAATAAAGCTGGATCTCAAACAAATATTAAATACATATCATTATTTTCTCTTTTTACTCTTATACCTTCATTAGTAGTAGCAATTTTTTCACTTTTTATTTTTAATTTCGGTATTCAAATTATTTTGATAATCAAATAACAAAAGCAGTAAATAATTCTTATGATGTTGCCAAAGGTTACTTAGAAGAAAGTAAAGCCAGCGTTAAGTCTGATATAATTTTGATGAGCACAGGTCTTAATAGAGTGTCAGGTTTATTCTATGCAAATCCTAACGGATTTCAAAGAATTCTTAATAATGAAAAAATATTAAGAAGAGTCGATAGTGTTTATTTAATCGATAGTTCTGGTACAGTTTTGATGTCAGAAACTAGTACTGATGAAAATGAATACAAAAGGCCTACCGAGGAAGATTTCAATAGGGCGTTAGAAGGTTCACCAGTGTTTGTTGCTGATGGCTCAGAAAATAAAACATCAGTCCTAATTAAATTAAATACTCTAATAGATACTTATTTATATATTTCTCGAAATATAGAAGAGGATATTCTCAGATATTTAAATGAGACTGAGCAAGCAGTAAGTTTTTACTACTCAGTTGAAAATAGTCAAACTGGAATAAAAATAACTTTTGCTACAATTTATGTAATTCTAGTTACGCTATTGCTTTTTTTATCGGCAGTTATAGCAATATCATTTGCTACAAGATTTACAAAACCTATCGTAAATTTAATCAAGGCTTCTGAAAATATAAGCAAAGGAGCTTTAAACACTAAAGTGCCTGAAATAGAGTCAGATGAAGAATTTAAAATGCTTAATAAAAATTTTAACAATATGATTGAAAGATTGAAAAAACAACAAGATAAACTTTTGACTGCAGAGAGATATTCAGCATGGGAAACTGTAGCAAGAAAATTAGCGCATGAAATTAAAAATCCCTTAACACCAATCCAATTGTCGATAGATAGATTGAGAGAAAAATATGCCTCTAAAGTCTCAGATAAAAACGAGGAATTTGAAAATTACTTACAAACTATTAATAGACAAATCAAAGATATTGAAAATCTTGTAAATGAATTTTCTAACTTTGCAAGAATGCCTAGACCAGTAATAAAAAAGATTAATCTTAAAGATATAATTGTTAGAGCGGTAAACTTTTATAAAATGTCCTCAAAAAGTGCAATAAATTTTGACAACAAAAATGAAAAATTTATGGTTATGGGTGATGAAGAACAGCTTTATCGAGTTTTTATTAATTTAATGAAGAACTCGGAAGAGTCGCTTACTGAAAAAAGTAAAAAAGATCCTAATTTTAAAGGAAAAATTGATATAGAAATTAAACCAAATAATGACTATATAGTAGTTACATTGAAAGATAATGGAACAGGCATTTCAGACAAAAACAAAGCAATGACTCCATACTTTACTACAAAAAAGAACGGAACAGGTTTGGGATTACCTATTGTAAATAAAATAATAAATGATCACAAAGGCGAATTAACTTTTACAAATCTTAAAAACAATGAAGGCTTAAAGTTAAATATTCTACTCCCAAGTATTAATTAATGAATAGCGAAATATTAGTAATAGATGACCAACCAGATCTAAGATTCATGGTTTGTAATATCCTTAAAGAAAAAAACTTTAATATAAGGTCTGCAGCAAACTATGATCAAGCAGTTTTAGAGATTAAAAAAAAACTACCTGATTTAGCAATTGTAGATATTAAATTAGATAAATCAGATAAAGATGGTATCGACTTATTAAAATTAATTATGTCTATAGATAAAAATATACCTGTAATCATGATTTCAGGACATGCCACTACACAGTTAGCAGTGGAGGCAATTAAAATTGGAGCTTATGAATTTGTTGAAAAACCATTCTCACAAGAAAAAATACTAAATTATGTTTATAGAGCGATTGAGACTTATAAATTAAAGAGAGAAAAAGACATTATAGAGGAAAAGCTATTTCATTCATTTGAATTGATTGGAAAAAGCCCTTCAATAACTAAAGTCAAAAAGATTATTGAAAAATTATCATCAGCAGAGAGTAGGGTATTAATTTCTGGCCCGACAGGCTCTGGAAAAGAATTGGTTGCAAGAAAAATTCATAAAAACTCAATTAGAGCAAAAAATCATTTTATTGTTTTGAATGCAGCTTTATTAAATCAAAGCACCTATGAAAAAGAGTTATTTGGTGAGGAGTTTGACGATGGAAGTATTTCATACGGCGTGCTAGAGAGAGCTAACAAAGGAACACTACTAATTGATGAAGTTTCAGAAATACCTCTAGAAACCCAAGCAAATATATTGAGAGTTTTAATAGATCAAAAATTCAAACGAATTAATGGGACAAAAGACATTCATGTGAATATTAGGATTATTACATCTACTTCACAAGATTTAAACAATCTAGTCTCCTCTGGAAAATTTAGAGAAGATCTTTTTCATAGACTTAATGTTGTGCCTATTGAATTAATCGGTTTATCATCTAGAACTGAGGATATTCCTTTGCTTATTAATTATTTTAAAAAGAAAATCTCAGAAATTAATGGGGTTAAAGAAGCAGATATCGATCCAAAGAATAGTAATTTGTTCACGCATAATTGGCCAGGGAACATAAGAGAATTAAGAAATTTAGTTGAAAGAATTACAATCTTATCTGTAAATGAAAATAGAGAGAATATAAACAAATTAATGTCTGATATTTTAATGAACTCTAATAATACTGAAACTTCAAAACATATAATTGATGAGTCTCTTTCATTTCCACTTAAAGAAGCTAGGGAAAAATTTGAAAAAGAGTATCTATTAAATCAACTTAAAAAAAATCACGGAAATATCTCAGAGACCGCAAAATTTATTGGGATGGAAAGATCTGCACTCCATCGGAAACTTAAATCTTTAGGTATAAAAGGTATTAACTAAAAATGAATATAATAATTTGTGGCGCCGGCCAAGTCGGTTTCTCTATAAGTAAACAGCTTTCATCTCAAGGTCATTCATTGACAGTAATTGATGAATCAACTGAAAATATAAAAAAGATTAATGAGGCTCAAGATGTAAAGGGAATAGTAGGAAGAGCATCTTTACCCTCTGTTCTTGAAAATGCTGGGGCCGAAAAGGCAGACATGATAATAGCGGTTACAAGAAACGATGAAACTAATATGGTTGTTTGTCAATTAGCCGCCTCTTTATTTAATATACAAAAAAAAATTGCTAGAATTCGTACAAAAGATTTTTTGGAGGGAAAATGGAATAAACTTTATAATAAATCAAATATTCCCATAGATGTGATAATTTCTCCTGAATTAGAGGTAGCGAAGTCCTTATATAGAAGATTGGAAGCGCCGGGAGCTTTAGACAATGTTCCATTTGCTAACAACAAAGTTAAAATGCTTGAAATAGCAATAGAAAAAAATTGCCCAATTATAAATATACCTTTAAAAAATTTAACAGAAAAATTTCCAAATTTTAAGGCCAATATTATTGGAGCTGTCAGAAAAGAAAAATTTATTTTGTTAAAAAAAAATGACAAAATGATAGAGGGAGACAATGTTTATCTTATTATTAGCAGTGAGCAACTCAATGAAATTCTCAAGGCCTTCGGTCATGATGAAAAAATAGCAAAAAGAATTTTAATTATTGGAGGAGGAAACATAGGTTTAAATGTAGCAAAGCTTTTAGAAAGTAACTTTGATGACGCAAGGGTAAAAATAATTGAAAAAAATAAACAAAGAGCTGAGGAAATTGCGTCAGAGTTATCATCTTCAATAGTAATAAATGGAGACGCCCTTGATGAAGAAATTCTAAAAGAGGCTAAATTAGAAGAGTCAGAAACTGTATTAGCTTTAACCAATGACGACGAGAACAATATAATGGCGTGTGTTTTAGCAGAAAAAACAGGATCAAAAAAAAGAACGATAGCTGTAGTTAATAAATCTAATTATAGTTTATTACAAAGCTCTTTGAACATTGATGATCTTGTCGACCCAAGAATGACAACTGTATCAAAAATAATGGAACAAGTACATAAAGGAACAATTGGGACCGTTTACTCTATTTTAGATGGTGAGTTTGAATTTATAGAAGCTAGAATTTTAGACAAGTCAGATTTGTTAAATAAAAAAATTAAAGAATCTAATTTGCCTGAACATATTCGAATTGGTGCGATCGTAAGAAAAGATAAAGTTTTAATTCCAAGGTCAGATTTCATATTTGAAAAAAATGATTTAGTGGTCTTTTTAGCAAAAAGAGAGCATCTACAAGAAGTCGAAGATATTTTTAGCGTAGGATCAATTTAATTTTAAATAATGAATTTTAAATCAATAATTTTTTATTTAGGTGTTTTGTCTTTTCCTGTTTGTATCCTCTCTTTTCTTAGTATTTTATACTCCTCGTATTTTGATTATTTCTTAAATGTAAATTCTTATTTTATTACCTTAGCAGTTTCATTTATAATAGGAATTTTCTTTTATAACTATGGAAAAAAGTCTACCAAAAAATTAGATTTTTATGATCAGTTATTATTAATTATTTTGAGTTATCTTTTAACCTCATTATTTGTTTCCATACCTTATTATCTAAGCAATTATCAAATTTTATTTATAGACTCAATTTTTGAGTCAATTTCAGGCTTAACTCTGACTGGTTTCACTATATTTGAAAATATTAAATATCTTGACCCAACACTAATTTTGTGGAGATCATCTTCACAGTGGTTAGGTGGTTTTTATTTTTTAGTTTTCTTGATCATTTTATTTTCTAATAAACAATTTGATTATAAATTAAATTATTTGGCATATAGCGGAGAATTTAGTTTTAGTAATGAAAAAAATATAAAAGATTTAATAATTAAAATTTTTATAATTTATTTATTTTTATCAGCTTTAATTTTTAGCTTGTTAGCTTTTTCAAATGTAAGATTGTTTGATGCTCTTAATCTAGGTATGACGCTAGTTTCAACCGGTGGATTTATTCCAACAAATACCCTTGACCTGATAATTAAAACAAACGCTCAAAAAATTATAATTATTATTTCTCTCGCTATATCGCTTCTAAATATTTTTTTTCTTTTTAATTTGCCTAGCAATAGAAGATTCACATTAATTCATCGAGAGGACATTTATATAATTTTTTTATTTATTATTTTCTCTTTAATTTTGTCAATTTCAGTAAAAGAATTAAGTTTATCTGACTGTTTTATAGGAGTGCTTAGCAGCTTAAGTAATTCTGGCTTATCAATTAATACTGTACCAAATAATATATCTTTATATTTTTTATTCCTTACTATAGTTGGAGGCTCATTAATTTCAAATAGCTCTGGTATAAAATTAATGAGAATATATATTCTTTTAAAGTCTTCAGCCTCAGAAATAATGAAACTAGTCAGACCAAATAATGTTTTTAATCAAAATATTTTTTTATCTGATAAAAAAATAACCTTAGATAATATAAAATCTTCTTTTTTAATTTTTGTATCTTTTCTATTGAGTATATTTATCCTCTCAAGCTTTTTAATTATAGACGATATAAATTTTGAAACATCATTTAAGCTCTCTATTTTAACTTTGACAAATACAGTGAACTCAGATTTGTTTGGCGTTCAAAATATTAATTTTTCAAATATGTTAACAACTTCTAAAATATCAATAATTATCTTTATGATTGTTGGAAAAATTGAGCTAATATCTATCATTTTAATATTCAAAAAATATTTTTATAAAAACTAGTTATGGCAAAGATTGTAATTATAGGTGCAGGAGCTATGGGGTCAGCATTCGCTTTGCCATGCTTAGATAATAATCACGATATTAATATTTTAGGAACTCACTTAGAAAATAACTTTATAGATGATTTTAAAAAAAATTCAAATTTACATCCAGGACTAAATACTAAATTACCAAAAGAAATTAATATAAAAAAATTTGAAAAATTTGAGGAAATAATAAAATCTAATGTTGATTTGATTGTTTTAGGAATAAGCTCTAAAGGAATTGAATGGGCAGCAGATCAGTTAAGTAGAATATTTAAAGATAAGAAAATACCTAGACTGCTTATGCTGACAAAAGGTTTGAGTATTTATAAAAATCAATACGAATTGTTAGTTGATAAACTTGAAAGGTTATTGAAAAAAAGAGGAATATCAGAAGTAAATATTTCTGCAGTGGGAGGCCCTTGCTTAGCAGCAGGTTTAGCAAATAGAGTACACAGTAGTGTGGTAATTGCAAATAAAGATTTGCTTACAGCAAAAAAAATTGCTGACATGTTAAATACAGATTATTACCATACATCATACTCTGATGATTTAAATGGAGTTGAAGTGTCTGCTGCTATAAAAAATATTTTTTCAATGGCAGTTGGAGCTGCTAAAGGTTTATGTGGTAAAAACTTATCTAATGAAGTAAGAGAAAAAAATTATTTAAACACAGCTTCTGCGCTAATTAAACAATCAATACATGAAATGGAAATTTTTGTTGAACATTTAAGAGGTAGAAAGGATACTGTTAAAGGCCTAGCAGGACTCGGAGATCTTTATGTAAGTTCTAGGGGAGGAAGAAACGCAAAAATGGGAGCTTACATAGGTGAAGGATTAACTTTTTCAGAGGCAAAAAAAACAAAGATGGAAAAAGTTACAGTTGAAGGGGCAGATCTAGCAAAAGAAATTGCAAAAAAAGTAAACGAAGAATTCGATGAAAATAAATTACCTTTAATGCTTGGAATGATAAATGCTATAGTTGATGATAAAAAACTTGATTTGAATTGGGAGGCGTTCAGATGAGAAAATTTATTATATCTATTGATGCTGGAACAACTTCAAACAGATCTATTCTTTTTGACTTAAAAGGAAAACCAATTTTTTCATCTCAAAAAGAGTTTACGCAATATTTCCCAAAAAGTGGCTGGGTAGAGCATAGTCCGAATGAAATATGGAAAACTACATTAAAAACTTTAAAAGATGTAATTAAAAAATCAAAAAAGCTGAGAGGAAAAATTTTAAGCATAGGAATTACAAATCAAAGAGAGACTACTGTGTTATGGGATAAAAATACAGGTAAACCTGTCTACAAAGCTATCGTTTGGCAAGACAGAAGACAAGAAGAATTTTGTAAAATACTCAGAAGAAAAAATAAAGATACTATGATCTTTAATAAGACTGGTCTTTTAATCGACTCCTACTTTTCTGGAACCAAAATAAAATGGATTTTAGATAATGTTCCTAAAGCAAAACAGTTAATGAAAAAAAAACAATTGCTTTTTGGAACGATCGATAGTTTTTTGATTTGGAAACTTACAAGAGGAAAAGTTCATGCCACTGATGCTACTAATGCAAGTAGGACAATGATTTATAATATTTCATCTAATAAATGGGACGACACTATCTTAAAACTACTTAAAATAGAGAAACATATATTACCTGTAGTAAAAGATTGTGCAGACGATTTTGGTGCAACACATTCATCAATTACTGGAAAATCAATACCAATAAACGGTGTTGTTGGCGATCAACAGTCAGCAACAATCGGTCAATGTTGTTTTGAACCAGGCTCATTGAAAAGCACATACGGAACAGGAGCTTTTGTTTTGCTCAATACTGGAAATAAAAAGATATACTCCAAAAATAGATTATTAACTACAATTGCTTATAGGGTTAATGGTAAAACTACTTATGCCTTGGAAGGTTCTATCTTTATTGCTGGCGCAGGTGTTCAATGGTTGAGAGATAGAATGAAATTTTTTAAAAAAGCTCCTGAAACTGAAAAAATTGTAAAATCACTCAAGGAAAACAAAGATATTTATCTAGTGCCTGCATTTACTGGTTTGGGTGCTCCTTATTGGAACGCAGACGCAAGAGGAGTGTTGTGCGGTATCACCAGAGATACTAGCCCCAAAGAAATAGTAAGAGCAACAATTGAAGCTGTTGCTTATCAAACTTTTGATCTATTTGAAGCGATGAAACATGATGGATTAAGACCGAGATTAATAAAAGTAGATGGAGGAATGGTAATGAATAATTGGTTTTCTCAATTTTTATCTGATATTGTAAATGTAAAAGTTCTAAGACCAAAAGTTCAAGAGACTACTGCTTTAGGTGCTGCTTTCATGGCCGGCTTGAAAATTGGTGTTTATAAATCTCTTAAGGATATTTCCAAAAATTGGCACTTGGATAAGAAATTTTCTCCAAAAATGACAAATAAATTTAGATCTAATCTTATTAGAGGCTGGGAGAAGGCTGTCAAGAGAGCACTGATAGATTAATACACTTCAAAGTTGTAATAAATTTTTTTTCTTTGTCTGTACTTTTAAAGTTTTTTTTGCTTCAATATCTTTTCCAAAAAAACAAACAACAATGGGGGATTAATGTTTAAACTATTTAAATATTTACTAGCTGTTGCTGTTTCAATTTCTCTTTTAGCAACTTCAGCTTCTGCGAATGCAGTTAAGAAGTGGGCTACTGGTGAGTTTAGTCTTTCAACTATTTCTGAGAAAGAAAGAGTTAAAGAACTAGAATGGTTTAAAAAAGCTGCAAAACCATTTAAAGGAATGGAGATAAATGTTTTATCTGAAACAATTCCAACTCATGTATATGAATCAAAAACTTTAACAAAAGCTTTTGAAGAAATAACTGGGATTAAAGTAAATCACCAGTTATTGGGAGAGGGTGAAGTAGTACAAGCTGTACAAACTCAAATGCAAACTGGAAGAAACTTGTATGACGCTTACATCAATGACTCTGATTTGATCGGTACGCACTCAAGACTTCAGTTAGCAGTAAACTTAACAAAGTGGATGAAAGGTGAGGGTAAAGATGTAACTTTACCAACATTAGATATCGATGATTTCATCGGTAAATCATTTACTACAGGTCCAGACGGTGATTTATACCAATTACCAGATCAGCAATTTGCCAAC
>MDSZ01237699.1_pt1 | contig 61568 bp, 52 predicted proteins | sample 811201 | NCBI WGS metagenome assembly MDSZ01 (sample SAMN05326647, study PRJNA326480) | marine metagenome | isolation source: seawater | place: Indian Ocean: North | collected 2010
AAAGTGAAATTGCGTAGCGCCGACTTAACCTTGGGTAAGCCAGCTGCATTCATCGATAAGGTATCATAACCCATGGCCATCAGTAACAAAGCACCAGCAGGATCACTAGCCAACTCACCACAAAGACTGACTGGAATATTGGCCGTCTTTCCAGCATCAACAATCTGCTGCAAAGCAGCTAATACGGCAGGGTGCAAGGCATGGTAAAGCTCAGCAACCTGGGGATTATCACGATCTACTGCCAGCAAATATTGGGTTAGGTCATTACTACCCACAGAAATAAAATCAACCTTAGCCGCTAATTGGCTAGCTTGATAAACCGCCGCAGGTACTTCAATCATAACTCCAACAGGAGGCTTATCGACCTGACAACCTTCCTCCAAGATCTCCTGATAAGCCTGATCAATAAGGGTTAAAGCCTCATCAACTTCACTTACATGAGTCACCATGGGCAATAGAATTTGCAGATTATTTAAGCCCTGATTAGCTTTTAACATAGCTCTAATTTGGACCAGAAAGATTTCCGGATGGTCCAAAGTCACGCGGATACCCCGCCAACCCAAAAACGGATTATCTTCTTCAATAGGGAAATATGGTAAGGATTTATCCCCACCAATATCCAATGTACGCATGGTCACAGGACGGGGAGCAAAGCCCTCTAGCTGAGTACGATAACAATCAATTTGTTCCTGCTCTGAAGGAAAATGCTCTTTAATCATAAAGGGCACCTCTGTGCGATACAGACCCACCCCTTCAGCGCCGCGCTCTAAAGAGCGACTGACATCAATAGGCAAACTGGTATTAACTAATAATGACACCGTATGGCCATCGCGGGTTTCAGCCGGCAAATCACGCAGCACCTCCAATTCTTTGGAGAAGTTAGCTTCCTCAACAATGACCTGTTCATAATGGTGATATAAGTCAGCACTCGGATTGACATAAATATGCCCCAAGTGACCATCAATAATGATTTCTCGGCCTTCCATACGGGTGTAAGGGAAGTCCACTGCCCCCATTACCGTTGGAATACCCATCGAGCGGGCTAGAATAGCGGCGTGAGAGTTACTGGAACCACGAATAGAAACAATCGCCTGTAACTTATCTACGGGTACCTCAGCCAACATGGTTGCTGTCACTTCTTCAGCGACTAGTACCGTCGCATCAGCGTATGTTCGGGCTTGGGTTTGGGTTTGTTGCAACTCAGCTAACACCCGTCGACCTAAGTCACGAATATCCGTGGCGCGCTCACGCAAGTAGGGATCATCCATGATTTCAAAGGCCTGTACATGCTGTCGAATTACATGTTTTAAGGCACCCTGAGCCCATTGCCCCTCACGAATTCTGGCAATAATCTCTCCAGCCAGAGCATTATCATCGAGCATGCGCATATAAACTTCAAACAGCTCGTGCTCCTGATCCTTAAGGCTGCGTGCCAACATACGGCTAACCACCTTAATTTTGCGGCGCACGGCCTGCAAAGCATTTTGGAAAGATTCTACCTCGGCTTCAATATCTTCACATTCGCGGTCAGGCACCTTTTTAAAGTCCGCCGGCGGTGAAATCACTGCGACCGATGCAATGGCCACCCCACCAACACCACAAACACCGGTATAGCAAACATCAGTGGATTGTTCGTCGGCTAATACATTAGCGCGTAAACCACCACCAGTGGCCTCAGCATGGGCAATAAAACCAGCCAACTGGGCAGACAGAGTAACCAACATGGCTTCATCGTCATCGGTATATTGTCGGCTATCGCCATGCTGGACGACCAACACCCCCAATACCACACGATGATGCACAATGGGCACACCTAAAAAGGCATTAAAAGGTTCCTCACCAATGCCCTCTACTGGATGAAAGTTGTGATGGGCAGAGGCGTTATTAGTGCGAAAAGGCTCTGAGCGCTTGGCTACAAAGCCAACTAAGCCTTTATCCGTAGGAATACATAAATTACCAATAGCTCCCTGATCCAAACCTTTGGTGGACATTAAGACAAAATTTTCAGTGGCCGGAAAATGCAAATAAATGGAGCAAATATCTGTGCGCATGGCGCGCTTCACGTTATCCACAACAAGATCCAGCGCCGACTGTAAATCATCAGCTGCCGCGACTTGTTGGGTGATTTTTTTGATACTTGCTAGCATAACGTGCCTCAGTCTTCCTGATACTGTGAGGTCAGATTTTGTCTTTGATAAACCAGTCTTGAATGACGGGGACAGAGTTCCTTCATTGCCCGTCGATAGACTTCGCGCTTAAAGGGCACCACCTGTGCCACAGGATACCAATAGCTTACCCACTGCCAGTCATCAAACTCAGGGGTCTCACCAGACATAGTCTGTACGGCATCATCATCAGCCAGCATTTTTAGCAAAAACCATTTTTGTTTTTGCCCAATACATACCGGATGGGAACCATGTCGAACCATACGTTTTGGCAAACGATAACGCAGCCAACCACGAGTACAGGCCAATACCTCCACATGATGTGGATCAAGGCCTACCTCTTCTTTTAACTCCCTAAACAAAGCTTGCTCTGGCGTCTCATGGGCATCAATACCCCCCTGAGGAAACTGCCAAGCATCCCAACCAACCCGTTTTGCCCACAATACCTGACCTTTGGAGTTAGCGAGAATAATACCTACGTTAGGGCGAAAACCATCTTTATCTATCACGGTTTTTCACCAAAAAATTTCTCATACCCCATTGTTCCATAAAAAGCGCATCAACAACAACTTCTATAGTAGAATAAGATAAGTTTTACAATTCAATTAGATAGCTTCTACCCAATCGAAGCTATTATGTAGCAGACCACTGTGGCCCAAAGTAGCCAAAGAGAACCAAGATTATGACTCGACTTGCCCTTTTTGATCTGGACAACACACTACTAGGTGGTGATAGCGACCACAGCTGGGGAGAATTTATGGTCGCCAACCAACTGGTGGACGGTGACTACTTTAAGCAACAAAACGATCAGTTCTATCAAGACTACCAAAATGGTTGCTTGGATATGTATGCCTATGCCGCTTTTGCATTGGAGCCCCTTAGTCGTTATAGCAAAGAAGAACTCAATAAATTGCATTACCGCTTTATGCATGAACATATTATCCCTATGGTTCTGCCTAAGGGCCAAGAATTATTGCAACAGCATCGTGAAGCGGGTGATACCATTATTATTATCACCGCCACCCACGACTTTATTACCTACCCCATTGCCAAATATATGGGCGTTGATATTCTTATTTCCACCACTGCTGAGCAGATAAATGACCAGTATACAGGCAATATAATTGGTACCCCCTGTATTCAGGAAGGCAAAATCAGCAAACTTAAAGACTGGTTAGACACCACCGATCTCAGCCTGACTGGTGCCCGCTTCTACAGTGATTCTTTTAACGATATACCCCTGTTGCAAGAAGTAGACGAACCCGTGGCGGTGGATCCCGACGACAAACTACGCGCCCATGCCCAAGCTTGTGGTTGGCCCATTATCAGCTTGCGCTGACTGGTTAACTAAATACCAAAATATTTAGCTAGCGCAGATCAAAATCACAACCAAACTTGATTTCTGATCTTTTTAGGCTATCCTTATATACTATAAATTATTATAGTTATGGATAACCTATGCGCCTTGTTAATTTTATTGCCCTAATTGTTTCTTCCCTAATAATACTTAGTGGATGTCAGACTAATTCATTGTCTAAGCCTAATGAGGTTTTACCTAATTCCACCATAGAAGGCGAATACAGCCAAACCTATACCTACCGACTCGATAACGGTTTGCAAATAATCTTGTGGCCCAATAGTAATAGCCACTCCCAAAATGAAGCTCGCCTTGACCTGTTAATCCATGCTGGCAGCCTCCATGAAGAAGATGATCAACTTGGTTATGCCCATTTTGTTGAACATATGCTCTTTAACCAACCGGAGTATGGTAGTAAAGATCCCGTATTTTCTATTCTAGAAGAACTGAATATAACCATGGCTGATCATGCTAATGCCTATACTAGCTTTGATCATACTCGCTATCATCTAGACATTCCTAATGCTTCTCGAGAGCGTATAAATAAAGCCATAGAACTACTCTCTTTCTTTGCCTACAAGGCCAAATTTGATAGCCAAGAAGTAGCCAAAGAAATTGGCGTAGTTCGAGAAGAATGGCGCCAATCCGAACCCGAAAAGGAAACCTATCAATACCAACAGGAGCAGTTACATTATGCCAACAGCCGTCACCTTGAACGCTTCCCAATAGGTACCCTGGAAAGTATTGAAGCAGCAAAGCCCAAGGCACTTCAAGACTTTTATCAGCAACATTATCATCCAGCTAACGCTACCCTCATTGTGACGGGTAATATTGATCTTGATGAAGTAGTAAAAACCGTTGCCAGAAAGTTCCACAGTTGGCCCAGTTCAAATGCCGGCCGGGATAAGATATACCCTCTGCCAGAAATGCGGTTAAACACTTTTGATATTTTTACAGACACAAGAGAACCCGCCTACTATTTTTGGCTGGGTAATGCCTACGCAAGTAATGTGCCCACAAACTCAGATACGCTATTTACTCATCTGAAATTTGAACTCATTATGGATTTATTGGATGAACGCTTGCAAAAGCTATCTACACAACAAACCAATAGCTTGCGAGATTTTATGGCAGCCCACTTCAATCCAGTCGGTGACTTTGTCGAAATGGGTGTTGGCTTTCGCAGCCAAGAAGAGGATCTTGAAGCCGGTGTCAAGTTAATGGGAAGCGTTATCCATGACCTAATTAGTAATGGATTTACCCAAACAGAATTGGACAATGTGCGTAATGAGATGTTGCAACACGAACGGGTGCAGCAGGATAGCGCGGCTCATTTGGCACATCTTGCTACCCATCATGCTCTTTATAATTTTTGGTTAAGAGATCAAGAGCATTATCTCGACATGCTAGAAAACCGCTTGCCAGAATTAACACCAAATGATCTTCAGCAACTAGCCCAAGAAATATTTACGCGACCCTATAAAATCGAAATAGTTGCCAAACCAGATGCTCCTATGCCAACGGAAGCAGAGGTACGCAATTGGATTACTGAAAGCCAGCAAACTAGCTTACAACCAATTGTCACGCAAGCAGCAAGTGAAGTGATCAATTGGGAGATAAACCACCCACCTGGCACAATCACCCAACAGGAAAAACTGGATAATGGCATTCATCTACTGACCCTTAGTAATGGTATCAAAGTGCAGTATAGCTATAGCGATTCAGCACCTGGTAAGTTTTATATGGAAATGGTGACATTAGGTGGATTTAATATCTTAACCTCACAGGAGATAATTAATACTCGTCTTGGTATGGAAGTAATGTCTGCTAGTGGTTTGCAATCACTGGATGGGCACCAGCTAAGAAATTGGTTAGAAGGGCAGGCCCTTGGCTTAGAACCTGTATTCGATGTTGATAGTCGTGGCATGGCGCTGGAAGGTCCCAGTGATAAAGCAGAAGTATTATTAAAGCTGCTACATGTTGCCTTACAGGATGCACGAGTTGATAAAGCGCTTTATGACCACTTTATGGCTAAATTTGAGCAAGAAATTAACGACCTCAATACATTGGACTATAAAGACTATATTCATGAAATTGAAGCCCATATCAGTCAAGGTAACCCAGCTTACCGTTCACTAACTATTGACGAAATTCAATCGGTTGATGCCAATGATATGTATCAGATTTATCAGCAGTATATAGCTGGTGCTCAAAACTACGTATTGCATATCGTCGGTGATATTTCACTGGCACAGTTACAGCCCCATTTAACAAGTTATATTGCCAGCCTACCCAAACAAGGTCAGCAGATAAAGCCTAAACCATCACCTAAATGGCCCGGTGATATTCGCATTGAAGGCAACAAAAGCAACCATAAAGCTGCCATTGTGTCCTACAACCTGCAGTTACAAGAGCCCATAAATAATACTGATTACTATGCGCAGACTGAAATACTTAGCAACCTTATATCTGAACGCCTGCGGCAAACTATTCGTGAAGAGTTAGGCCTAACTTATAGTGTTAGCGGAGAAATTAACCAACTTTATCCTCAAGACCCCTTACAATTATTGTCAATTAATCTTGAGTGTGACCCAGCACAAGTGGATAAAGTACTAGCCACCATAGACCAAAGCCTCAATGAGTTAGTTAAAGAAGGCCTAAGCCAGAAAGACATAAATCAAGAAGTTAACATGCTACGTGGTGATTACGGCAACCATCGTCATAAAGCCAATTATATCATCTGGGAATTGGTAAACGCACAATTACTAGATATTGACCCAAGCACCCTTTTGGATGCCAAAGCAGCCTACCCAAATATCAAAGCAGCCACTCTGGATGCCATGCTTGCGGCATTTGTTAATAATCACCATAGCCGCACCATTACTGTGCTTAATCCTTAAGCAAACATAACACCAGTGGGTATTTTGATGATAACAAGCTTACCCCATTCGTTATGGATGGGGCTCTAATCTAAAGTGGATCTGTGTATGCATGTAATATATAGCCTAACTAACCTTAACCAATTGCTGCCAATGGGTGGTATAGGCCGGTGATAAATGGTCACGCTTCATAACCCAGCCTCTTGTTACCCCCTGGCGCGCAAAAAATAGTCGCCCTTGGCCGCTGTGGTTAATGGTATCCAATATATGCATAAGTTGGCGGCTATTACTGCGCTCTATATGATTCTCAAATAACCCCAATTGATAGGTGCCAATATCATAGAAGTCGGACAAGACAACACCGGCTTTGGCATAGTCGTACCCATCACGCCATATTTGTTCCAGTAGCACCATCGTTAATTGGATCAGGTCGCGAGTGTCATCAGTGGGTCTAGGTAGTTTTGCTGTGAGGCCATTACGGTATTGAGGTACATTATTTTGAAAAGGACTGGTACGAATAAAAATACTTAATAATTTGGCCTGTTGGCGTTCTTTACGTAGTTTTTCTGCCGCCCTCGTGACATGCTCACATAGGGCTTGGCGCATGTGCATACGAGAAGTAACTCTACTACCAAAGGAACGGCTACAGATAATCTGTTTTTTAGTGGGTGGTATTTGCTCTAACTCCATACAGGCTTCGCCATTCAGCTCCCTCACGGTTCGCTCCAAGACCACAGAAAAATGTTTTCGTATTGATTTGGCGGAGGTATCAGCTAAATCTAATGCGGTGTGAATACCCATATCTTTTAAGCGTTTTGATATCCTATTACCAACCCCCCAAATATCCTCTACTGGTGTGAGTGCGAGTAATTTACGCTGTCTACTAGGATGGGTTAAATCCACTACGCCACCGGTGGCAGTGTATTTTTTAGCCGCATGATTGGCTAACTTGGCTAAGGTTTTGGTGGGTGCGATACCCACACAAACGGCAATACCAATCCAACGCTCAATGGTGTGTTTAACCTGTTGACCAAAGTCCACTAGAGATACGGCTGATTGCACTCCCGTAAGATCCAGAAAAGCTTCATCTATAGAATAGATTTCCACCCTTGGCGCCATCTCTTCTAGGGTACGCATCACCCGATCACTCATATCGGCATATAAGCTGTAATTCGAGGAAAACACCTGAATACCATATTGCTTAATTTGGGCTTGAATTTTAAATACGGGCACCCCCATTTTAATGCCGAGGGCTTTAGCTTCTTTAGAACGCGCCACTACACAGCCATCATTATTGGATAGCACCACCACTGGCGTATCCACTAAGTCTGGCCGAAATAATTTCTCACAACTCGCATAAAAATTATTGCAATCGACAAGGGCAAAAACAGGCGACATGGTTTCAGTTACGATTTATAGCGTACATTACGTACCACATTAGTGACGACACCAAAGATATCCAGTGCTGTACCTTCAGCAATATCTATGGTTGGGTAGGCGGGATTACGTGGTACCAGTTTTATTGTTGGCCGCAGTTGTAACTCTTTGACCGTCATTTCACCATAAATAGCCACAATCACAATATCCCCATGCTCAGCAGTAACGGAGCGATCCACTACCAAGATATCACCAGCATAAATACCCGCTTCAATCATGGAATCGCCTTCCACGCGCACAAAGAACGTCGCTGCCGGTCGCTTAATACAGAGCTCATTTAAATCAAGGGCTTTTTCCACATAATCTTGTGCCGGCGAGGGAAAGCCAGCAGATACGGCCTCTGTAAAAAGTGGTATCTTCAGGCCGTTTGCTTGAAACCATGCTTGGGAATGGCTACGGCCTAATAATGTAATATTCATAGGGTTCTCGGAGGAATATCATTAAAAATACTGTTTATTTATACAGTATCTTCCACTACAAGAATTTATTCAAGAGAATTTTTACACTATTTATTTTTACACTATCTATACACAAACCATTCAACCTAAGCTGGTGATGTGGCGTATAATCGATATATCAATAGTTGTTGATAACAGACACGTGCTTTATGGTTATCATTATTGGCAACTTGCTGGCTAAATTTTAGGAGCAGTAAATGAAATATATTGGTCAAACTGACTATGACCACGACGGAGCCTCTCCGCGACAGGGTATTTTATTGTGTAATCTGGGCACCCCAGATGCGCCTCGGCCTACGGAGCTAAGACGTTACCTAAAAGAATTTTTAAGTGATCCTCGGGTTGTGGAGCTGCCAAGGCTACTATGGTGGATGATCCTTAATCTGATTATTTTGCGCATTCGCCCACGCCGCTCAGCCAAGCTCTATCAATCCGTATGGACTGACTCTGGCTCACCATTAATGGTGTATAGCCAAGAGCAGGTAAAAGCTGTCAAACAACGCTTGGCCGAAAAATATGGAGATATCCCCGTGGTTTTAGGCATGCGTTATGGTAATCCATCCATGGCGGCAGCCGTTAAAGAGCTAACTGACCAAAATGTGCGGGATATTATTGTACTACCCTTATATCCTCAGTATGCTGGTGCCACAACGGGCTCGACCTTTGATGCTATAGCCAAAACCTTTACCCAATTACGCTGGGTACCAGAGTTGCAGTTTATCAATGGTTACCATAAGTCTGAGGGTTATTTAGACGCCCTTTGCACAACCATAAAACGTCATATTGAAGCTCATGGTCAACCAGATAAATTTATTTTTTCCTATCATGGCACGCCTGAGCGCTATCTAAAAAAAGGTGATCCATACCATTGCTTCTGTCATCAGACCACACGTCTGGTAAGGGAGAAACTGGGCTTTGATGAAGCTCAGGTGATGACCACCTTCCAGTCACGTTTTGGCCGTGAGCCTTGGCTACAACCCTATACCGACAAAACCTTGGAGCAGCTACCCAAAGATGGCGTTAAACATATCGCTGTTATCTGCCCAGGCTTTTCTTCAGATTGCTTAGAGACCATTGAAGAAATTGATATGGAAGCGCGGGAAAGCTTTATTGAGCATGGCGGCGAGCAATTCCACTATATCCCTTGCTTAAATGACGACCCAGTGCATATAGATGCTTTGGTAGGTATTTTGGAAAAGCGTCTATCCTATTCTCAATGAAGACATACCTAAATAATAGGCGAGTGCCGTGTCTCGCCTAAGTCCTTACAAAGCAGGGCTGACACCAACCAGAATAGATTTCAAATAGTCTGTTTCAGCGATAGCTGGATGAATGGGGTGATCGCCACCTTGGCCACCCTGCTCCAGTATTTGCCCATGGCGGCCATTTTTGCGACTAGCTTCATTAACAATAGCAACTAGGCGGTCACGCTGTAAGTGCATAGAGCAGGAAGCCGATACCAAAAAGCCTGTATCTGCTACTAGGCGCATGGCCAGTTGGTTAGCCCGCAAGTAGGCCAACTCACCGCTTTTAATATCTTTACGTCGTTGAATAAAAGCCGGCGGGTCTAGAATCACCACATCAAACTTTTCACCCGCTTCCTTTAATTGCTTAAGAGCCGCAAAAGCATCGCCCTTAATGGTTTGGACACGCTCACTGATACCATTTAGTTGCGCTTGTTGATGCACCAGCTCCAAAGCCTGCGCTGAAGCATCAACACAGACCACTTCACTAGCATCAGCTGCACCAGCTTGAATCCCCCAGCCACCAATATAGCTAAACAGATCCAATACCCGTTTACCCTTACTTAAGCTTTGCACACGGGCCCGATTTAACCGATGGTCATAAAACCAGCCGGTCTTTTGACCATGCCAGACTGGCGCCATAAATTGCACACCATTTTCCTGTAATGGCACCAGCTCAGGTACCTGTCCTTGAGCAATGCGTACATATTCTTCCAGACCTTCCACAGCCCGCATCTTGCCATCATTCTTTAATAATATATTGAGCCCGGGCTGTACCTGATTAATGGCCGCCAATAATGGCTCCAATAACAATTCCATACCGGCTAGGGAAATCTGTATCACAATGGTATCGGCAAAGCGATCAATCACTAGCCCTGGCAAGCCATCACTATCACCATAGACCCAGCGGTAACAATGGGCGGCAAACAGCTGTTCTCGGCTCTCCAAAGCTCGCTGCAAACGTTGTACTAGTTCAGCCTCGCCTAAGGGAGCATCAGCACGACGACTTACCAAACGTCCACAAATCAATTGCTGAGGATTCACCATAGCGGTGCCCAATGGCTTACCTTTATGATCCAGCACATCCACCTGTTGTCCATGCATAAATTGCTGCAAAGGGGTTTTAGCAACATTCACTTCATTGCTATAAATCCATAAGTGGCCATTACGCAAACGCCGGTCAGCTTTAGGCTTAAGTATCAGATGGGCCATAAATAGGTTCCAAAAAGGGGTAAAAAATAGATTAAGCCGAACGCTGGGCTAAAGGTGGCAAATGCTTACCCACCCCCAAAGCTTCTTGTGCCAAGTGTTGTTTAATGGGTTTTAGGGTCTGCATAGAGCGCATAGCTTGATTACGCACCAAACTCAATAAGGGATGTTGATTACCAAACAACCGAGCAAAACTTTCCATCAAGGCCATCATACGTAGATTATCCCCTTGGCGCCTGTGCTGGTAAATATTTAATACGGCAGTATCGCCAAGGGACTGTCTATTGTGCTGAGCCTCTTGCAGCGTTTGCACCAAAGCCGCCACATCAAGAAAGCCCAGATTAACCCCCTGTCCAGCCAAGGGATGGATAGTATGAGCAGCATCACCAACAACCACCAGGCCCGGCTGATAATAGCGTTTCGCATGGCGCTGACGCAGCGGGAATACATAACGTGCATCGGTGCCTAAGACTTTACCCAAACGCCCCTCAAAAGCCCTTTCTAAAGCTGCACAGAAAGCCTCATCTGGCATCTCGGCATGGGCTTTAGCCGCCATGGCTGGCATGGACCATACAATAGAACAATAACTGCCCGCTGTGGCATCAGCCGGTGACCGCAAAGGCAAGAAAGCCAAAATACCATCTTCTGTAAAACGCTGCCAAGCGGTATTTGCATGGCCTTGTTCAAGGGCAACGCGGGTAACCAAACCATGATGGGGATAATCCCACTCACGGGTAGCTAAGCCAGATAACTGCCTCACTTTCGAATTAGCGCCATCTGCTCCGACAACCAAATCAGTAGTAACCACACGACTATCAGCCAAGTTCACATGACGTGGTGATTGGGATTGGGGGCTAATATCCTGCAATTGCACAGCTGACCAGACCTCGATACCACGCTCTGCCAGTTCCTGATGCAAAGCGGTAGTAATGGTTTTATTTTCCACAATATGGCCTAAATTAGACAGGTGCTGCTCACCAGCACTAAAGGCAATATGACCAGTACCACAAGCATCCCAAACATACATACTTTGGTAATCCTGCAAACGCGCCATAGCTTCTATGCGTGGCCATGCACCAATATGATTTAAGACATTTTGCGAAGCTAAACTAATAGCTGATACCCGTGGATCTACATCATCTGCTGACCAATCTGCTTGCTGATTGAGAGCCCCTGCTTCCAACACCAAGCAATCGATGCCTACATCTTGTAAGGCACAGGCCAATGCTGCACCCACCATCCCAGCACCAACAATAACGACGGGAAAGTGTGGTGGTGTCTGCTGCACCTGCTCTTGCTTGTCAGCCATACTAAACCTGCCTGACCGGTAATGGCAGCACATCTGCCAAAGGTTGATCCAAACCCATTGCGGTGCGGGTAAATACTGTCTTCGCCAGAGGTATATTTTGCATAGCAAGTAAGCCTAATTGACGCCCCCAAGTTAAGGTCTTTTGGCGACTGGAAAATAATTGCATAATTTGATCAGTGGCATGCACCGTCATTTTTTGATCTCGACTGCTGGTCGCTAAAAAAGCATTTAAGTAAGTCAGATCGCCAAGAGGTGCTTGTTCCTGACACGCTTTGTAGACTTGCTCAGCTAAAGCAAAAACACCCCGCAAGGCGAGATTAAAACCCTGACCAGCAATAGGGTGTAAAGTATGCGCCGCATTACCAATCACGGCCAGACCCTGCCGTGCCTGTTCCTCGGCCACACTCAACGCTAAAGGATAAATCTGGCGCGCACCAAGAGCGCGAAACTCACCCATACGAAAACCAATTTGATTCTGCAATGCAACGCGCATTTCTTCATCATCCATGGCGGCTAGTGTTGCTGCCTGATCTGCAGGCTGGGTCCACACAATGGCTGCATAATACTGACCCTGTTCTGGTAATAAGGGCAATACGGCCATCGGCCCATCAGCCGTAAAACGCTCACAAGCTAGGCCTTGATGGGCTTTATCCAGAGCCACATTGACCACCACCGCCACCTGCTCATAGTTTTTGTTGTGGCTATGCATGCCTAAGTCGGCCCGTAAACTAGAACGTCCGCCATCGGCCATAATAATTAGCTGACAGGTGACCTCAACTTGCTGCGTTTCACCCTCAAGAGTGTGTTCATAAACTAGCTGGCTATCCTTAACGGCATTATCCAAACTCAACACTTGCGCTGCATTAATAAAGGTTACCAAACCCTCACAATGTTGACTTAACTGCTGCCGAAATACATTGCCCATATGCTCATTCTGTAACACATAACCTAATGCTTCTTGGCCCATCTCTTGAGCCTGCATCTGCACCCCAAATGGCTGCCCTTGATCACTAACATCAATATCAAAAATGGGCTGCGCATAAGCTTCAAGAGCCGACCAAACGCCCACTCTTTCAAGTAGGTTGCGGCTACCAAGAGCGAGTGCTGTGGCGCGACCATCAAGGCTATTGGCAGGTTTAGATTCCGAGGACTTAATCTTAGCCCCATCAATAATGGCGATCTTCAACTGATAACGTTGGGCGATACCTGCCACAGCAATGGCCATGGCCGTGCCAACTAGGCCACCACCAACAATAACAATGTCATAATTGGCCTGTTGCATAGACTTAGTTATGCGCCTGCTGGGCGCTTTGTTGCATCAAACTTTCTATCTCTGCCACAGTTACTGGAACTTGACGGGTCAGATTTTTATGGCCTGTTTTGGTCACCAGTATATCGTCCTCTATGCGCACCCCTATACCTAACCACTGGGGATCAATATCTGGTGTATCCATGGGAATATAAATGCCTGGCTCAATAGTGGTAACCATGCCGGCCTGTAGGGCTCGCCAGTCACCCTGCAATTTGTATTTACCGACATCATGCACATCCATACCCAGCCAATGGCCGATATTATGTAAGTAAAAGGGTTTGTAGGCTTCATCAGCAATCAGTTGTTCGACATCCCCTTGTAAAATGCCAAACTCCACCAAACCTGTAGTAATGACTTTAACCGCCGCCATTTGCAAAGTATTGACAGGGACGCCTTCCTTAACCTCAGCAATGGCCGTCTCTAGGGCTTCTAACACCAGATTATAAATGGCTTTTTGGGGCTCACTAAAACGCCCATTTACTGGGAAAGTACGGGTAATATCAGAGGCATAATAATCCAATTCACAGCCGGCATCGATTAATACCAAATCACCATCCTGCAAAGCCTGATTATTGTCTTCATAGTGCAGAATACAGGCGTTGGCACCACCTGCCACAATACTGCCATAGGCTAAGCGGCGACTACCTTCCATGCTACAGGCATGGGAAAAATGTGCCGCTAATTGATATTCCATAACCCCAGGCTGAGTAGTTTCCATTAGCCGCTGATGAGCACGGGCACTTATATCTGCAGCCCGCTCCATAAGCGCTACTTCAGCTTCTGACTTAATCAGCCGCATTTCATCTAGCACACTATCAATATCGCCATAAAATGCGGGGACTTGTGATCCCTGTCTTACCCGCCGACGTAAGCGACTAATGCTTGCTTGCAGGTGCAGACTAACATCTTCTCGAACTTGGGCAGAATAAACATAATCAGCACCATCCAGCCAACTATCCAAGACAGATTCTAATTCACTAATGGGTTTCGCGGCATTTAACTGCAATGCCTCAGGGGCAGCTTCCACACCAAGTCGCCGTCCATGCCATGTTTCCTGCAATGGGTTTTTTTCACGACACAATAACAGGCTATCAATCTGGTTATCTAAACGGCGCAAAAGCAGCACTGATTCAGGCTCTACAAAACCTGTTAGATAATAAAAATAGCTATCCTGACGATAAGCGTGCTCAACATCACCATTACGCACACTGACTGCAGCAGCAAAAACCATAACCACCGAGTTATCCGGCAACTGCTCCATCAATTGCTGACGGCGCTGCTGATACTCAGTAGTAGGCAAGGAGTGCAACATATTCATATTAATGTACCGCGGGAGATGGCTGCTTTACAGCATCCTGATTAAACTCACTAAAGACCATTAAGGCGGCCATACGCACATATTCAACTAATTCCATCAAATTATGCTCAGCATGCTCATCGTCTTCATCATCTAAAGATATTAAGGCAATTTGTGATAAATCGTCCATGGTTTCGGTAATCTCAGGAGTTAACTTTTGCGTCTTACGATCAAACGCCAACCCAAATCCACCTAAGAACCCACTACACCAACTACCTAAGGATTCTGCCCTAGCCATTAGTTCTGTATCGTCATCAGGTAATAATAGGTTAAAACTAAATCCACCATCGGTTAATTGCCCCAAGGCGCCTTCATACAAACCCACTAGTTCAGCCTTGTCATCATCATCTTCAATTTCTTGTACATCAAGATGAGCAACCACCATGGTTAACCAAGCATCCGCATCTAAACGCACCCCAGCAGCTAACTGTCCACACATTAAACCATGCAGCTCAGAGGGGGTACCAAAAGCTCTTAATTCAACGAACATATCAGCAAAATCGTCAAAACAATAGGTTACAGATTCGGGCATATCAGACATACTTTTAACTCTGGCATTTATAAACTCAATGATTATACCTTATTAATCCAAGGTGTCCGACCATTGACCCATCGCCAGTCAATGATTAAGATTATTTTTTTATCCGGCGGTGACTAACGTGTCTAATATCCACTCCCTTGTGTTACATGTAGAACAGTTGATTAAACAAAACCAGCTACTTCAGCAGGAAAATCAAACTTTGCGTAACCAAACTGCAGAGCAAGAGGAAACCTTGGCCACCCTAACAGAACAGAACCAAGATCAAGCTGGCTTTAGTGCTGAAGATGAAGCCACCATGACCCAATTGCTAAGTTTATTGGATGCCGAACTAAGTGGCTCAAATAAGGAGCAAAGCCATGACTGATAATGTCGCTGTGCAAATCACCATCCTCGAACAAAGCTATACCCTCACCAGTCCCGTTGGTAAGGAAGAACACTTGCGCGAGGCGGCGCGTAATCTAGATACACGCCTAAAAGCTATCAAGGATAGCGGTCGCGTCAGCGGTTTAGAACGTATGGCCGTTATGGCCGCCCTCAACTTTAGTGCCGAGTCCCTGCAAAACCAAAAAGAGATGCAAGTGTTAGAAGCTGCTTTGAGCCAATTAGACACCAAAGTCAAAGAGCACTTAGATCCAAATTAAGTTAGATAAGGTCTGCATCAAAAAAGTATTTAGAAATCATTTAGTAAACTGCATGGCTGACAGTAATCAGAATTTTTTCATTGAAGCTAAAACCACTTGGTTACAAAAAAATTTTCAATTCCTTTACTATTAAATTATTGCCAAGCTTAATCTGAGGGCTCTATAATGCGCCCAAGACTCCCTGTGGTTAGCGACATTCGGTTACGTCCTTGAGCCGATATTACCAGCAAGGAATTAGCTCGCACTGGTTCTGCGCATGTCCGTGCAACGGAAAGCCTTCTACCAGACAGCTTCTTCCACCTTGAACCCATCGGGTTCAGGGCCACTACCGAAAACGCAACTGTGGGGAGTCCTGTCTAACCTCTTGTCATACATAATCAACACTCGCATTATTTTAGCAACAGTGCTTAAGTCATTAGGCTTTGGTTATTTTTTAATTACCCAAAAGCCTTTGGTAAGAATCGGTATCAAATAACAGGCAAAAAAAAGCGGGAACAAGTCCCGCGAAAAGGCATCCAACTGATAAAATACAGTAATAGCCCACTATTGAATCCTGCTAACAAACTATTTAATGGCAGTTCTATTTGACAACTTTGTTGACCAATCTAATGGAACCAGCCAATATAATACGATCGACTTACTAGTATAAGGATACGAGTGCAAGAGTGTGTCAAGATGACGTAAAAAAACGTAAACCAACTCTGCAACTCGACTTAATAGAACACAAATATGCCACAATAAGCCTATGCCCCAAGGAGTCGCGAGATGAGCAAAAGCAACAAGATATTGCTGGTTGAAGATGATAAAGAACTCAATGAGTTGTTGACGGAATTTCTGCAACTAGAGAATTTCTCTGTCACGAGTACATTCGATGGAGCTGAAGGCATCGAAAAAGCTTTGCAAAACGATTACGACGCCATCGTTTTAGATATTATGTTGCCCAAAGTAAATGGGCTAGAAGTGCTTAAACAACTGCGTAACACTAAAAAAACCCCCGTCTTGATGCTAACCGCCCGAGGCGATGAAGTGGATCGCATTATTGGCTTTGAAATGGGGGCCGATGACTACCTACCCAAGCCCTGTAATCCGCGGGAAATTATTGCCCGCATAAAAGCTATTTTAAGACGGGTAGATATGGACCGAGAAGATATTAAGCCTTCCCCTAGTAACGGACTTGTTAAGGCTGATGATATTGAGCTTAATCCTGCCACCAGAGTAGCCACCTTAGATGCAGAAGTTCTGGAGTTAACCAGTACCGAATTTAATTTGTTAGAAAATCTGCTCGCCAACGCCGGCAGTGTTCTCAGCAAAGAAGAACTAACTGAGTCAGCATTGGGTCGTAAGCTGACTTTATATGATCGTAGTATTGATATGCACCTAAGTAACTTACGCCGTAAACTGGGGCCTTTTGCTGATGGCAAACCGCGCATCAAAACTGTTCGTGGCATTGGCTATCTCTATGTTGCCAACTAGACGATTGGTAATTTGCAAGGCTTAACATGCGTAGTTTGTATTGGAAAATCTTCCTCTTCTTTTGGCTTACGGTAATTATAACCATGGCCGCAGTTGCCGCCTTAACCGGCACCATTATCAAAAACCGGCAGGCTGTTGAATCTCACCAAGTTATTGCCTTGGCTATGGATGCAGCTGATATTTTTGAGCAGAAAGGTCATCAAGCACTAACCAAAAAGCTCCAAAATATTGAAAAACGCTACAATATAAGGGCCTTTATGCTCGACGAGCAAAATCGACCCATTAGTAAAGTAAATCTGCCCAAAGACTGGTTATCTCTCGCTCTGCCGTTAACACCTAATCGCTTTATTGAACGCACCAAACGTGGTTTGCGGGTCTATCGTATTTCCAGTACCAGTGGTGAAAAATATGTGTTTATTGCCCGCGTGTTTACCGATAACTCCTACCAGGGTTGGCTAAAGCATCTGCCTGGCCTGCAAGTTACCACGGCATTACTTATTGTGGCACTCTTTACCACCTTTATTACTTGGCGAATTACCACCCCACTAGCTAGTCTTAGGCGCACAACCAATGCCTTTGCCCGAGGTAAGTTTGATACTCGAGTGGAAGATAAAGTACTTTCACGCAAAGACGAAATAAGTCAGCTTGGTCAGTCAATTAACCATATGGCTGAGCGTACCTCCCTGCTGCTTAACAATCAGCAACGCTTGTTTCGAGATATATCCCACGAGCTCAGAACACCTTTGGCACGTCAGCAAATTGCCTTAGAAATATTAGCCCGCAAATTGGAAGACAAAGACCAAGGTGACATTGAACGCATTGAGCGTGAAATAGATCGCATGAGTATCTTGATCGACCAAGTTTTGACCTTGTTACGACTGGAACAGGGTGAAAATCAGCCGGAAGCATCTGAGTATGATATTGCCGAACTTATTCGCCTTGTGGTTCATGATGCTACCTATGAAGCACAAAATGAAAACAAAATTAAGTTGGATTTACCCCCTTCATTAACCTTGCAAGGTTATCCCGAAGCCACCTCTCGTGCTCTCGAAAATATTATCCGTAACGCCATACGGTATACGGGTGACAAGGGCAAGGTATATATTCAGGTGCAACGTACAAAGGGTTGGGTTGATATTGCAATTGCCGACGATGGTCCTGGGGTTCCAGAGTCAGCATTGGCAAATCTGTTTGAACCCTTTTTCCGAGTCGATGAAAGTCGCAACCAACAGGCTGGGGGCTATGGTATTGGGATGGCCATTGCCGAGCAATCCATGCGCAGTCAGGGCGGCTCCATTTCTGCCTGTAATCGACCCCAAGGCGGCTTAGAGGTCACCTTGCGACTACCTACTTAGCCATTTTAGTCTACCGCAGAAGGGCTCAAAAACAGCTGATAGGCAGGATTTTCCGTTTCTTCGTGGAATGCATACCCTAGTTCTTCTAGGTAACCCATAAGACGGGCTTTATCGTCTGGTGCGACCTGCAAACCAACCAGCACCCTACCATAAGCATTACCATGATTACGGTAATGAAACATGGTTATATTCCAGTTGTGGCCTAGCTTATCTAAGAAATTTAGCAAGGCACCTGGACGCTCAGGAAAAGTAAAGCGATAGACTGCTTCATCATTGACCTTGGCATGGCCACCAACCATATAACGAATATGGATCTTAGCCATCTCATTATCACTAAGATCTTGGGCTTGGATATCTGCAGCGGATAATTCTGCCAATAGCTCGTCACGACCTCCACCATTGGCCATTAATTGCACACCCACAAATACTTGTGCACTTTGCTGATCAGCATAACGATAATTAAACTCGGTGACATTGCGGTTGCCTAAAGCCTGACAGAAGGTTTTAAAACTTCCTGGACGTTCAGGAATCATGGCCGCAATAATGGCTTCTCGCTGCTCGCCTATTTCTGCCCGCTCGGCAACGTGCCGTAAACGGTCAAAGTTCACATTGGCACCGCTGGCAATAGCCACCAGATTTTGGTCTGCGACTTGTTGTTGAGCAACATATTTTTTTAATCCAGCCACGGAGCAGGCACCAGCTGGTTCCGTAATAGCTCTGGTATCGTCATACAAATCTTTTATCGCGGCACACATTTCATCTGTGGTAACGGTAATAACATCATCCACAAAATCCTTAGCTATGGCGAAATTGCGCTCACCGATTTGGGCCACTGCCACACCATCAGCGAAGAGGCCAATTTCTGGCAGCACTACCCGTTCCCCGGCTTCTAGCGCAGCTTTTAAGCAAGCCGCGTCTTCTGGTTCTACGCCGATCACTTTAATATCTGGGTTAAGGTATTTTAAATACACCGCCATACCTGCCATCAAGCCGCCGCCACCAACGGGTATAAATACCGCATGCATTTCGGGAATTTGACGAATTAACTCAACAGCAACGGTGCCTTGGCCAGCAATCACATCATCATTATCAAAGGGGTGCACATACACATAGCCATGCTCCTCAATTAATTTTAATGAGTGGGCATAGGCCTCTGGAAAGCTATCGCCTTGTAGCACTACTGTGGCACCAAAAGAACGTACAGCATTGACCTTAATTTCAGGGGTTGTTCTGGGCATCACAATGGTTGCCGCCACACCCATATGCTGAGCCGCCAAGGCTAAGCCTTGGGCATGGTTACCAGCTGAAGCCGTTACCACGCCTAAAGCCTGTTCCGCTGGGGATAAATTCTGTAAGCAGTTATAGGCACCGCGCAGTTTAAACGAGAATACCGGTTGCAAATCCTCACGCTTAATAAGCACATTATTTTGCAATCTAGTGGATAAACCTTTAGCTCGATCTACTGGCGTTTCCTTGGCCAAATCATAGATATTGGCAGCGAGGATTTTTTTGATATAACGACTGGGCATCTACGCCACCTGTGCAAAAATAAAAATTTAATGATCTTCGATTGGTAATGGTAATAATTCATAACCTTAACGTCTACATGCAGACTATAGATTTCGAGTATAATAGCTGTTTTACGCTATTTATCGAGCCAGTTATGCATCAAGATGAACTAAAGCAAGCCGTTGCTCAAGCTGCTGTTGATTATATCACCCCACACCTTAACAAAGATTCTATTGTGGGTGTTGGCACTGGCTCGACGGCAAACTGTTTTATAGACGCCCTAGCCACCATTAAACACACCTTTGATGCCGCTGTCGCTAGCTCCGAAGAAACAGCTTCAAGGTTGCGGGAACGGGGTATTAATGTATTGGAACTTAATGGTGTTCAACAACTGCGTTTCTATATTGATGGTGCCGACGAAAGCGACCACCAACTTAATCTTATTAAGGGTGGGGGCGCGGCCTTAACCCGGGAAAAAATTGTTGCCGCCGTAGCGGAAGAATTTATCTGTATAGCTGACGAGTCTAAGTTGGTTGATACCTTAGGTGCCTTCCCTCTCCCTGTAGAGGTAATCCCAATGGCCCGAAGCTATGTGGCACGCAAGCTAGTTGGCTTAGGTGGCGAGCCTATTTGGCGTCAAGGCGTGGTGACGGATAATGGTAACTATATTTTAGATGTCCACGGTTTAGAGATAACCAATCCCACAGATCTGGAAACTGAGATTAACCAGATTACTGGGGTGGTGACTAATGGCATCTTCGCTATGCGCAGTGCAGATTTACTGTTACTAGCCACACCTGAAGGTATTAAACAGCTAGACTAAAGCAAGGTTTAAAAAATTAAGCCTTGCTTTATTTTTTCTAGAACAAGACGCGACAGCTCTTAGTGCCAGTGACTGCTTTCAGTTTAGCTAGGGCAAACTCCGAATGTGCCGCATCAATATCAATAACAACATAACCAATCTTGTCATTGGTATTTAGGTACTGACCAGAAATATTGATATTGTTTTCAGAAAACACATTGTTTATCTGTGACAAAACACCAGGGACGTTAGCATGGATATGTAACAGGCGGTGGGTGTTTTCATGATTAGGCAAGGATACCTCAGGGAAGTTGACCGCTGACAAGGTGGTACCATTACCGCAGTAACGAGCCAGCTTGTCAGCCACTTCAATACCAATGTTTTCTTGTGCTTCTACTGTTGAACCACCAACATGGGGAGTCAGAATCACATTATCAAAGTCACGCAAAGGCGATATAAATTCTTCATCATTGGAGCGTGGCTCAACAGGGAATACATCAATAGCAGCACCAAGCAGTTTACCGCTTTCCAGACTATTGGCCAAGGCGTCTATATCGACCACCGTGCCACGGGCAGCATTAATTAGAATGGCACCATCTTTCATTTGTGCAAACTGTTTTGGCCCCATCAAATTAGCCGTTGACTTGGTTTCTGGCACATGCAAACTAACCACATCAGCCTTACCCAACAGTTCTGCTAAAGAATTTACTGCTTGGGCATTACCCAGACTTAATTTGGCAACCGTATCGTAATAGATAACATGCATACCCATAGACTCAGCCATAATCCCCAGTTGGGAACCGATAGAGCCATAACCAATTAAACCAAGAACCTTACCGCGCATTTCAAAGGAATTTTTCGCTGACTTTAACCATACGCCACGGTGCGCTTTGGCATTTTTCTCTGCCACACCACGTAACAAGATAACAGCCTCAGCAATCACGAGTTCTGCTACACTGCGGGTATTACTATATGGGGCGTTAAAGACTGGCACACCCATTTCTAGGGCAGCACCCAAATCAACTTGGTTAGTACCAATACAGAAACAGCCTACTGCTAGCAGTTTTGGTGCCGATTCTAGTACCTTACGGGTGATCTGGGTACGTGAACGAATGCCAACAAAATGTGCGTCTGCAAGAATTTCGATTAGCTCATCTTCAGGCAATGCGGTGGTGTAAAAATGAATGTTCTGATAGCCTTCATTTTTTAACGTTTCCACCGCCGACTGGTGAACGCCCTCTAACAGTACAATCTTAATTTTGTCCTTGTTTAAAGAATAGTTCATATCGTTTGGCACGGTTCGGTTTTCCCAAGCAATGGCAGCTGTTCTGCCGGTTATTTCCAACAAAAATAAACACTAACCGTGTTCCAAACCATGGTCTGATCGTGATCGCAATAAGAGTGGTGTTTTGGATTAGAGGGCAAGTACTTTTCTTTGAGGGTCTGAGTTATCTATATTCGACCAATTTGGTCTAGAAACGACTATTTTATCATGATTTTTGTGGCAAAACAGGTCAAATAGGCGCAATAAGCATAAAAAAGGGCCGCTAATTTGCGACCCTTTTTTCCTATAATAAACTTCGTTTATTATGTCTTACCATATAGGTATTATACTGCCAAATTAGGCTTCTATATCCTTCATGGTCAACTTAATGCGACCGCGAGCGTCAACATCTAAAACCTTGACCTTCACCATTTGACCTTCTTCAAGATAGTCAGTCACTTTCTCAACTCGCTCTTGGGAGATTTGGGAAATATGCACTAGGCCATCTTTGCCTGGTAAGATATTTACAAAGGCACCAAAGTCGACAATGCGTTCTACTTTACCTTCATAAATGGCACCTACTTCAGCTTCAGCAGTGATCGCTAAGATTTTCTGTTCGGCTAGTTCAGCAGCTGCTTTATCGTCAGCATACACACGTACCGTGCCATCATCTTCGATATCAATAGAAGCGCCAGTCTCTTCGCATAAGCCACGGATAGTTGCACCACCCTTACCAATCACATCACGGATCTTATCTTGATCTATCTTGATGGTCTTCATGGTCGGCGCATTGTCATTTAACTCAGCGCGTGGGGTAGCAATCACCTTGTTCATCTCGCCCAAAATATGGATACGGGCATCAAATGCTTGCTCCAGAGCGATTTCCATAATTTCTTCAGTGATACCCTGAATCTTAATATCCATCTGCAAAGCAGTGATACCCTCAGCAGATCCAGCCACCTTAAAGTCCATATCACCTAGATGATCTTCATCACCCAAGATATCGGTTAATACGGCAAAGCCTTCATCTTCTTTTACAAGACCCATGGCAATACCAGCAACAGGGGCTTTTAGCGGCACACCAGCATCCATTAGCGCTAGAGAAGTACCACATACGGAAGCCATGGAACTAGAACCATTAGATTCGGTAATTTCTGATACCACACGAATGGTATATGGGAAGTCTTCCTGGGTTGGCAGCATGGCTTGCACACCACGACGGGCTAGACGACCATGACCAATTTCACGACGACCAGGACCCATCATACGGCCCGTTTCACCAACTGAATAGCTGGGGAAGTTATAGTGCAGCATAAAGGGATCTTTTTGTTCGCCTTCCAAGGAATCAATGATCTGTTGATCACGACTAGTGCCTAGGGTAGCGGCTACAATCGCTTGGGTTTCTCCACGGGTAAACAAAGAAGAACCATGGGCTTTGGCCAAAGTACCAATCTCAACATTAATACCACGTACAGTCTTGTTATCACGACCGTCGATACGTGGTTCACCAGCTACCACACGGGAGCGCACAGTGCTTTTTTCCAGCTTAGCAACCATGGCCAAAACCTCTGCTTCAGAAGGGCCTTCTTCGTCAGTACATAACTGGGCCACAGCGTCAGCTTTAATCTCGCCTAAACGGGTATAACGATCCATTTTGTCGCTGATCTGATAAGCTTCACCAACGGCGGCACCAACAGCGCTAGTTACGGCTTCTTTTAGAGCCACATCTTCGGCTGGTGCTTCCCAGTCCCAAGTTGGCTTAGCTGCTTCAGCAGCAAATTCATTGACGGCACTGATGACAGCTTGCATTTCGTCATGGGCAAATAACACTGCACCTAGCATTTCGTCTTCACTTAGCTCGTCGGCTTCAGATTCAACCATCAGTACTGCATCGCTAGTACCGGCTACAACCATGTCTAGGTCAGAACCTTCCATGTCAGCGAAGCTTGGGTTTAAGATATAACCATCATCATTGTAACCAACGCGGGCAGCACCAATAGGGCCAGCAAAAGGAATACCTGAGATAGCCAGAGCAGCAGAAGTACCAATCATCGCTGCAATATCTGGGCAGTTTTTCTTGTCAGCAGAAACCACCGTACAAATAACTTGCACTTCGTTCATAAAACCTTTCGGGAATAATGGACGAATTGGGCGGTCAATCAAACGACTAGTTAAGGTTTCAAATTCACTAGGGCGGGCTTCACGCTTAAAGAAGCCACCAGGAATTTTACCTACGGAATAGGTTTTTTCTTGGTAGTGGACTGACAAAGGAAAGAAACCTTGATCAGGACGCGCAGTCTTGGCGCCCACAACAGCGACTAATACCTGAATGGCATCATCAACAGTAACCAATACAGCACCAGACGCTTGACGAGCAATGCGCCCTGTTTCCAGAGTTACAGTTTGCTGGCCATATTGAAAAGTCTTAGTAATAACAGACATTTTTTTCTCCAGTTTTGGAAACGTCTTTTATTTACAGTTTGTTCCACCAGTACTCTTATTAACTCGCTAATAGACTGCTTACAAGCTAATAAGAAGTACGGGCCAAGCTGTGAAAAATAAGTTTCCGTTAGTTCGAGTGGCTTTTTAAACCACCTTAAATAAACAGGGCCGGGTAAAACCCAGCCCTATATGATCCTAGCGACGTAGTCCTAGGCGACCGATAAGGGCCGTGTAACGCTGAGCATCTTTACGCTTCAAGTAATCCAACAACTTACGACGCTGGTTTACCATGCGAATCAAACCACGACGTGAATGGTGATCTTGATTGTGCTCTTTAAAGTGGCTTTGTAGACCAACGATGTTAGCAGTTAGCAAAGCAACTTGTACTTCAGGGGAACCAGTGTCACCTTCAGCAACTTGATAATCGGCTACGATGGCAGCCTTTTCTTGTACGGACAATGCCATAATATTTTCTCCTAATATGCCTTCAAAATAATTTGAAGCTTGACTAGGTTCACACCGCGCATATTAACAGTGGAACCGAAAAAATCTTACTCTGCAAAGTAACTTAGCTAGTCAGCCTGAGGCTGGGTTTGCAATAGTCGCTTAGCACGTAAGACACCATCTTCTGTAACCTCAGCCAAGCCAATAAAGGATTCCGCTGAGACCACCGGCGAGCTGTAAACTCGCACGACACCGGGCATTACCTGCTGCTCGTCTAGGGTGACAATTTTACCCTGTTGCAGCGCACCCGATTGTTGGGGGGCTAATTGTACAGCATTTAAATGCAAAACGGCAGTATCCAATGGCAATAATAGCTTATCTAAGGCTGCAAATAGGGCCTTTTCGGGTGCTTTACCCGCATATTCTTGTTGCACCGACTCAACCAACTCATGCAATTGCTCGAGGGTAACCATCTGTTCGGCTACAAAAGGCCCAGCTTGCAAACGTCTTAACTCGGCCACATGGGCACCACAACCCAAGGCTAAACCCAAATCTTCGACAATAGAGCGAATATAAGTACCCTTACTACAGGTAATATCCATGGCCACTTGGGAACCCTGCATAGCTAGCAAAGTCAGATCGAAAACCTCAACCTGACGAGGCTTGACCGCAACCTGCTTGCCAGCGCGGGCTAATTTGTATAAAGGTTGACCTTGATGCTTTAAGGCAGAAAACATAGAAGGCACTTGACTGATTTTACCTCGAAACTGAGGTAATTCGGCTTCTACTTTAGCTTGTGTAATATGCTCATAGGGCTTAGTTTCTATCACTTTGCCATCGGCATCACTGGAATCTGTGCGCACACCTAACTGGGCACTAGTCTGGTAGCGCTTATTAGCATCAAGAAGAAATTGGGTAAACTTAGTCGCCTCACCCAAACAGATCGGCAGTAAGCCAGTAGCCAGTGGATCCAGAGCCCCAGTATGACCTGCTTTACGGGCCCCAAATATACGTTTAACCCTTTGTAGGGCATGATTTGAGCTCATGCCCGTGGGTTTATCGAGAATCAAGATCCCGCTGACAGCACGACCTTTAGGTTGCTTTGCCATAGCCAATAAACGACAGCCTACCTAGAAGCTGTCTTTAGCGCGAGCTTGATCAATTAGACTACTCAAATGGTTACCACGCTTAAGGCTGTCATCATAATGGAAACGCAAGCTTGGCACAGTGCGCAGCTGCATCCGACGACCCAGTTGACCACGTAAGAAGCTAGAGGCATTGTTAAGCACTTTAATGGCCGTTTGCGTAGCTTCGGCGTCATCCCCATTAAGTATGGTGACATACACCTTGGCATGCCCCATATCTTTGGATACTTCCACCGCACTGACAGTTGCCATACCAACCCGTGGGTCTTTGACTTCCTGCTGGATAAGCATCGCCAGTTCCCGTTGTACCTGATCAGCAACCCGCTGAGTTCGGCTATATTCCTGAGCCATTAGTAGTCACTCTTGTTCGCTGATGGTTACAGGCTGCGTTGCACTTCAATAGTGTCAAAGACTTCGATCTGGTCACCGACCTTGACGTCATTGTAGCTCTTCACACCGATACCACATTCCATACCATTACGTACTTCTTGGACAGCATCTTTAAAGCGGCGTAAGGATTCTAGCTCACCTTCAAAGATAACCACATTATCACGTAATACACGGATAGGCTTGCTGCGGTGAACGGTTCCCTCTGTCACCATACAACCAGCGATTAAACCTAGCTTAGGTGAACGGAATACATCACGTACTTCAGCAACACCAACAATCTGTTCGCGCAACTCTGGCGACAACAAACCAGAAAGTGCCTGTTTTACATCGTTAATAATGTCATAAATAACACTGTAATAACGCAGATCAACACCTTCTTTTTCAATCAGTTGTTTGGCTGGGCCATCGGCACGCACGTTGAAACCAAAGATAACCGCACTAGAGGCGACTGCTAGGTTTACATCAGACTCAGCGATACCACCCACGCCACCAGAGACAACGTTGACTTTTACTTCGTCAGTACCAAGATCCATTAGTGACGCAGTTAAGGCTTCCAACGAGCCGCGCACGTCGGTTTTCAAAACCACATTGAGTACCTTAGCCTGCTCTTTGCCCATACTAGCAAACATGGAATCCAGTTTCGCTGCCTGTTGACGAGCCAATTTAACGTCACGATATTTACCCTGACGGAACATGGCAACTTCACGGGCCTTTTTCTCACTTGGCACAACGGTAAAGTCCTCGCCAGAATCAGGTGTACCATCAAGACCCAAAATTTCTACTGGAATAGCAGGACCTGCGGTTTTCACTGGGCGGCCATTTTCATCCAACATGGCTCTCACCCGTCCAAACTGTTGACCAGCCAGAACAATATCACCTTGTTGTAAGGTACCATTTTGTACCAGTACAGTAGCCACTGAACCACGACCCTTATCCAAACGGGCTTCAACCACTACACCTTTAGCCGGCGCTTCTGGCACAGCGGTAAGTTCTAACACTTCCGCTTCCAACAAGACCGCATCTAGCAGATTATCAATACCCAAACCTGTCTTAGCAGACACGGGAATAAACTGTACATCGCCACCCCAATCTTCAGGTACCACTTCACGACTAGACAATTCAGTTTTCACCCGATCTGGATCAGCGGCTTCTTTATCCATCTTATTGATAGCAACGACAAGTGGCACACCCGCAGCCTTAGCATGTTGCACAGCCTCTTCAGTTTGGGGCATTACACCGTCATCAGCAGCAACTACCAGAATAACAATATCCGTGGCTTGCGCACCACGGGCACGCATAGCAGTAAAGGCCGCGTGTCCAGGGGTATCTAGGAAGGTCACCATGCCTTTATCGGTATCAACATGATAGGCACCGATATGCTGGGTAATACCGCCCGACTCACCCGAGGCAACTCGCGATTCACGAATATGATCCAACAAAGATGTTTTACCATGGTCAACATGACCCATAACAGTAACAACAGGCGCCCGCGTTACTTGGGTACCCTCGTAACTGATACTTTCAACAACCTCAGTTTCAACAGCATCATCTTTTAACAACTTGACCTTATGGCCCATTTCCTCAACCACAATGGTCGCTGTATCCTGATCAATAGTTTGGTTGATGGTGGCCATAGCACCCATACTAAACATCACCTTGATCACTTCTGCTGCCTTAACGCTCATCTTACTTGCTAGTTCAGCGACGGTAATAGATTCAGGGATAGATACCTCATGAACCACAGCTTCAGTAGGACGAGAGAAACCGTGTTCCTGAGTACTATTGCGCTTAGGCGCTGCCAACTTGCCTTTATTACGCGGCTTACGATAGCGCTCTTCATCATTGGACATAAGATTGCGCTTTTTGTCCTTACCTTTACCAGCAGCTTGCTTGCCTTTGTTAGCACCACCTTTAGGTTTGTCAGGGGTGCTAAACACCCGCTCGCGGTCACCTGAGCCCTTGCCTTTCTTGCCACTTTTCTTTGACTCTTCGGCCTGTTCGGCTTCTGCTCTCGCCTGCTCAGCCGCTTTTTTCACTAATTCAGCTTCTTTTGCAGCTGCTTCTGCAACGGCTTGTTCAGCCGCCGCTTTCTCAGCCGCCGCTTTCTCAGCCGCCGCTTTCTCAGCTGCAGCCTTTTCTGCTGCAGCTTTTTCAGCCGCAGCACGCTCCTGTTCTATCTGGTCAGCAGCTTCACGCTCAGCCACAGCTTGTTGCTCTTGCAATTGTTCTTGCTCAGCTTCTAACTTGGCTTGCAGTTCTTCTTCACTTTGTTTGACGTAGGTACGCTTTTTCCGCACTTCTACGTTTACCGTCCGCTTACCGCCAGAACCCGCTACTTTGAGAGTACTAGTCGTTTTACGACGTAAAGTAATCTTTTTCGGGCCATCAGCCTCTTCACCACTGCCACCATGGGCTTTTTGCAGGTGAACCAACAAAGACTTACGCTCTTCTTCAGATACGGCATCTTTAGCAGCGCGTTTAGCCAGGCCAGCTTCTTCCATTTGAGTCAATAATCGCTCAACGGGAACGCCTACTGTTAAAGCAAGCTTTTCGACAGTTAGGTCTGCCATAGTTAATGTCTCCTGTGTGTTGGCAATTACTCAAACCAAGGGGCACGGGCAGTCATAATCAACTGCGCGGCTTTTTCTTCGTTTAATTCTTCTAAATCAATTAGTTCATCAACCGCTTTTTCAGCCAGATCTTCCATAGTGATAATGCCTCGGCTCGCCAAGACAAAGGCCAAGTGAGTATCCATGCCTTCCATAGCTAATAGATCAGCTGCTGGTTCAGATTTATCTAATTGTTCTTCTACGGCGATAGCTTGGTTAAGCAGCTGGTTCTTAGCACGGTTACGCAACTCTTCTACCAGCTCTTCGTCCAGACCATCTATTTCCAGCATTTCTTCCAAAGGTACGTAGGCGATTTCTTCTAAGGAGGTAAAGCCCTCTTCCACTAACATAGTGGCAAAGTCTTCGTCGATATCTAGAGCATCAACAAAACGCTGCACCAAACTACCAACTTCTTCCTGTTGTTTAGCGCCTGCTTCCTCTTCCGACATGACGTTAATGATCCAACCAGTCAATTCAGTGGCCAAACGCACATTTTGACCATTACGACCAATGGCCATGGCTAAATTGTCTTCATTTACTGCCACATCCATGGAATGCTTGTCTTCATCAACAACAATGGAGCTAACTTCGGCTGGCGCCATAGCATTAATAACTAACTGGGCTGGGTTATCATCCCACAGAACAATATCCACACGCTCATTGCCTAACTCACCAGTTACAGCTTGCACACGGGAACCACGCATACCAACACAAGCACCTACGGGATCAATGCGACCATCGTTGGTTTTTACTGCAATTTTAGCACGCGAACCAGGATCACGAGCGGCAGCGCGAATTTCAATCACTTCCTCAGAAATCTCAGGCACCTCAATACGGAACAACTCCACCAACATTTGTGGATCAGTGCGACTTAAGAAGAGCTGTGGGCCACGATTCTCGGTACGTACCTCAGATAAAAGTGCCCGCACACGATCACCCATACGGAAAGTTTCACGACCAATTAGCTGGTCACGGCCGAGTAACGCTTCGGCATTATTGCCAAGATCAACAATCACATTGTCACGAGTGACTTTTTTAACGGTGCCACTAATAATTTCACCGATACGATCACGATATAACTCAACCACCTTGGCACGTTCAGCTTCACGTACTTTTTGCACAATCACTTGCTTAGCAGTTTGGGCAGCAATACGACCAAAGGCCTCTGACTCTATTTCTTCACTAACTAGATCACCCAATTGCAGATCAGGGTTATCTTGCTGGGCTTCTTCTAGAATCAGTTCGGCAGAAGGATTAACATAATCTTCGTCACTGACAACAGTCCAACAACGGCTAGTCGTGGCTTCACCTGTTTTACGATCAATGGCTACACGAATGTCGCACTCATCGTCGATACGCTTGCGCGTAGCCGTGGCTAAGGCCAGCTCAATAGCTTCAAAAATTACGTCTTTAGGTACGTCTTTCTCGTTAGAAACCGCTTCGGCTACCAATAGAATTTCTTTGTTCATATCAGCTCTCACTTAAACCACTAAAACTGTGGCACAACATTGGCTTTTTCAATGCTACCAACGGGTAACAAAAATTCTTCATCATCGACTAGCAAAACTACGTCATCACCTTCGATACCACGTAGCAAACCAGTAAACTTACGCCGACCCTCAAAGGCCAAACGTAAACGTAAACTTATGGTCTGGCCAATATTTAATTCATATTGTGCCAAAGTAAAAAGAGGGCGATCAAGGCCTGGGGAAGATACTTCAAGATTGTATTCACCAGATATAGGGTCTTCAACATCTAATATAGCACCCACCTGACGACTAACATTGGCACACATATCAACATCCACACCTTGTGCATGATCGATATATACCCGCAAAGTGCTAAAACGCCCTTGTGACAGATATTCCAAGCCCCAAAACTCACACTCACAAGCCTCAACTGCCGGCTGGATAAGAGTCTCTAGTTGCGCTGCAGCAGTAGCCACTATATAACCTCTTTCTACAAAAACAAAAAATGGGTCCTATTGACCCATCCAAACCAACTATTTGCTTACCAAATAGCTATGTCAAATGGGGCCAAAACCCCAAGAAGCAAAAAGCCCCATAAATGGGGCCAATATAAGAGAAGTAGCATACACACCTCTCGCCTCTAAATCCAGTCGCACCCATGTGCAACTGAACATTGATAACCGTGTCAGCTCAATTCTGAAAGACTCAACGGAATTAACCGCTTAGCTAAAGTTATCACGATTACCTAAAATTGGTAGCGGGGGCCGGATTTGAACCGACGACCTTCGGGTTATGAGCCCGACGAGCTACCAAGCTGCTCCACCCCGCATCAACGTGCGCGCATTCTACGCCAGTCATCAGTCTTAGTCAACGACACAAGGAGCAAAGCATGTACTTTTCCACAATAAATACAAGGTTAAAAATAACAAGCTTTAAAAATACAAAAGCCCTGCTGTAAATCTGGCTCAATAGAGTTTCAGCAGGGCTTAGTTTTTTTATGGTGCCGATGGCCGGACTTGAACCGGCACGAGCATTGCCCACCACCCCCTCAAGATGGCGTGTCTACCAATTCCACCACATCGGCGAATGAGGTTACTCAGTAGTTGGGATATCGCTATCTAGGGGCTTAACTATGCTATCCAAGACTGGCAATTGTTCTTGCACTTGTTCAATCACAACGGGCATATTTGCTGTCGCAATGGCATCAGCTTTCTGCTTGGCATAGAAGGCTAAAGCAAAGCTGGTAGCGAACAAACCAACAGCAATCCATGCAGTGACTCTGCTTAAAAAGTTACCGCTACCACTGCTACCAAATACAGTTTGTGACGCACCGCCACCACCAAATGCAGCACCCGCATCGGCACCCTTACCTTGTTGAATTAGAATTAAACCCACCAAAGCAATGGCCAGTAATACATGAACAATTAAAATTGCAACTTCCATCGAAACATTCTCTCAGTTATGGGCTGCGCCCATTTAACCTGTTAATCCAACTAACTATTTGGATTAATTAACTTTGCGCAGCTTGACCAATTGCCAAGAAGGCTTGCGCATCCAATGACGCTCCACCAACCAGGCCACCGTCAATATCCGATTGAGCAAAAAGCTCATTGGCGGTCGCTGCGTTAACACTACCGCCATATAAAATCTGTACTTGCTCAGCGACCGCAGCATCTTGTGTAGCCAAATAGGCACGTATAGCCTGATGCACCTCTTGGGCTTGCTCAGGACTTGCCGTTAAGCCAGTACCAATGGCCCAAACGGGCTCATATGCCACAACTGCAGTAGCCAATTCAGCTACCCCTACTAGATCAATCACAGCCTGCAACTGACCGTTTACCACATCTAGGGTTGCCTCTGCTTCACGTTGTGCAAGGGTCTCCCCGATACACAATACAGGAATCAGACCAGCCGTCTTTACGGCCTTAAATTTTGCCGCCACTATGGCATCACTCTCGCCATAAAGTGAGCGACGCTCAGAATGCCCAACCAAAACATATTTTACGCCAAAGTCTTTCAGCATAGTTGCTGAAACTTCACCAGTATAGGCACCCTGTGCTTTGTCACTGACGTTTTGCGCACCCAAGGCAATAGCAGAATCAGCTAACAGTTCCTGTACCTGCCCTAGGTAAGGTGCTGGAGGAAAAACCACCATTTGCACATTAGTTAAGGTTGCCGCACCAGCCACCAAAGCGTTAGTCAAATCTGTATTGGTTAAGGTACTGGCATTCATTTTCCAGTTCCCTGCGACCATCATTGTAGACATATCTATCTCCTATAACCGCAGGGTATCAAAACCCAACCGTGGTTCAGATTCGAGCGCGAGATGATACCTGAGGAAGGCCTTGGAAACAAGGCCTTAGGAATTAGTTATGGCTTTTTCGGCTGACTTTGCTGGGCCCCAAATTGCTGTTTTAACCTACTATTTGCTGTACATCGTTGGCCAGCTCATTGGCAAACTGATTAACCAAATCAGCATTTTCGCCCTCTACCATAACGCGCACTACGGGCTCGGTGCCTGAAGGCCGCAATAATACGCGTCCTTTTCCAGCTAAACGTCCCTCGATAATATCTACTTGTGCTTGCACAGCAGGATAGTTATCCAAATCTACCCGTGTGGGAAAACGCACATTAACCAAGCTTTGGGGCATTTTCTGCATTTGGCTCTTTAACTCATGCAGTGTCTTGTCATTACGGCGCATGGCTTGTAAAACCTGGAGGGCGGCCACAATACCGTCACCCGTGCTGGTTAGGCTGCGGCACACTAAATGTCCCGATGACTCGCCACCTAATAACCAACCACGTTTCTTCAGTTCGGCCATCACATAACGGTCGCCAACTTTAGCACGAGCAAAATCAATACCTAAATCCTTAAGCCCAAGCTCCATGCCTAAGTTACTCATCTGGGTGCCAACCACGCCACCCTCGAGCAAACCCTGGCGTTTCTGGTCAGCGGCAATAATAAACATTAGTTCATCACCATCGACCTCTTCTCCCATATGGTCAACCATAATCAAGCGATCGCCATCACCATCCAGAGCAATACCTAGATCTGCCTCTGACTGCCTCACCAAATTACGCACTGTAGCAATGGAGGTAGAACCGCAATCTTCATTAATATTTATGCCATCTGGATCAATGCCAATGGGAATAATCTCGGCACCCAGCTCATTAAATACGTTTGGGGCAATATGATAAGTCGCGCCATGGGCGCAATCGAGGACGATTTTTAAACCTTTAAAACTTGTGTAAGGCCCAACTGTGCCCTTACAAAATTCAATATAACGGCCTTGAGCATCATTAATACGTTTAGCTTTACCTAATTTTTCCGCAGGCACACACTCCATTGGCTCTTGTAACTGGCTTTCAATGGCAGCCTCAACACTATCTGGAAGCTTGGTACCTTGGGCGGAAAAGAATTTGATACCGTTATCTTGGAAGCCATTATGAGATGCACTAATAACAATACCCGCATCAGCTCTAAAGGTACGGGTCAAATAAGCAATGGCAGGTGTTGGCATAGGCCCTAGTAGCAGCACATCAACGCCTGCAGCAGATAGACCAGCCTGTAAAGCGGACTCGAACATATAGCCAGAGATACGTGTATCCTTGCCTACTATAATTTTACTACGACCAGATTCAGCAAAAACTTTACCCGCTGCCCAACCTAGTTTGAGCATAAAATCAGGGGTAATGGGATATGTCCCACAAGCACCACGAATGCCATCAGTACCAAAATATTTCATCGATTTAATTCCTTTTTCCTACACTGTCTTCGACAGTTGTCCTATAGTTTAGTTCACAAAGTATATTTAGCTATCTAATACCGCTTGGGCCATCTTTAAGGCATCTACTGTGGCCAAAACGTCATGGGTACGCACAATATTGGTGCCCCGCTCTAAAGCCATTACTGCCAGTGCCAGTCCACCATATAAGCGCTCATCCACGGGCCTATTGAGGGTGTTACCAATCATGCTCTTTCGCGACATGCCAACCAATAAGGGCAAGTCAAACGCTTTAAGTTGTTCCATATGCTTAAGCAATTGCAGATTATGTGCCAAGGTTTTACCAAATCCAAATCCAGGATCTAGAATAAGTTTATCTCGGGCAATACCGACACGCTCACAAGCCTTAATACGAGTAGTAAAATAGGCTGCAATATCACCTAGTAAGTCTTTATAATAGGGCGCCTCTTGCATGGTCTTTGGCTCACCCTGAATATGCATTAAGCAGATTGGTAAAGACGTTTCTGCAGCGGCCTCTATGGCCCCTTCACGTTGCAAGGCACGCACATCATTAATTAAGCCTACGCCAGCCCGAGCTGCGGCAGTTATCACTTGGGGAGTACTGGTATCAATGGAAACCGCTACGGGGAAACGCTCACGTATAGCTTCAATCACTGGGATTACCCGTGATAATTCTTCCTCAACACTCACCGCATCGGCGCCAGGTCGAGTCGACTCACCACCGACATCAATAATGCTGGCCCCTTCTGCCACCATAGTAGCGGCGCGGTCAACGGCTGCCGACACACTGACATTGTTATTAGTAAAGAGGGTGCCACCATCTGAAAAAGAGTCTGGCGTCACATTTACCACACCCATCACCTGTGGCTGGTTTAGGTCGAGTTCAATACCGGAAAAATTCACGCTTGGGTTTCCATATTTACTTTGCAGTAAGTCCTATCATAACAAAAAAGGGAACACATAAAGTGTTCCCTTTCAGTCTCAAGACTGAATCTAACTTTGGCTTGGCTTTTCCGGTGCTTCTGGCACGTCGCTGTCGCCAAGATCTTGCTCTGACTGAGTCACAACTTCTTCATCAGCATCTTGACTGTCATTACCGCTGTTAGTATTGCCACTATCGTTTTCATCCCAATCTTCTGGGGGAGAAACTTCTTCACGAGCTAGCAATTGATCCAACTGACCTGAATCGATAGTCTCATATTTCATCAGGGCTTCAGCCATAGCATCCAAAATATCACGATTATCGTGCAGGATCTGGTTAGCTTGAGCATAGCAGTTGTCGATAATCTCTTTCACTTCCTGATCAATTGCTTGTGTAGTGTCATCGGAGAAACCCTTTGCACCTTGACCAGGCATACCGCTAAATGGATCACTATCTTCAGCTTCATATAGCAGGGGCCCTAACTTTTCTGATAAGCCCCACTTAGTTACCATATTCCGAGCTAACTGAGTGGCGCGCTGAATATCATTAGATGCGCCAGTAGTCACACCCTCTTTACCCAAGGTCATTTCTTCCGCAATACGACCACCGTATAGACTACAAATCTGACTTAAAATAGCCTGACGAGAAAGACTATAACGATCATCTTCGGGTAAGAACATGGTTACACCTAAGGCACGACCACGGGGGATAATGGTCACTTTGTAAACGGGATCATGCTGCGGCACCAAACGACCAACAATGGCGTGGCCTGCTTCATGGTAAGCCGTATTCAGCTTTTCGGCATGACTCATGACCATGGACTTACGCTCAGCACCCATCATAATCTTGTCTTTGGCTTTTTCTAGTTCTTCCATACCCACTACACGCTTATTTTGACGGGCAGTAAACAAGGCCGCTTCATTAACCAAGTTGGCTAAATCAGCACCAGAGAAACCAGGCGTACCACGGGCAATTAGCTTTGGCTTAACGCCATCACCTAGAGGCACTTTGCGCAAGTGTACTTTTAGAATCTGCTCACGACCACGGATATCAGGTAGCGGGACATTCACTTGGCGGTCAAAACGTCCCGGACGCAAGAGCGCATTATCTAATACGTCAGGTCGGTTGGTAGCAGCAATTACGATAATACCTTCGTTACCATCAAAACCATCCATCTCTACCAATAGCTGGTTTAAGGTTTGTTCACGTTCATCATTACCGCCACCCATGCCAGCACCACGATGGCGACCAACGGCATCAATTTCATCGATAAAGATAATACAAGGTGCCTGTTTTTTGGCTTGCTCGAACATATCACGCACACGGGAGGCACCGACACCAACAAACATTTCCACAAAATCAGAACCAGAAATACTAAAGAAAGGTACTTTCGCTTCACCAGCAATGGCTTTGGCTAGTAGAGTTTTACCTGTACCCGGTGAGCCTGACATCAAAATACCACGGGGAATATGCCCACCTAAGCGCTGGAATTTGCTCGGGTCGCGTAAGAAATCAACCAATTCCTGCACATCTTCTTTGGCTTCTTCAACACCGGCCACATCGGCAAAGGTGGTTTTGATTTGATCTTCACTCATCAATCTGGCTTTACTCTTGCCAAAGGCCATGGGTCCACCACGCCCACCAGCGCCACCTTGCATCTGGCGCATAAAAAACATAAATAAAGCAATGATGATAAGAATTGGGAAAGTAGCAACAAACAGCTGTGACCAAATACTTTGCTGTTCCGGCAACTTACCTATAACTTCTACTTCGTGAGCTAAGAGATCATCAACTAGCTTAGGATCTGATAAAGCTGGACGTACAACTTCAAAACTGGTGCCATCAGACATGCGGCCAGCAATAGTATAGCCATCGACAGTGACACTATTTACACGATCGCGCTGAACTTCCTGCACAAATTCAGAATAACTCATACGATTGGATGTTGAATCAGTACTAAAGTTATTAAACACCGCCAACATAACGGCCGCAATAATCAACCACAGAGCAAAATTTCTAGCCATATTATTCAATGTACACTCCTGCTATATACCGAATAAAGAGTCTTGCCTCTTTACTCAAATAGATCTTTCTAACCTTTAAAGCCTGTTGCCAACTGATACACTTCACGTGAGCGACTTCGAGACGCCCCAGGTTTACGTGATTGTACCTTTACAAAACTGCTGCGGGTTTCACGCAACAGCTCATCAAAACCTTCGCCCTGAAACACTTTTGCCAAAAAACTTCCACCTGGCTTAAGAATATGTCGGGACATATCTAGGGCCAACTCAACCAAGTACATTGATTTGGGCTGATCAATGGCAGGGTTACCACTCATATTGGGGGCCATATCTGAAATTACAAGGTCTGCCTTGCGACCATTTAAGGCCATAATGATCTCGTCATACACAGACTGCTCGGTAAAATCCCCCTCGATAAAGGTTACCCCAGCAATGGGATCCATGGTCAATATATCGGAAGCGATAACTGTACCACTGTCGCCTACTAGCTGCATCGCCACTTGGGTCCAACCACCGGGGGCAGCACCCAAATCAACCACGGTCATACCGGGCCGAATAAGTTTATCTTTCTTACTCATTTCCAACAGCTTATAACTGGCTCTAGAACGATAGCCATCTTGCTGTGATTGTTTTACATAGGGGTCATCAAAATGTTCTTTTAACCAACGCCCTGAAGATTTAGATCTTGCCACTTACTCAATCTCTATAGAAATATCTGCCCAAAAACAATAACCGACAATCATCAGGATTTTCCGCCTAATCACCACCGGCACTATCTATTTCAGGTATAATAGCGCCAGTTTATCACAGTCAGACCAACCGATGATGCTATCGGCAGGTATTAATTTGGATCATTATGAATCTTAGCCAATCCCAAAAAAAACACCTTCGCAGTCTAGGTCATAGTCTGCATCCACTTGTCACTGTAGCCGGTAATGGGCTTTCCAGTGGTGTTATGGAAGAATTAGATCGCGCCCTAACTGATCACGAACTGATTAAAGTCAAATTTGCCGTTGGTGATCGCGAGGTTAAAAAGGCGCTTATTGAAGAGCTGGTCAAGCTAAGTCAGGCCACCCTCGTACAAAGTATCGGCAATATTGCTTTAATCTATCGTCATAACCCGCAAGCAGATCCTAAAAAGTCCAACTTGACCCGCTAAGTTTAATCTTTTTGATTACCCGCTTTGATTAAAAAAGGGCTAGATAAAATATCTAGCCCTTTTTTGTCACCCACAATCTAGCTATGCTAGGTGCTGTACTTCAGTAATCTCGTAGTCTACAACTCCACCTGGGGTCTGCACTGGCACTTCATCACCTTCTAGCTTGCCAATTAAAGCACGAGCAATGGGGGAACTGACAGAAATCATACCCGCTTTAATATCGGCCTCATCCTCACCCACAATACGGTAAGTTTTTTCTTCGTCGGTATCCAAGTTGACTATAGTAACTGTAGTACCAAAAATAACCTTGCCCGTATGGGCAATTTGGGTAACATCAATCACCTGCACATGAGACAACTTACCTTCAATTTCCTGAATACGCCCTTCACAAAAGCCTTGTTGTTCACGCGCCGCATGGTATTCGGCATTTTCTTTTAGATCACCATGCTCACGTGCTGTAGCAATATCAGCAATAATGCGCGGTCGCGTAACGGTTTTTAATTCCGTTAACTCGTCACGCAACATTTTTTCACCACGTACTGTCATAGGTACTTTAGTCATACTCATCACATTCGCTCCTTTATGCTGTTATTTGCTTAGGCGTTTATGCAAGTCCTGCAAACGGCGTACTTCCTTCTCTGCGCCAAAATTCATCGCCTCAAGGACTGCTAGAGCACCGGTCATTGTAGTCGCATATGGCACCTTATGCTGCAAGGCCGAACGACGAATCAACGACGAATCATTAATAGCCTGACGGCCTTCAGTGGTATTAACCACATAGGTGATCTCATCGTTCTTAATGGCGTCAACGATATTGGGTCGACCTTCGGTCACCTTATTCACTTGATCACAAGCCAAGCCAGCGGCTTTTAAGGCCTGCTGAGTACCACCAGTGGCACACAAGGTAAAGCCTTTCTCTAACAATGCTTTGGCTAGGCTAACGGCAGCAGTCTTGTCGGCATCACGCACGGAAACAAAACACTTGCCAATAACGGGAACCGCTTCATTAGTCGCCTTAAGGGCTTTCTCGAAGGCCTCTCCGAAACTATCACCCACACCCATAACTTCACCAGTGGATTTCATTTCTGGGCTTAGTATCGGATCCACCCCGGGGAACTTATTAAAGGGGAATACAGATTCTTTGACACTAAAGTAATCCGGTACAATTTCCTCCGTAAAGCCAAGCTCTTGCAAGCTATGACCAGCCATTACGCGGGCCGCGATATCAGCCAAAGAGGTACCAATACATTTGGATACAAAGGGCACAGTTCGCGAGGCACGAGGGTTAACTTCAATCACATAGATTTGTCCATCTTGCCAAGCTAACTGGGTGTTCATTAAACCCACGACGCCCAATTCCAAGGCCATACGCTTAACCTGATCACGCATGGCTTCCTGCACATCGGCAGGCAGATTATAAGGTGGCAAAGAACAAGCGGAGTCACCAGAGTGAATACCCGCCTGTTCGATATGCTGCATAATGGCACCAATGACGACTTGTTCACCATCACATACGGCATCAATATCAACTTCAACAGCGTTACTTAAGAAACGGTCCAACAATACGGGGGCATCATTAGACACCTGCACCGCATCAGTCATATAACGCTTTAGTTCCGTTTCTTTATGCACAATTTCCATGGCTCTACCACCCAATACATAGGATGGACGTACCACCAATGGGTAGCCAATGCGGGCAGCTTCACGAACCGCTTCTTCTTGACTGCGCACAGTGGCATTTTCAGGCTGCAATAAGTTTAAGCGCTGCAACATCTGCTGGAAACGTTCACGGTCTTCAGCCCGGTCAATGGCTTCAGGTGAAGTACCTAGTATGGGTACACCCGCATTTTCCAAGCCGACAGCTAATTTCAATGGTGTTTGACCACCGTACTGCACAATAACCCCTTTTGGCTGTTCCAGATGCACAATTTCTAGTACATCTTCCAAGGTCACAGGCTCAAAATACAAACGGTCAGAAGTATCGTAATCGGTGGATACGGTCTCTGGGTTACAGTTAACCATAATGGTTTCGTAACCAGCATCACGCATAGACAAAGCCGCGTGTACACAGCAGTAATCAAACTCGATACCCTGACCGATACGGTTGGGGCCACCACCTAATACCATAATTTTGTCACGACCACTTGGGCGCGATTCGCACTCTTCCTCGTAGCTAGAATACATATAGGCCGTATCTGTAGCGAATTCGGCAGCACAGGTATCCACTCGTTTGTATACCGGACGTACGCCTAGTTTTTGACGATGCTGACGGAAACCTTTTTCCGTTAAACCTAAAAGCTGCGCCAAACGGATATCGGAGAAACCTTTACGCTTAAGACGGAAGACATGATCATGTTTAAGATCAGCTAGACCTAAAGTGGCCAACTTAGCTTCTTCCTGAACCAAGTCCTGCATTTGTACTAGGAACCAAGGATCAATGCCGGAGAGCTGATAGATTTCATCAATTGCCATGCCATAACGCATGGCATCAGCTACATACTGAATACGATTTGCCTTGGGCGACTTAAGCTCAGCGACAATGGTACCGCGCGCATCATCGGCCGTAATATCCATAATCGGATCTAGACCATGAATGCCAGTTTCTAAGCCGCGTAAAGCTTTTTGCAAAGATTCTTGGAAAGTACGACCGATGGCCATTACCTCACCCACAGACTTCATCTGCGTGGTTAAACGATCATCAGCCTGGGGGAATTTTTCAAAGGTGAAACGAGGTATTTTGGTTACCACATAATCAATAGCTGGCTCAAACGAAGCTGGTGTAGCGCCACCCGTAATATCATTTTGCAATTCATCTAGGGTATAACCGACAGCTAGCTTGGCGGCTACCTTAGCAATGGGGAAGCCAGTGGCCTTGGAAGCCAAAGCAGATGAACGGGATACACGGGGGTTCATTTCAATAACCACCATACGACCATCTTTTGGGTTGACCCCAAATTGCACATTGGAACCACCTGTTTCCACGCCAATCTCGCGCAATACGGCCAAGGAGGCATTACGCATAATTTGGTATTCTTTATCGGTCAGCGTTTGTGCTGGGGCAACGGTAATCGAGTCACCTGTATGGACGCCCATGGCGTCAAAGTTTTCGATCGAACAGATAATAATGCAGTTGTCGTTTTTATCACGCACAACTTCCATTTCATATTCTTTCCAGCCAATTAATGACTCGTCAATTAATAATTCGTTAGTGGGGGATAATTCCAAACCACGGGCACAGATTTCTTCAAATTCTTCACGGTTATAAGCAATACCACCACCTGAGCCACCCATGGTAAAGGAAGGCCGAATTATGGCAGGGAAACCAATGCGACTTAGCACATCAAGGGCATCTTCCATGGAATGGGCAATTTCTGCACGTGGGCACTCTAAACCAATATTTTTCATGGCTTTGTCAAAGCGGTCACGATCTTCGGCTTTATCAATGGTATCGGCATCAGCACCGATCATTTCAACATTATACTTAGCCAGTACACCCATGCGGTTTAAGTCTAAAGCACAGTTAAGAGCAGTTTGACCACCCATAGTTGGCAGGATGGCACTTGGGCGTTCTTTGGCAATAATTTTTTCTACTGTATCCCAGCGAATTGGCTCGATATAGGTTGCATCAGCCATGGCAGGGTCAGTCATAATGGTGGCGGGGTTGGAGTTAACCAAGATAACCCGATAACCTTCTTCACGCAGGGCCTTACAGGCTTGAGCACCGGAATAGTCAAATTCACAGGCCTGGCCGATAACAATAGGGCCAGCGCCGAGGATAAGAATACTTTCGAGATCTGTACGTTTTGGCATATTACTAATCCAATATTAAATGCTGTCCAATCAGGCCTTATAGGCTTGCATATTATTAATAAAACGGTCGAACAATGGCGCCACATCGTGCGGTCCCGGACTTGCTTCTGGGTGACCTTGGAAACTAAACGCGGCTTTATCTGTGCGCTCAATACCTTGTAAAGAGCCATCAAATAGTGATTTATGCGTGGCCCGCAGGTTAGCAGGAAAACTATCTTCAGCCACGGCAAAGCCATGGTTTTGACTGGTAATCATAACGACTTTTGAATCTAAGTCTTGCACTGGGTGATTAGCACCATGATGACCAAATTTCATTTTTTCTGTCTGGGCGCCAGAAGCCAAGGCCAATAATTGATGCCCCAAGCAAATGCCAAACACCGGAATATCAGTTTCGAGAATTTCTTTGATGGCATTAATGGCGTAATCACAGGGTTCTGGGTCACCGGGTCCATTAGATAAAAACACCCCATCGGGCTGCATAGCCAAGACTTCACTTGCCGGTGTCTGCGCGGGCACAACCGTTAGGTCACAACCACGTTCTACCAGCATACGTAAAATATTTCGCTTTACACCATAATCATAAGCAACAACTTTAAAAGGTGTCTCGCCTGCGGCACGATGGCCAGCAACCAAATCCCATGTCGATTCAGTCCATTGGTAGCCCTCAGTTGTGGTCACTGTTTTGGCCAAATCCATACCCTTAAGACCAGGGAAGTCCTGAGCTGCTGCAAGTGCCGCAGCCTCATCTAAATTATCACCCGCTAGGATACAACCATTTTGCGCGCCCTTTTCACGCAAAATACGTGTTAACCGGCGGGTATCAATATCGGCAATAGCCACCACGTTATTAGCCTTTAAGTAATCTTCTAGAGATTGTTCATTCCGCCAGTTACTAGCTAACAAAGGTAGATCACGAATTACCAGCCCAGCAGCCCATACTTGTGTCGATTCTTCATCTTCGCTAGTAGTGCCAGTATTGCCGATATGAGGATAAGTCAAGGTAACTATTTGGCGGGCATAGGATGGATCGGTAAGAATTTCTTGATAGCCAGTCATGGAGGTGTTAAACACCACCTCACCACTGCTTTGTCCAGTCGCACCAATAGCGATGCCGTGAAAAATACTTCCATCTTCAAGAGCCAGGATAGCGGGTGTGGTCAATGGCGGCCTCCTTTAAGGGCAATAGGATATGCAACACAAATAATCGCGTTTAGAAACAAAAAAGGGCGGGCTATATTCGCAAAAAAGCGAGATGTGACAAACACACCCCGCTTTTATGTTGAATCTTTTTAGCGCGCTGTTTTTCAACGCCTGCAAACGGTTTAAATAATAACAAAAAGACGGATGATTTGTCTACCTTAATCAAGCATAACATCAGACAAAAATAACCCCTTAAAACACACTTCGTCACTTATCATTCATCATAAAAATTGCTAGTTGAATAGCATTAATGGTAGCCTTGAGGTAAATTTAAGGGCCGCATTATGAATGAATCCTTTCGCATAGCACAAAAGCTTGGACTAATGTTTAAGCCATCTGACCCTTTGCCAAAGGATATGCAAGCATGGGCCATCAGCCAACTGCATGCGCCTTCCCCTGCTCTCGGTCAACCCCACAAATTTGCCACTATTGCACCTTGGCCAGATCATCTACAACCTAATCTAAAAAAACGGGCTCATATGTGGCGCTTATATCGGGAAAATAAGAAAAAAGAGCGTGAACGCAAGGATGGCCAAGATACGCAAGTCGCCAAAGAAGCTAATCGGCGCAATAATTTAATGCGCGATAAAGATGAGTTAAAGTTTGCCCAACGCAATGTGTATGGTGATGACCAATTAAGATTACGCTTTGCCGCTTTTTGGGCCAACCATTTTACAATTGGCAATACTTTTGATACCAGCTCAATGATCGGTCATGCTATTGATGAAGCCATTATTGCCAATCTCAATGGCGACTTTGCCAATATGCTATATCTAGTGACCACCCACCCAGGAATGTTAACTTATTTGGATAATGTATGGAGTGCAGGTGAACGCTCACCCCATACCAAAAGATGTCGTAAAAGGCCTGATTGCCAAGCCGGATTAAATGATAACTTAGGCCGTGAGCTGCTTGAATTACACACTTTATCACCTGCAGCTGGCTATACCGAAGCAGATATTCGTAATGCCGCCATGGTTTTGTCTGGCTGGGGGATGGATTTTGGAGCCAGTACGCAAGACATGCTTGAAAGAGCAAAAACCACTAACCATTGGCAAGCCTTTAAACCAAGATATGCTGAGCCGGGCTTAAAAAAAGTGTTTGGCAAGACCATTTATGCGGGAAAAAATGGTTTAAAACAATTAACTGACTATTTGGCTGGCAATGAATATACCATTCGATTTATCAGCACCAAATTATGCCAACATTTTGTCAGTGATAAGCCCAAGCGAACCGATATTGCCTATATTTCTGAGGCCTGGCGGCAAAGTAATGGCCAGCTTGATGTCATTCATACGGCGGTAATTGAACGCGCTATTGCAAGTGATGAAGCCAAGTTTATTTGGCCTATGACATGGCTATTTCAAGTTATCCGTCTGAGTGAAGCCACCTTTTTTAAAGGCTGGGAAGATATCTATAACTATGATGACGATATTATGAATACCCAGAAAATTTTTGCCGAGCTGGGCCAGTCTTTCTGGAGCTCACGCCAACCTGATGGTTACTCAAGCAAAAAAGAGGAATGGCTATCGGCAGAAATGCTAGAACGCCGTATTCGTTTTGCCGATGCAATTTATAATATTGGCAGGGTTAAGCATTCCACAACTAAAATAATGGATCGTATGGGTGCTAATGAGACGACCCGCCGCTTGGTTGCTAGTGCTGACTCAAGGCGACACAAATTTATCGCTTTAATGTGTAGCCCAGAGCTAATGGGGTTGTCGTATGTCTAAAATAAAATTTGATCGTCGTGATTTTATTAAAGCCTCAGCAGCATCCTTGTTTCTGGCAGGGGTGCCTATCGCAGGCTATACCAAAGATCGTCCACCTGGCAATATTGCGGTTATTTTGCTGGAAGGAGGGATGGATGGCTTAACTGCAGTTCCGCCAATTGGTGATCCAGACTTATTGCGTATGCGTGCCAGTATGACACCCACTGATTATTTAACCCTAAACCCATTTTTTGGTTTGCACCCTTCTCTAGCCAACTATGCTGCCCTTATGGCACGTAATGAGGCCACTGTTATCCATGCCACGTCTTTTCCTTATACCAAACGTTCTCATTTTGAAGGACAGAACTTAATGGAGGGTGGAGGCTTAAGCCCATTTGCCGAAAAAACAGGCTGGCTTGGCAGGGCTCTTGAACTAGCCAATCTGCCTGGACGTGCGCTTTCACTTGATATGCCCCTGATTTTGCGTGGCCATAATGATAACGATAATTTCTTTCCTGCCAGCATCCGTAAATCAAAACGACCCAATGCCAATTTGGTCGATATGATTGCCATGAGTCATCAGGGTGATGTTGGCAACCTATTTCACAAGGTAGCAAAAAAGAGTGCCAATAAGGTCAATATACCTAGAGATGCCACTAGCTTAGCCAAATATGCAGGTCAAGAAATGTCCCGTGCCGATGGACCTGTTGCCTCTGTGATCAGGGTTAAACGATTTGACACCCATGCCAATCAAGTCGCTGATGATGGTAAAGATACCCATGGTAACCACGCTATACAGTTGGCCATTGTCGATGATGTGATTGCCGCATACCGGGAAGGTTTAGGTGATGCCTGGCAGGATACAATTATATTAACCCTTACCGAATTTGGCCGTACTGTAGCCGCTAATGGCACCCGTGGCACAGATCATGGCTATGGAAGTGCTGGGCTATTGGCAGGAGGTAGTATCACTTCTAGCCGAGTGATTGCTGACTGGCCTGGATTAAGAAAGCAGGATCAATATGAGGAACGCGACTTGATGGCAACCATTGACTATCGATCTATCTGTGCGGCCTGTATTGAACGCTCTTTAGGTTTAGATCATGACAAGATCGCTAGTGAGATATTTTTTGACTCACAATTACCTCGGCTATATGACTATGTTTTCTCATAATGCCCATTCATGTTCTTCAACCAACACTAACATTGCCCATCATTTAAGGATAATAATATGATTCGCATATGGCTGATGACTTCCACAATGGTGTTTATGTCCTGCCAAGCTTTGGCGCAAGATATGGGCAACTGGAGTGACAAGACCGTATGTCGAGTTATTGCCACAGCAGAAGATAACAGCATCTATCTAGCTGAAGCCAAGCGCAGGAAACTTGATTGTTCAAACTTTAAACCAAACCCATCAGGCTATGGCAACAAGACCGAAAATGTAGTGCCAACAAAACCAATAAGCACTGAACCCGGTATTCAGATTTATGCTGTAGCACTCAAGCCAGCTGATAAGAAACGTTTGCTTTCCACTCCACTAAGTAAAACTGATTATGATTTTAGCAGTCATAAACTGGCCAAACATACCAAGTCCATAACTTGTTCATTTTATTTGCGCAGGGTGGTCTATGAGTCCTCTGTACAAGGAGATATAGAGCAATGGGATATGGCCAGTGGTGCAATAACGATTGAGAATAGCAAAGTGCAAATTAAAAGGGGCGACTGGCGCATGGGCGGTCTGTCAAAAGACCGAAGCTATATTCAAAACGAAGTGAACCTAAAACTGACATCAACAGGCCATCTTGTTGGCAAAATGGCCTATTTCAACTTAACTGTGGATAAAGGAGAAGCACCCAGAGCCCCCCTTTATATCGAGCTAAGCCCACATCAGCGCTCTACTCCTCTGGACTATAAAAACTTAGCGACAGCTAAAGCAGAGATATGGATTGACGTTGAGGATTGGGCTGGTGGCGTACTAACATTAAGCTATTGCCGTTAGTCTATAAATTACCCAAATCTTATTCGTAAGGCACAATCACTTCATTACGGCGCATAAAGGGCAAAGACACTGGTGAATTGTATCTAGCTAACACTGGCTCACCAACGGGGGTTAAACCTTTACTTTTTAACCAAGCTAGAAGTTGTTTGGTTTTTTTGGCTGTTTTGGCTTCAGTTGTCCGACCAGAGAAGCGAATAGCAGCATAATTAGTAGCCGGTATTTCTATTAACTCAACCGCGGAATTATTTGGTTTTGGCAAATTTTCCATGGTGTATTTACTGGGCATAAAGAAATCTACTCGCCACTTGCCGTTTGATTGTTTCATGCTTACTGGAACTGTCATACTGATCTTTTCTGACTGAGGTTCCATAGTGACTGGTACGGTCATGCTGATCTTCTCACTAGCGCCATTGCTAACACTATTATTACCAAAGATATAATCAGCTATAACCTGAAACCCCCTATTGCTGGCTTGACCCATAGAACCAGAAACGGTTGCTTGGGCAATAATTCTTGGAGCATAAGCACGCAATTCAAACTCATCGGCTTGTTCAATAATGGTATATTCAGGTTCTCCCGCCGCCATAATCACTCCTGCGTATGACCAACTTAAAATAACAACTATCAGTGCAAGTAGCTTGGGGAATTTACCCAGTATATTAAAATCTGAAAATACTAACCTTGTGCTTGATCGATTCTGTTTTGCAGCAAACATTGTATAACTCACCCTGATAGTCTTTGTTGCAAGACTTGTAACCTTTTAATACAAATGATAGCCATTCGCGAATCTTAAACCATAACACTTTGTTGACCCAATGGACAAATTTTTACAAGAATTTACCTATCTAAGAATATTCTTTTTGATTTGGACAAATGTAGTTATATATGCGCCATTATCTAGTCTTATTTTGCAACCATGAAGATTAGGAGCTGATTTTTCAACAATTATATTTCTAATGTGACAGATTTTAGACAAAAAAAAGCTGGGCCATTTGACTGGTCCCAGACTCTTTTGCATCGATGATGCGATGGCTGTATAAGTTAACCACAAACTAACAAGTATAGTAATACTATACTCTTAGTCTAACTTCACAATACTATTGTATGGCAAGCTTCTGTTAATAAGTGGTTGCTTATGTGGCTATTTAAACAGCGCGAACGTTAGTTGCACAAGGGCCTTTTTGACCTTCGCCAATTTCAAATTCAACCGCTTGGCCGTCTTCCAAAGTACGGAATCCGCCACCATTTTGAATTTCAGAATGATGAACGAATAGGTCTTTGCCACCGTCTTCCGGAGTTACAAAACCATAACCTTTGTCAGCGTTAAACCACTTAACAGTACCTTTACTCATAATATAATCTTCATATTGTTGGTGAGAAAAAAGACCGTTATCGTTATCACCATCGCGAAAACAGTTATTAAATTCATTACAGGTTGTTACCCTATCAAAACTGAGGTCAGCTTGCATCCCCTAATGCTATATTATTTTTAATCTTTTAGTTCCAGCACATCTTGCATATCATACAAACCGCTGGGCTTATCAGCCAGCCATTCACATGCACGCACCGCACCTTTAGCAAAGGTCATACGGCTACTCGCCTTATGGGTAATCTCAATACGTTCACCTTCCGTAGCAAATAACACCGTATGATCACCAACCACATCACCAGCTCGGACCGTTTCAAAACCAATTTCTTCAGCAGTTCGAGGGCCAGTAATACCCTCTCGACCATATACAGCACATTGCTTTAGGTCCCGACCCATAGCATCAGCGACCACTTCACCTAGGCGCAATGCAGTCCCAGATGGCGCATCTACCTTGTGTCGATGATGGGTCTCAATAATCTCCACATCGTAACCCTCTTGCAGAACGCTAGCGGCACGATGCAGTATATCGAGTAGTAAATTCACGCCGACACTCATATTAGGGGCAAACACAACTGGGATTTTGGCAGCGTAGTCATGCAGCAGGGCCTTCTGTGCATCGTCTAAACCTGTAGTGCCAATCACTATCTGTTTGTTTAAACGCTCACACTCAGCTAAATTAGCCAAGGTTAACTCGGGATTGGTAAAATCAATCAGTACATCAAAATCATCAGCTGCCGCTGCCAAACTCGCTTTTAAGCTGACGCCAATCTTGCCAATACCGGCCAACTCCCCAGCATCCGCACCTAGTAAAGAACTATTTGGTGAAACAATGGCTGCGCCTAGGGTAACGCCAGGGGTAGTATGTGCCGCTTCCACAAGTACTTTACCCATGCGTCCGGCGGCGCCAATAACGGCAATTCTGGTCATAATTCAATCTCTGTTTGACGAGTTAACAACCCGACCTACATTAACACAATCAAGCAGTCTTTGGGGCAGTCTGTTCTAAACCACCCCCATCTATAACTAGATATCTTCAAAAAAGTTTTTCACACCCTCAAACCAGGACGATTTTTTCGGCGAATGCTTATGCTTGCCTTCATCCATTGTGGCTTGAAATTCTTGCAATAGTTCTTTTTGCTGCTTACTAAGATTCACCGGTGTCTCAATGGCAATTTTGCAGATTAAGTCACCTTGGCCACCCCCACGTACTTGGGTGACGCCTTTACCCCGCAAACGGAACAGCTTACCACTTTGAGCGCCTTCGGGAATTTTTAGCTTTACTCGACCATCTAAGGTAGGTACTTCAATTTCACCACCTAAGGCCGCATCCGTAAAGGCAATGGGCACTTCACAATACAAATGCTTGCCATCGCGCTGGAAAATACTGTGTTCGCGCACAGAAACCTGCACATACAGATCACCTGTGGGCCCACCGTTAACGCCGGCTTCACCTTCACCGGTTAAACGAATGCGATCACCCGTATCTACACCAGCAGGGATTTTGACGGATAAGGTTTTCGATTCTTGTACTCGACCCTCACCATGACAATTGCGACAAGGGTCAGCAATAATGGTGCCTTTACCATGACATTGGGGGCAGGTTTGTTGCACCGAGAAAAAGCCTTGTTGCATACGCACTTGCCCAGCACCATTACAGGTGCCACAAGTTTTTGGCTTGGTACCCGGCTTGGCGCCAGTACCATCACAAACTTCACACTCCACCTGCGTGGGGATACGAATTTCTTTGCTCACGCCACGCACAGCTTCTTCTAAATCAAGCTCCATGGTGTAACGTAAATCAGAGCCCCTTTGCACGCCAGAACGGCCACCGCCGGCACCACCGCCAAAGATATCACCAAACATATCGCCAAACACATCGCTAAAGGCCGCACCGCCGCCGCCAAAGCCACCACCGCCAGCACCAGCTTCTACTCCCGCATGACCATATTGATCATAGGCCGCTTTCTTCTGCCCATCGGATAGTACTTCGTAGGCTTCGTTGACTTCTTTAAAGCTTTCTTCCGCAACCTTATCATCAGGGTTGCGGTCGGGATGGAACTTCATGGCCATACGCCGGAAGCCCTTTTTAATGTCCTTGTCAGAAGCGTTCTTGTCTACCCCAAGCACTTCATAATAATCACGTTTCGACATGTTTAATCCACTGTTTATAATCACTAACTGTAAATGCAAGAACGCGGAACCAGAGTCCCGCGTTACCAACTACATCAAGATGTGGCGCGAGGGCTTACTTCTTGTCGTCGTCTTTTACTTCTTCAAATTCTGCATCAACAGCGTCATCAGCTTCAGCCTGAGCTTCACCTGGCTCACCCTGTGCCGCTTGCTCAGCATACATCTTTTCAGCAATAGCTTGAGAAGCTTCCGTTAAGGCTTTGGTTTTAGCTTCGATGTCATCTTTGTCATCGGATTTCAGGGCTTCTTCCAACTCAGTGATCGCTGCTTCAACGGCTGTTTTTTCTTCCTCAGAAACTTTATCACCCGCTTCTTCTAGCATTTTCTTCACTGAGTGCACCATACCGTCACCGGTATTGCGCGCGGCCACCAACTCTTCAAACTTCTGGTCTTCAGCCGCATTGGCTTCCGCATCTTGTACCATCTTTTCGATTTCATCCTCGCTTAAGCCGGAAGAGGCCTTAATAACGATAGACTGTTCTTTACCTGTACCTTTATCTTTAGCAGATACATTTAAGATACCGTTAGCGTCAATATCGAAGCTGACTTCAATTTGTGGAATACCACGTGGCGCAGGTGGGATATCGCTTAAATCAAAACGACCCAAGGACTTGTTCTGCGTTGCTTGCTTACGCTCACCCTGACAAACGTGGATGGTCACAGCCGCTTGGTTATCATCAGCGGTAGAAAACACCTGCGACTTCTTAGTAGGAATCGTGGTGTTTTTCTCAATCAAGGCAGTCATCACCCCACCCATGGTTTCAATACCTAAGGTTAGAGGTGTTACATCCAACAACAATACGTCAGTCACGTCACCGGCTAGTACCGCGCCCTGAATAGCCGCACCCATAGCTACTGCTTCGTCTGGGTTAACATCCTTACGCGGCTCTTTACCAAAGAACTGGCTAACTTCGCTCTGTACTAAAGGCATACGACTTTGACCACCGACAAGGATGATTTCGTCAATTTCAGACGCTTCAAGATCCGCATCTCTTAGGGCTTGAGCACATGGTTTTAGGGTAGAAGACACTAGGTCTTCTACTAAAGATTCTAACTTGGCACGGGTTACCTTGACGTTAAGGTGCTTAGGACCTGTGGCGTCAGCGGTAATATAAGGCAAGTTAACATCAGTCTGGCTGGCACTAGACAATTCTACTTTGGCCTTTTCTGCCGCTTCTTTTAGACGTTGCAGAGCCAGTGGGTCATTGTGCAGATCAATACCTGAATCCTTCTTAAACTCATCAGCCAAGAATTCAATCAAACGTAAGTCAAAATCTTCACCACCTAGGAAGGTATCACCGTTGGTAGCCAGTACTTCAAATTGGTGCTCGCCATCTACATCAGCAATTTCGATAATGGAAATATCGAAAGTACCACCACCTAAGTCATATACAGCAATAGTGGAATCCCCACGATTTTTGTCCATACCATAAGCCAAAGCCGCAGCTGTAGGCTCGTTGATAATACGCTTTACATCCAGACCAGCAATCTTGCCCGCATCTTTAGTAGCTTGACGTTGCGAGTCGTTAAAATAAGCAGGTACAGTGATAACAGCTTCGTTAACGCCTTCACCTAAGAAGTCTTCAGCTGTTTTCTTCATTTTCTTCAGAATTTCAGCAGAAATCTGAGGTGGCGCTTTGCTTTCACCATTGACTTGTACCCAAGCATCACCATTGTCGGCGGCTTCGATTTTATAAGGCACCATAGTGATATCTTTTTGTACCACATCGTCCTTAAACTTACGGCCGATCAAACGCTTGATGGCAAATAAGGTATTCGTTGGATTGGTAACAGCCTGACGCTTAGCAGGTTGACCAACTAAGGTTTCACCATCTTCAGCAAAAGCGATAATGGAAGGAGTAGTGCGATCACCTTCAGCGTTTTCAATTACTTTTGGCGTGTCGCCATCCAATACAGACACACATGAGTTGGTAGTGCCTAAGTCAATCCCGATGATCTTTCCCATCTTTAACTCCAAAATTCCTTGACCCGTCCCTACGGGCAGCTAAATTAATTCAGTTCAAACGGTGCTAGAGGTGTAAGCCGTATCTTGACGACTTGTGCGTTGCACTGCTTGCTTGCTTTCGTTTGTAAGGCCATAAGGCTGTTTTTCAACCCAAAAACCACATTTTTTTTAGGTTTTTATTACCGGCACTTACAATTATTCAGTTCAGTAGGCTATTTACTGACAACCACCATGGCAGGACGGATCAAACGTCCATTTAAGGTGTAGCCTTTTTGGAACACATCCATCACGGTATTGGGTTCCATATCTGGATTAGGCACCGCCGTCATGGCTTCGTGTAGTTCCGGATTAAAGGGCTCGCCATGGGGGTCTACTTGCTCGACATTGAATTTTTTCAAGCCATCCAACAACATGGTTTGGCTCATCTCAACGCCTTCAAGTAGGTTCTCGAGAGTAGCATTTTCAGCTTTACTGGCGGTAATGGCGCGCTCTAGGTTATCAACCAAACCCAATAGTTCAGTGATTAGTTTTTCCTGGCCAAACTTATGGGCCTTGGAAACATCAAGCTCAGCGCGGCGGCGGATATTTTGGACTTCAGCTTGAGCCCGAATAACATCTTCTTTTTGGTTTTCAACTTGTTCCAAAGCAGCTTGTAATTCAAGCTGCAAAGATTCTACCGTAACCTCTGGCGCAGATTCTTCGGCAGTTGGTTCAACAGTTTCCTGCTCAACAACCTGCTCTTGTTCTGCTGCTGGATTATCTTTTTTACTCATGGATACTCCATTCATGAATGCCTAATTTAATCAAATCAAAGCCTCACTAAAGTAAGAGACTCGAATGCCAGTTTATATGGGGACAACAAACCATGATTCAAGCATTTTTTAGCCATATTTTGGGGACTTGAAAACAAATATACTGGACATCTATACACTACTGTATATACTTCCAGTATATTTGATTAAATTAACGCCTATGAGGACCCTGCGATGCTTCAACAATTAATCGTGCAGCACTTTGCTTTGGTCGACTTTCTGCACCTAGATTTTAACAACAATATGACGGCCATTAGTGGCGAAACAGGTGCAGGTAAATCTATCCTATTGGATGCCTTGGGGCTAACATTAGGCGATCGTGCCGAATCTGGCTGTGTGCGTCATGGTGCCGATAAAGCTGATATACATGCCGTATTTGATCTGCACCAATTACCCAAAGTAAAAGATTATTTAGCCAGCAAACATTTATCTAGTGAAGAAGATCCGGATACCTGTATTTTACGCCGCATCGTTAATCAGGATGGCCGCTCACGAGGTTATGTTAATGGCCGCCCAGTAAATATCTCCGTACTAAAGTTACTTGGCCAACAACTGATTAATATTCATGGGCAACATGAACACCAGCATTTGCTAGCCCGGGATAGCCACCTAAAACTATTAGATGCCTATGGTGATTACCCAGAGCCGTTAGCAAGCGTCAAAACCATTAGCCAACAATGGCGGGAATTAGACAGCCAAGCCAAAGCCATGACGGGCGGACACCTTCTTAGTGAAGCCGAACAACAACTGTTAGCCTATCAAGTCGATGAGCTGGAAAATCTAGCCCTCGAGCAAGACGAGTTGGCACAATTAGAACAGGAACATAAACAGCTCACCAAAGCCGATCAACTGCTCCAAGCTATTGGCGCTGTAATGCCAGAGAATGATGAGGGCAACGACCCCAAAGCCAACCTGCAACGTTGGCAGCAAAGCCTGCAGGAATATGCAAGCTATAGCCCCCAAATAGCCACTGCGGTAGAGCTATTAGCCAGTGCTGCTATCCAAGTAGAAGAAAGCCAGTATGAACTACAAAGCTTTCTAAATGGTTTTGATCAAGACCCCAACCGTCTGCGTTTTATTGAAACTCGCCTAGATGAAATTTATAGCATTGCGCGCAAACACAAAGTACATCCTGAGCAGTTAATTGCTCATACAGAAGCCTTGCAGGCACAACTATCATTAAACCAGAACCAAGAAGCTGATCTTCAGGCTATTAGCGCGCAACAAGACCAACTGGCAGAGGAATACATTGAAGCAGCCAAACAGTTAACCAAGGCGCGCCAGCAAACGGCTAAACAATTACAAGCAGCCGTGGCAGAGCAACTGGTGCAATTAGGCATGCCCCATTGCCAACTTGAATTTGCCATAAAACTAAAGCCACAAGCCGAGCTTTTCGCTAATGGCCTAGATGAAGTAGAAATGCTTATCCAAACCAACCCCGGACAACCCGCCAAACCCCTAGCCAAGATCGCCTCGGGTGGTGAACTATCCCGTATTAGTTTGGCCATTCAAGTTGTTATTGCTAGCACTAGTATCACCCCGAGCTTGATCTTTGACGAAGTTGATGTGGGTATTGGTGGCGCCACGGCTGAAATTGTTGGCCGCCTATTGGCGCAACTTGGCCAGCATTGCCAACTGCTATGTATTACCCACCTGCCACAAGTGGCCAGCCAAGCCCAACATCATCTGCAAGTAAGCAAGCATAACCAAAACCAAACCACTCATACGCAAGTCGTGCCTTTAGACGATAAGCAGCGAGTGCAGGAAATTGCCCGTATGCTGGGTGGTGTTACCTTAACCGAGCAAACCCTGGCCCATGCCAAGGAAATGCTGGGCACAAGTGCGGTGCATTAAACTAGATCGCGTATCTGGGTTTCCATTACTACGATTGGGAACCTTTGCCCAAAATAAGAGTCCCATAACAGCAAGCAAATTGCTCTTTAGCCTAGTCAGGGAATCAGGTATGATTCCTTGCACGAAGCAGTGGGTAATAGCGCGAATTTCGCCATTAAGCCCAAACACAACGATATTAGGAAGACGTCAAGTGTTAATAAAACACACATTAACTGCAACACTCTTATGTGTCCTTTTAAGCGGCTGTTCTGGCCTCGCCGATATGGAATTCCCTGGCGTCCATAAGATGGATATCCAACAGGGTAATATCATTACTGATGATATGGTGGAGTTACTGCGCCCGGGTATGACCCGCAGTCAGGTGCAATATGTTATGGGCACACCGCTAATTGTCGACACCTTTAACGATAATCACTGGGACTATGTTTATCAGCTACAACTGGGTGAAGGCGGTTCGCAAGAGCAAAAACTGCGGATAATCTTTGTCAACGATCGCGTTAGTGAGATTCAGCGCTAAAGCGCTAATAGTAACGCTAAACTATTTACTCTTTTTCGCTGCTGCGGCTTTCGCAGCGCGATTAGCGCGAGCTTCTTTGGGATCAATAATCAGGGGGCGGTAGATTTCAATACGCTGCCCGGCTTTGATCTTTTCTTCTTTCGGTTTACGCACGGCCTTACCAAAGATACCCATAGGGGTATCATCTACTGACAAGCCAGCAAAACGTTGCTCAATACCCGATTGCTTAGCGGCATCAAAAACACTGGTGCCCTCAGCCACTTCAACAGTCAAAATTACCTGCTCATCCGGTAAAGCATAGGCCACTTCTATGGCAATCATTTTTTGCTCACTCATAAACCTGTTCCGCACGCTGGCAAAAGGCATCCACCATATTGCCAGCGACTTGACTAAATAACCCACCCAAGGCCTTGCCCGCTAAACCTGAAATAGCAAAATCAAGTTGCATTTCAACCTTACAGGCATCTTCTCGTAAAGCAGTAAAATGCCACTTACCATGCAAATGCTCGAAAGGGCCCTGCTCCAACTCAAGTGCAATTGCGTCTGGTGCCTGTAATTGGTTACGGGTCACAAACTGATAACTCAGCCCAGCCTTACGCAAATGCAAACGGGCCAGCATATGCGTGTCACTTTGCTCAAGCAGATCAACGCCCACACAACCATCCAAAAACTGCGGATAGGCTTGCACATCGTTAACCAAATCATACATCTGTTGAGCAGAATACATCACAAGCGCAGAACGATTAATGACCGGCACAAACAGCCCCAAGACCAAGGATTATAAAAACGCCATATTCTAAGCGTTTCCAGCCCTACAAGCCAGCCAGAGGCAGGATAAACAGCGAAAATAGCCAAGCTTTTTGAGTAAAAACCCCTACCGAATTTCAGCCTATGCTGTACAATGCGCGCCATGGCAAAAAAATCCACATCCAAAAAACCTTCTGGCAACACCATCGCCTTAAATAAGCGTGCGAAATTTGAATATCATATTGAGCAACGCTTTGAAGCGGGTGTGCAGCTAACCGGCTGGGAGGTAAAAAGTTTACGTGCGGGGCGCGCCAACCTAACGGATTCCTATGTGTTAATTCGCAATGGTGAAGCACAGTTAGTAGGCGCTCACATCTCGCCACTGCTTACGGCTAGTACCCATGTCGTATGCGAACCTATGCGCCCACGGAAACTGTTACTACATAAAAAAGAGATCGCCAAACTGTTTGCTGCCAGCACCCAAAAAGGCCATACCATTGTGGCCCTAGCCCTATATTGGAAAGGCCCCCATGTTAAATGCGAAATTGCTTTGGTAAAAGGCAAACAGCTCCATGATAAACGCGCCACAGAAAAACAACGGGATTGGGATAAGCAAAAACATCGTATCTTGATGAAAGCCAGATAGCTGACTAGTCGCTAGTAAAAAACTGCTTTTTTATCCCCCCTGACACCCCCCACCCCTGCCTTGGGCAAATAAATACTGCTATACTAGCCCCACTTTGGGGATGACTGGATTCGACGCCGGTTACAAACCCTGCGGTGCATGTCGAGAGCGCTTGGTATCTCGTAAATAAAACCTTGCAATATATAGTCGCAAACGACGAAAACTACGCACTAGCGGCCTAAATCCCGCTTACACTGAGCACCAGATGCCTGTAAATGGTTGCAAAGTGGCACGCAGAACAGGATCGTGTGGCACCCTCTCTCGGGGGTAAAGCATTAAAACTTAATCGAGATCGCCCTAGGCACCCTGACTTTCGGGTCGCTGCGGGTTAAATTAATAGAAAGAGCTAAACATGTAGAGCCAATGGCAGAGGACTGACGGACGGGGGTTCGACTCCCCCCATCTCCACCATACAGCGATAAAAAACCCAGCTAATTCAGATACTTCGAACGCTGGGTTTTTTGTGGCATAAAATAATGCCTATTTTTGCCACAACTTATGCCACTAGATCGTTAACTCAATGCACTCTGGTACAAATCAAACCTCTACTAGACACTGACAGCAAGGCAATTAATATTCCTATGGTTATCGACCAGATATTGCACGTATATATAAACCAAGCCTAGTTGCAAAACTATCTCTTTTCTACCACCAAAGCAAAAACTGTGGCCCATGTCGTTTATGGCGTTGACTATATGCTTGTTAATAGGGATACCGAATTATTGCGTCCACGCGTATGATGTCGTAATTATTGATGACCATCGTTTTATATTACTTGGGAATGTCTGCATTTATGTCTGAATCAAATTCTGCAGTGCATGAATTTAAGCGTGGTGCCCTAGAAATTTTGCCTCTGGCTTTTGGTGCCGCTATTTATGGCCTGGCTTTTGGTCTATTGGCTAGTCAAGCTAATATGGATGCCCTACAAGTAGGGGTGATGGGCAGCATTGTGTTTGCTGGCTCGTCACAGATCGTGGCCGTAGAGCGTTTGATGGCAGGAGGTGGCGCCTTGCTTGCCATTCTAGCAGGTATAGCCCTCAACTTGCGCTTGCTGTTGATTACTGCTTCTATCCGCGATGTATTTAAAGATCGACCCTTTTGGCAGGTGGCTTTAGGGGCTCACCTGACTGCTGACGAAAATTGGGCCCTAATGTTGTCACGACGTGCTAAGGGCGAGAATGTAGGTTATTGGTATCTTGTAGGAGCGGGCGTTTTAATACTCGTTGCATGGGTTGTTGCCACAGTGGCCGGGGTGTTTTTTGCTAGCTCGTTTCCAGAACCTCGTTCCATAGGAATGGATTTTGCCTTTGTGGCTGCTTTTATTGCTATGAGCCGTTCTCTATGGCGAGGTAAGACTGACATAGCGCCATGGTTAGTGTCCTTTGGCCTTGTCGTTGTCTGTCTTGGAGTATTGCAAGTGGATGCTTCATGGGCTTTGATCATAGGTGGCATTGGTGGGGCCGCTACAGCTGGAGTGCAAAAACATGCAGGATAGCTGGTTAATTATTATAGGTTTGGCACTGTTGACCTTTACTATTCGTTTGAGCGGTATTGTGTTGGGGCGTCGTATTGCGCAAACAGGCCCTTGGGTAAGAGCTTTACAAGCCTTACCTGGTAGCCTACTAATAGCCTTGGTTACGGTATCTGTTGCCTCCGGTGGGTGGTTGGAATGGCTTGCCGCTGCAATTGCTCTAGGGGTGGCAGTTGTGACCAATAGTTTGCCTATTACTATGTTGGTGGGTATTGTGAGTATCTACCTTTTACGCCTGTTTTTTGGTGGGCTATAAGTCTCTGGGGACAGCCTAGCTTTTGGCTAGACGCTTTTTGGTTTATGCAACAAGATTAATTACTTAATCTAAATTTAAAACAAAAAAAGCGGCCCTAAGGCCGCTTTTTATAACACAATACTAGCTAATTCTTACAAAGCAGCTAATGCCTGATCGATATCTGCAATAATATCAGCCACGTTCTCTATGCCAACGGAAATGCGCACTAGATCAGCACTTACACCGGCTGTTTTTAGTTCGTCTTCATTTAGCTGGCGATGAGTGGTGCTGGCTGGGTGACAGGCTAGGGATTTGGCATCACCAATATTAACCAATCGCTTAATCATTTGCAGGGCATCAATAAATTTAGCACCGGCTTCTTCGCCACCTTTAATACCAAAGCTGATAATAGAGGAAGGCTTACCTTGGGTCATACGTTGGGCTAGGTCGTAATACTTGTCCGTTTCTAGGCCAGCATAGTTTACCCATGATACTTGTGGGTTGTCGTTTAGATGCTTGGCGACAGTTAAAGCATTTTCAACATGGCGATCCATACGCAGAGGCAATGTCTCTAAGCCTTGTAAAATCATAAAGGCATTAAATGGCGATAGTGCCGCACCCATATTACGCAATGGTACAACCCGAGCACGACCAATAAAGGGCGCTTCCAAGGCTTCGGCATAGACCACACCATGATAGGAAGGATCGGGGCTATTAAATTGTGGGAAGCGTGGGTTGTCTTTAAATGGGAACTTACCCGAATCAACAATAATACCGCCAACAGTAGTGCCGTGGCCGCCAATATATTTGGTTAGTGAGTGAACCACAATATCAGCGCCATGTTCAAATGGGCGGCACAAATATGGCGTAGCAACAGTATTATCTACTACCACAGGAATTTGGTATTTATGAGCCATTTCGGATACGGCAGCCAAGTCAATTATATTGCCAGCTGGGTTACCAATGGATTCGCAGAAAATGGCTTTGGTATTGTCATCTATTAGTGCTTCTAGGGCGGGGATATCATCGCCAGAGGCCATACGTACTTCAATACCTTGTTGCGGGAAGGTATGGGCAAATAGATTATAAGTACCACCGTATAGTTGACTAACACTAACAAAGTTGTCACCAGCGGCACATAGGGTTTGCATAGATGCGGTAATTGCTGCCATGCCAGAAGCAACACATAATGCCGCAGCACCACCTTCCATTGCTGCAATACGCTGCTCAAGCACATCACAGGTAGGGTTCATAATTCTGGTATAGATATTACCCGCTTCGGTTAGGTTAAATAGATCCGCGCCATGTTGGGTATCACGAAAGCTATATGACGTTGTCTGGTAAAGGGGGACAGCAACTGCTCGGGTGGTTGGGTCATCTTCGAATCCAGCGTGTATCGCTTGGGTTTCAATTTTCATTTTCATTCCTATAGTGGGTATTGATAAAAAAAGCGAATAGTCTCTTATAAGATCATCTTATTATCAAGCCCAAACAGCGGCCTACAAAGATAATCTAAACTATTTCTTGTATCTTTAAACCTTAGTCAACTTTAAGTGTTTTGAGTATTTTGCTTTTTTTAGCGTTCATGCCCTTAGTTCGAGTACTTGAGATCAATCATCTTATTTGGCATCCACGGAATCCATTTGCGAGGATACAGCAGTGGATTGCATGGTGACTTGGTAATTGGCTGCTGGCTCAAGGCGCTCGGTCCGCACAAATAGCTTACGTACAACTAAAAAGACAATCAGTAGTGAGTGTACAATTATCAGGTACCAATATAGCCAAATAACGCCCAGCTGACTCATCAGAAAACCAGCGACAATTGGGCCTATAATGGCGCCCACACCCAGCAGGATCTGCATAGTAGAAGTAGCAGACATGGCTTGGCGTTCATTGATATGGTCAAACATTTGGTTGACTGCTAGGGGGAATAGAGCAATGCCTGAACCACCAGAAAGCAAAAACACAATTACGATGACGCTGCTTGGAATAGGCAGATAGCTTTCCAAGACAATAATAAAGTTGGTCACCATGCCAAGGATCATTAATCCAGCCGCTACTAGGCGCTTATCGAAGCGATCAGCCAGAAAACCCACGGGGTATTGGGTAAGTAACCCACCCAGCATAAATGAACCCAGTACTAATGAAAGTAAGATGCCCTCAAATCCCCGATCTAAAGCATAAATAGAGATAAAAGTATTACTAGCACCAGCAATTAAGCCTGCACATATACAACCAAAGGTAGCCGAAGGTGAATAGCGCCATATTAATCGTAGACT
>MDSZ01057677.1_pt1 | contig 61534 bp, 64 predicted proteins | sample 811201 | NCBI WGS metagenome assembly MDSZ01 (sample SAMN05326647, study PRJNA326480) | marine metagenome | isolation source: seawater | place: Indian Ocean: North | collected 2010
AGCTTCCCAGATTGGGTAGAAGTGAACACCGATAGCGTTTGAACTTGGAACTACAGCACCAGAGATGATGTTGTTACCGTAAAGTAGAGAACCTGCAACAGGCTCACGGATACCATCGATATCTACTGGAGGTGCTGCGATAAAAGCGATAACGTAAACTGAAATAGCTGTAAGTAGAGTAGGGAACATTAGACAACCGAACCAACCGATGTATAGACGGTTCTCAGTTGAAGTGATCCATGCGCAGAATTGCTCCCAGAAGCTTGCGCTTTCGCGACGTTGTAAAGTTGTAGTCATGATTATGTTTGTTTAAATTAAATTTTTTTGTGGTCTTAAAACCTCCCAGGACTAAAAGTTCCTGTTACATTTATTATCTACTAAATATACCTAAGATATTATTACAATTTATTTATTTTTATACAGATTTAAAAGATTTCGAAAAATTTAACTAAGTCTTGCGAGCAAAGCGAGAACCCTTTAATAAAAAAGGGCTTATATTTACTTTTTAGCAATTTACAAAGTTTGGGATAGAATTTCATCCACTTTTTGATCGTTTAACTTTGTTGTTAGGGAACGTAAAATATTCTTGTCTCGCTTAATTTCAGTTTGAAGTTGGTTAATTAGGTTACCATTACCAAGATAAATTAGTTGAACAGACGTTGCTGTATCAAATCCTTTAATAGGATATGCTAATGAAATCTTACCATAATTTTTAACCATAACTTGACTACCTTTTTTAAGAAGCGAATCTCTATAGTATTCAACTCGTTCAACTATTTCTTTTTCGGTAGCGGTATAACTAAAAAGTAGAACTAGCTCATATAATCCAATTTCTTTTTTCATTTAAATTTTTATTTTATGTAAAAAAATCTATTATTTAAAATATACCGACTGAAAAGGTAAATAGCAAATCTTATTTGATGCTTTATAGGTATTTTAAAAACAATTATCGCTTATAGTGTTTGGAGAAAAAGTAGCGACAGCCTTCTAAGAAGTTTTCAAATAATTAGGCCCATTAGGATTCGAACCGACATTGGAGAGTTAGAATGTCTCTATTCTAATCCCTTAGATAATGAGTACTATGGTTTAATTTTTTATAACAAATATAATGCGGTTAAGTTTTTAATAATTAACCGCATATATTTTTTTGTTTTAAGAGATTAAACTCCAAATTGGTTACCACGACGATACTGTAAATAAGCTGCAACAAAAAGTCCAAGAATAGTTACAGGAACAAGACCAAGAACAATACCAGAAAGTAAAACTTCTACCATAGAATTTTAGAATAGTTTATTTTAAATTAAATAGATTTTTTTCGAATTTTCAAGCCTACCGTATATTATAAATTGCGCTAGGTTTTGGTGCGGGACTTAATTACTAATTTCTTCGAACAAGCCACTTCCTCGGACATCTTCAACTTCGATTGTTACTAAGTCCGATTTTGTTAAAATTGAACCACCAGAATTAAACATTCGGTTAGCGTGTTTCATCCGTGCTGTATCAATAGCATTACTAATAGTACGAGCGTTGGCGAATAAAGGCATTTCAGCACGTTTTGTTATATATTCTAATAATGCAGCTTCGGCAGCATCTGTTAGACGATATTGTTGCTCTTCTAGAATCATTTTCCCAATTTGAATTAATTCGTTTGGAGTATAGTCGGGAAAATCAATATGGTTAGCGACACGCGACGATAATCCTGGGTTTGATTCGTAAAAGCTGTCCATTCGATCTTTATAACCAGCGAAAATAACAACTAGGTCATCTCTTTGGTTCTCCATTACTTGAAGTAAAATCTCAATTGCTTCGGAACCATAATCCCTTTCATTGTCGGGTTTATAAAGATAGTATGCTTCATCAATAAATAATACACCACCCATCGCCTGTTTTAAAACTTCTTTAGTTTTTGGTGCTGTATGTCCAATATATTGTCCAACTAAGTCATCTCGTGTAACGGTAATTAAATGTCCTTTACGAATATAACCTAACTTAAACAGGATATCTGCCATTCGGGTTGCTACTTCAGTTTTTCCTGTCCCTGGGCTCCCAGTAAAAGACATGTGAAGACCAACTGCGGCAGAATTTAAACCAAGTCCTAAATTTTTTCTCAGTCGTTGTACTAATAATAATGCGGCAATTTCTTTAATACGGCGCTTTACAGGAGCTAAACCAACTAAATCTTGCTCTAATTGATCAATAATACCTTGTATATTTGTATTGTTATACTCTTCTTGTAAATTTACTGACATGATAGAAAGTTTTTATTTGTATTGACATACATTATAATCTAAAAAGATAAAGAATTCATTATATTTTTTAAATATAATGAATTCGTTAAATAAAGGTCTACCTCTTTACTTCTTATAAGATTTGACCATAGGTGTGAAGACCCTTTCCTAAAAAGTTAACACCTAAGTAGCAAATCCATACGACAAGAAAACCTACTGAAGCGATAATCGCAGGGCGTCGACCTTGCCATGCTTTTGTAATCCGAGCGTGTAAATAAGAAGCAAAAACTAACCAAGTTATTAATGCCCATGTTTCTTTCGGATCCCAACTCCAATAAGAACCCCATGCTTCATTCGCCCAAACGGCTCCAGAAATAATACCAATAGTTAATAATGGAAAACCGAAACTGATTGTACGATAACTTAAGTTGTCTATACTCTCAAGTAAATTTAAACGTCCAGCGGAAGGTTGCGCTACCGAGGAATTACCTTCGGTAAGTAAATTCGCATATTGAGCCTTTTCCCCTTCTTGGTAAAATGCCGTATTTTCTAATGTCGAGTCTTTAAAGGTTGTTCCGTAGGAATTACCTTGTAAAACAACTTTTTTTCGACCACTATCTAAGAGAATAAGGAACAAAATACCTAATAAAGACCCAACCATTAAGTTTGCGTAACTAAGCATCATTACGGTTACATGCATCATTAACCAATTAGATTTAAGGGCAGGTACAAGAGGCGAGGGTGCTTGCATACTTTCGGGTAAAGAAAGTCCAGCGAAGCCAATAATAAAAAGCGCTATCGGGTTACTAATCGCTCCAATTACCCCAGCGCGATTTTTGTATTCAAGAAATGTACTTATAAAGGTTATACCCCAGGCAAGAAAAACTAGTGATTCGTAAAGGTTACTTAATGGAAAATAACCATACAATAACCAGCGTGAACCAAGTAAACAAAAGAGCATAGCATTAACAATGCCTGTACCCACAAAACCGATTTTTAATAACGGCTTAAAGCTGCTGTAAATTAAACTTGCCCAATAGATAATGGTTATAACCAGTAAAATTAAAAAGATAATATTATCTAGTGATGTTTGTATGTTCATTTATGTTAACTATTTTAGGTAAAAAGTTAAACGACTTCTTCTTGCTCAATAAGAACAAAGAATAATGCAAAACAAATACCTGGAAATACTAATGTAACAACGGGTGTTAAGATAGGTGGTAAAAAAGCTGCTGTCATAAATATTATTTAAGGAATAATTACTTTTTTATTTGATATATTTATCTAAAATATTAGTATTATAGTTATAGCACGTTCTTACACAAAATTGACATTAAAAGCACTGTAAAATAACGGAATTTTCGTTTTTACTACATTAAAAAACAGAATTAAAGATTAATTTTTGTAAAACTACTGGTTATTGCATATGTCGCAATAACCAGTAGTTTTTATGTAATTACAACTACATTAAACCGTCTATTTTAACTAAATTTACCAGTAGTTGATGCAATTACGAATGGTGCGTATGTAAAGATGTAACCTACCGCGAAGTGGGCTAAACCAACTAAACGTGCTTGAACAATCGATAAAGCAATTGGCTTATCTTTCCAGCGAACTAGGTTCGCGATTGGAGTACGTTCATGTGCCCAAACTAGCGTTTCAATAAGCTCTTGCCAATAACCACGCCATGAAATTAAGAACATGAACCCTGTTGCCCAAATTAAGTGTCCAAATAAGAACATCCAAGCCCATACAGCTTGTGCGTTCATACCAAAACCATTATAACCGTTAATTAACGGTGATGAGTTTAACCATAGGTAATCACGTAACCAACCCATAATATAAGTTGATGACTCATTAAAGGCCGCAGCATTACCACCCCAGATTGTCATGTGTTTCCAGTGCCAATAGAATGTTACCCAACCAATTGTGTTTAACATCCAGAAAACAGCTAGATAGAAGGCATCCCATGCAGAAATATCACATGTACCTCCACGTCCAGGACCATCACAAGGGAAACTGTAACCAAAGTCCTTTTTATCAGGCATTAACTTTGATCCACGTGCATCTAATGCACCTTTCACAAGAATTAATGTTGTTGTATGAAGACCTAAAGCAATTGCGTGGTGAACTAAGAAATCACCAGGACCAATTGTTAAAAACAGCGAGTTTTTACCACTGTTAATTGCTTCAATCCAACCAGGTAACCAAATTTTACTACTTGCAACACTAGCAGCACTTGTTGATGAAGATAATAAAACATCAAAACCGTATACGGCTTTACCTGATGCGGCTTGAATAAATTGTGCAAAAACAGGCTCAAATAAAATTTGCTTTTCTGGTGTACCAAAAGCTACACAAACATCGTTATGGATATAAAGCCCTAAAGTATGGAAACCAAGGAAAAGCGAAACCCAACTAAGGTGAGAGATAATGGCTTCTTTGTGTTGAAGCATTCTTGCTAGAACATTATCTTTATTAACTTCTGGATCATAATCACGCACAAAGAAAATAGCTCCGTGAGCGAATGCACCAACCATCAGGAATCCTGCAATGTATTGGTGGTGTGTATAAAGCGCAGCTTGCGTTACATAATCTTTTGCCATAAATGCATAAGAAGGTAATGCATACATGTGTTGAGCTACAAGTGAAGTAGCTACACCAATAGAAGCTAAGGCAAGCCCTAGTTGCATATGTAAACTTTCCGTAATCGTTTCAAAAAGACCACGGTGTCCTGCACCTAAACGACCTTTTGGTGGTACATGAGCATCTAAGATCTCTTTCATACTGTGACCAAGACCCCAGTTTGTACGGTACATGTGACCAGCAAAAATAAACACGATTGCGATCGCTAAATGGTGATGAGCAATATCTGTTAACCACATCGACTGTGTTTGTGGGTGGAAACCACCTAAGAACGTTAATATTGCTGTTCCAGCACCTTCAGTAGTACCAAAAATGTGTTTTGCAGTATCTGGATTCTCTGCATAAATACCCCAGTTCCCAGTAAAGAAAGGTGTTAAACCTTCTGGGTGCGGTAAAGTTGTTGTAAAGTTATCCCAACGAATGTGTTGTCCACGAGATTCAGGTATTGCTACGTGAATTAGGTGACCAGACCATGCTAATGAACTTACCCCAAATAGACCAGATAGGTGGTGGTTCAGACGCGACTCGTTGTTTTTAAACCAAGCTAAACCAGGTCTAAATTTTGGTTGTAGATGTAACCAACCAGCAAAAAGTAATGTTGTTGCTAATAAAAGCAGACCTAACGCTCCAGCATAAAGATCTTCGTTTGATCTCATACCAATTGTATACCACCAGTGATATACGCCTGATGTTGCAATGTTAACTGGATACGTAACACCACCTCGAGTAAATGCTTTAATTGCGGATTGCCCAAAGTGTGGATCCCAAATTGCGTGCGCAATTGGTTTTACTTTTAAAGGGTTTAAAACCCATTGTTGGAAGTTCCCTTGCCATGCTACATGGAAAAGGTTTCCAGACGTCCATAAAAAGATTATCGCCAAATGACCGAAATGTGAAGCAAAAATCTTTTGATAAAGACTTTCTTCTGTCATCCCGTCATGGCTTTCTAGATCGTGAGCAGTTGCGATACCGTACCAGATTCTTCTAGTTGCGGGATCTTGCGCAAGTGCCTGACTAAACTTAGGAAATTTAGTAGCCATATATTAAAATTCAGTATTTTTTTTTGTTAATACCATTATCCAACAGAAATGATTCTTGCTAAGAAGAATGACCAAGTTGTACCAATACCTCCTAGAAGGTAATGTGCTAAACCAACTGCACGTCCCTGTGTAATACTTAGTGCACGTGGCTGGATTGCAGGCGCAAGTTTAAGTTTGTTATGAGCCCAAACAATTGATTCAATAAGTTCTTGCCAATAACCTCGACCACTAAATAGGAACATTAAACTGAATGCCCAAATGAAGTGCGCGCCTAGGAAAATTAAACCATAAGCAGAAACCGCTGAACCATATGATTGGATAACTTGTGATGCTTGCGACCAAAGGAAATCTCTTAGCCAACCATTAACTGCTAGTGCACTGTTTGCAAAGTTACCACCTGTAATATGTGAAACTTTACCTGCGCTAGAAACTGTACCCCAAACGTCAGACTGCATTTTCCAGCTAAAGTGGAAAATTGTTACCGAAATCGAGTTGTACATCCAGAATAAACCAAGGAAAACATGATCCCATGCTGATACTTGACATGTACCTCCACGTCCAGGACCATCACAAGGGAAACGGAAACCTAAATTAGCTTTATCAGGAATTAATCGTGAACTACGTGCGAATAAAGTACCTTTTAATAAAATTAATACAGTAACGTGAATAGTGAAAGCGTGAATATGGTGAACCATAAAGTCTGCAGTACCTAAAGAAATAGGCATCATAGCAATTTTACCATTAACAGCTACAATATCACCACCAAACGCATAACTTGATGTAGCTAATGCGTTTGGAGCCGTGTTTCCTGGAGCAAGTGTATGAATTGACTGAATCCATTTTGCAAAGATCGGTTGAAGCTGAATTGCTTTATCCGAAAACATATCTTGTGGTCGACCAAGTGCACGCATAGTATCGTTATGGATATAAAGACCAAAACTATGAGTACCTAGGAAGATACAAACCCAATTTAAGTGTGAAATAATAGCATCTCTGTGTCGTAGTACACGATCAAGAAGGTTATTATATGACTGAGCAGGGCTGTAGTCACGTACCATGAAAATTGATGCGTGAGCTCCAGCACCACATACACAGAAACCACCAATCCACATGTGGTGTGTAAATAAAGACAGTTGTGTTGGGTAATCAATACCAATATATGGGTACGGTGGCATTGCATACATGTGGTGAGCAACAATAATACTTAATGAACCCATCATTGCTAGGTTAATAGCTAATTGTGCATGCCAAGACGTTGTTAAAATTTCGTAAAGCCCCTTATGACCTTCACCAGTAAGTGGACCTTTATGTGCTTCTAGAATTTCTTTCATACTGTGACCAATACCCCAGTTCGTACGGTACATGTGGCCAGCAAATATGAATAAAACAGCAAGTGCTAAATGGTGGTGAGCAGTGTCACTTAGCCAAAGACTTCCTGTAATTGGGTTTAAACCACCCTTAAAAGTTAAAAAATCAGAATACTCACTCCAATTAAGTGAAAAGAATGGTAATAATCCTTTTTTAAAACTTGGGTATAGTTGCCCCATTAGTTCTTGATTAAAAAGAAGCTCATGTGGTAATGGAATCTCTTGTGGTGCAACACCAGCATCAAGAAGCTTGTTAACTGGTAAACTAATGTGAATTTGGTGCCCCGACCAAGATAAACATCCTAAACCTAGTAAACCTGCTAAATGGTGGTTCATCATTGATTCCACATTTTGGAACCATTCTAGTTTAGGTGCTGCCTTGTGGTAATGGAACCAACCCGCCCACACTAGTGTAGCTGACAGTAGTAAACCGCCAATTGCTGTCCAGTATAGTTCTGTTTCGTTAGTGATTCCAGCAGCTCTCCAAATTTGGAAGAATCCAGAAGTAACCTGAACTCCAGAGAAACCGCCACCAACATCACCATTTAAAATTTCTTGTCCTACGATTGGCCAAACAACCTGAGCACTTGGCTTAATAGTTGTTGGGCTACTTAACCATGCTGAATAGTTAGAGAATCGCGCACCATGAAAATACATACCGCTAATCCATAAAACTATCAGAGCTAGCTGCCCAAAGTGGGCGCTAAAAATCTTTCTTGAAATATCTTCTAATGAACTTGTTTGGCTATCAAAATCGTGCGCATCAGCGTGTAAGTTCCAAATCCATGTTGTAGTTTTTGGACCCTTTGCTAATGTTCGAGAAAAATGCCCGGGTTGTGCCCACTTCTCAAATGAAGTGGCAACAGGGTTTTTGTCTACGACAACTTTGACTTTTTTAGCCTCTAGTTCTTTCGAGCTAACTTTCATTTTTACTCTCCTTTATTATGAGACTTACAAATACGAACCCTTTATGTCGATTTTATTTTATGGTTTAAATAAAAATTACGGAAAAATAACAAACTAGAAGTCTAAACACATAGCGACGCTAAAGTTTTCTATTATATATTGTACTTTAAATAATCTAACTTTATCCGTTTTTATTAGGAAAATCCTCTTTTTTCATAGTTTTTTTTCTATCTCGTACGTAATCGTTACTCAATTTAGTTTAAAGCTCCTTAAATAAGCAGGAAAAAACTTGCCACCGAATCACTATTTCTAAACTCATTCAATTTATCCTAAAACCTTCGAAATAAATAACTATCCATTTATAGGATAAAATGGATAGTTATTTTTAGCCTTACTCCGCTAATAAATTAGCGAATAAGGTCTGTGCGAAATCTAAATCTTTAAGTTTTAGTCTAGAGGACGCATTGATAGTACAGGCTCGTTCTCACGGTTAATACCTTTCTCGAATCCTGCTGCAGCTGCACGTGCACGACCAGCATGCCAAAGGTGCCCTACCCATAGGAAGAATCCAAGGAAGAAGTGTGAACAACATAACCATGAACGTGGCGACACATAGTTAACTGAGTTAATTTCTGTTGCAACACCACCTACAGAGTTTAATGCACCAAGAGGAGCATGTGTCATGTATTCTGCTGCACGACGCTCTTGCCATGGCTGAATATCGTTACGGATTTTGTTTAAATCTAATCCATTTGGTCCACGTAGAGGCTCAACCCAAGGAGCACGCATGTCCCAGAAACGCATTGTTTCACCACCAAAGATAATCTCACCACTTGGTGATCTCATAAGGTATTTTCCTAGTCCTGTAGGACCCTGTGCAGATGCTACGTTTGCACCTAGACGCTGGTCACGTACAAGGAAAGTGAATGCTTGTGATTGTGAAGCTTCAGGACCTGTCGGACCAAAAAACTCACTAGCATACGCTGTGTTGTTGTACCAAACAAAAACAGCAGCTGTAAGACCCATAATACTTAGGGCTGCAAGACTGTATGAAAGGTAAGCTTCACCAGACCATACAAACGTACGTCTTGCCCAAGCAAAAGGTTTAGTTAGAATGTGCCAGATACCACCAACAACACATAAGAAACCTAACCAGATGTGACCACCTACTAGATCTTCCATGTTGTTTACACTAAGAATCCAACCGTCACCACCAAAAGGTGATTTAAGTACATATCCGAAGATAATTAGAGGGTTAAGAGTTGGTGCAGTAATGATACGAACATCACCACCACCTGGAGCCCATGTGTCATAAACTCCACCAACGAAACAAGCTTTTGCTACAAGTAGGAAACAACCAATTCCAAGAAGAATAAGGTGGATACCTAAAATCGTTGTCATTTTGTTCTTGTCTCGCCAATCATAACCAAAGAATGGGAAGCTTTCCTCTAATGTATCAGGCCCAATTAGTGAGTGGTAAACACCACCAAAACCTAAAACAGCAGACGAAATTAAGTGAAGTACACCAACTACAAAGAATGGGTATACATCTGTAACTTCACCGCCAGGACCAACACCCCAACCAAGCATTGTTAGGTGAGGAATTAAAATACATCCTTGCTCATAAAGTGGCTTCTCTGGAATGTAGTGCGCTACTTCAAATAAAGTCATTGCACCACACCAAAAAACCATTAGTCCGGCATGTGCAACGTGTGCACCAAGTAGTTTACCAGAAACATTAATTAAACGGGCATTACCTGACCACCATGCGAATCCTGTAGATTCAATATCACGGCCAGCGATTACTGTGTTAAAGGGCGTTTCCACGTGGTAGTACCTCCTCAGGGAAAATAAAGTTTTCGTGAGGTTGATCTTGTGCTGCCATCCAAGCACGGATACCTTCATTTAGAAGGTTGTTTTTTGTGTAGAATGTTTCGAACTCTGGATCTTCAGCAGCACGAAGCTCTTGAGAAACGAAGTCGTAAGAACGTAGGTTTAAAGCTAGACCTACGATACCAATAGCACTTGTCCACATTCCCGCTACAGGAACAAATAGCATGAAGAAGTGTAACCAACGCTTGTTAGAAAAAGCTACACCAAAGATTTGCGACCAGAAACGGTTTGCAGTTACCATTGAGTAAGTTTCTTCAGACTGTGTTGGTGTGAAAGCACGGAATGTGTTTGCCGCATCACCATCTTCAAATAGAGTGTTTTCTACAGTTGCACCGTGAATAGCACATAGTAGAGCACCACCAAGGATACCAGCAACACCCATCATGTGGAATGGGTTAAGTGTCCAGTTGTGGAAACCTTGTAAGAAAAGAAGGAAACGGAAGATAGCAGCAACACCAAAACTTGGTGCGAAGAACCAACTAGCTTGTCCTAGAGGGTATACAAGGAAAACTGTAACGAAAACAGAAATTGGACCAGAGAAAGCAATAGCGTTGTAAGGACGAATTCCTACAAGACGAGCGATCTCAAACTGTCGTAGACAGAAACCAATAACACCGAATGAACCGTGTAAAGCGATAAAACACCAAAGACCACCAATTTGGAACCAACGTGTAATATCACCTTGTGCTTCAGGACCCCAAATCAGTAGAAGAGAGTGACCCATACTGTTTGCTGGTGTTGAAACTGCAGCTGTAAGGAAGTTACAACCTTCAAGGAACGAACTTGCTAGTCCGTGAGTATACCAAGAAGTAACAAATGTAATTCCTGTTAACCATCCACCTACTGCTAAGAAGGCACATGGAAATAAAAGAAGACCTGACCAGCCTACGAAAACGAAACGATCACGTTTTAGCCAGTCATCAATAAGATCGAAAGCACCACGATCTTGCTTTTGTCCGATTGCGATAGTCATATTAACTATTTTTTTTAAATATATTTTAAGTAAACTATATAGATTTTTTTAATTTTTTTCTAAAAATTTTAGATTATCGAAAATTCTATGTAATTGCACTTGTCTTACCAATCTATATGTATATTATAATATCAAATACTAGAAAGGAGCTAAAACTTATCTATAAATATAATCTTGGTTAAAGGTTGGAACCTTCTTGTAATTTACCTGTAATCTTCAACCAGTTTTGGGCTTCTATATAATTATTCGGTGCTAGACGAATTGCTTTAATCCAATAGTTTCCAGCCTTTTCGAACATATTTTGAGCTAATTCAAATTCTTTCTTTTCAGATGCTTTTGTACCTTGGTAATGGTAAATCACAGCAATATTGTTTAAGACTTGAGGTAAACGGCTGTTTAAGCTCAAGGCTTGCTTATAGTACTCTAAAGCTTTTGAATAATCTCCATTATTACTATAAATCAGACCAATGTTATATAGTATATAACTCCTATCGAATGGGTCTTCTTCTAGTTTAAGCGCTTCGTAATAATTTTCTAAAGCTTCAGCATAATCACCGTTTGATTGTGCTGACATACCATATCGATAGTACGAGAACGCTTGTTTTTCCTCTTTTGTAGCAGGTAAAACTTTTAACAAAATATCTGCTAATACAGTAAAGGTTTTGTCTATAAAGTTATCATTTTTTTGACCCATAATGAAAAATTTTTAATTTTTTAATGGTTAAAAGCTCATTAAATTAGATTATGACACAAGTTTTTGTATAATATATTATCTTTTCAATGAAATTTTAGATTGACAGAGTTAAATAATTTTTTTACCATTTAATAGATAAAATAACTAAATTTTTATTAAAAATATACGATTTAAACTAGTATATGGCTAAAAAAAGTATGGTACAACGTGAAAAGAAACGTGAGCGTTTATGTGCCAAATATGCAAGTAAAAGAGAGTCTCTTAAAGAAGAATTAAAAAATACAGAGTCTTTTCAAACTAGGGTACAACTTTATAAAAAACTTGAACGCGTACCGCGAAATTCATCAAAAACCCGTAAACGTAATCGTTGCTGGGTAACAGGTCGTAGCCGTGGATACTATAAAGATTTTGGCCTTTCACGCCATGTTTTAAGGGAAATGGCACACGAGGGTTACATTCCAGGGTTAGTAAAAGCGAGTTGGTAAAAAATCTAAAGTAAAGAAAAATGACGAAAAGAACACTGCGTGGAACGAATCTAAAAAAGAAACGGACGTCAGGTTTTCGCTCTCGTATGAAAAGTAAAACAGGGCGTCGAATTGTCAACAATAGACGACAAAAAGGAAGAAATAAAGTAACAGTTTAATTTAGTTTACATTTGTTTAATGATAAAACTTAGACTTAAAAAATATGGACGTAAAAGCCAGCCATGTTACCGTATTGTGGCTATTGATAGCCGAACAAAACGAGATGGTAGAGCTATCGAAGAGTTAGGGTTTTATAACCCAATGTCAGATGAAATACATTTAAAATCTCAACCGATAATCAAGCGGTTAAAAGAAGGAGCTCAGCCAACTGAGACAGTGCATAACATTTTTACTAAAGCCAAAATTTTTGACCTGCTTTAAACAAGTAACATTTTTTGCGAAATTTGCAAAGGTGAAGTTCGATAAATATGATTACTAGTCAGTTATGGAATTTTAGAAGACCCCTTACTCCACTTTATAGACGCCTTAATTTATATGGTAATAAGGAAAATTCCAATTAAATGGTTCTTTAAAAACGGCTTTAAGGGACTCGGCCGTTTAAAAATAATAAAATAAATGTCTTGCCTCTTTTATTCCAAGTATTATATAATTAGGTATCGAGAAAAACGGGATGTAGCGCAGTTTGGTAGCGCATCTGCCTTGGGAGCAGGGTGTCGCAGGTTCAAATCCTGTCATCCCGAATTATAAGTTTTAAAGTAGATGTCTTTACCTTTTTATAAAAAACTAAAAGGTAGTTTAAATAACGTATTAGGTTATTTAAACTACTTTTTTCTTTGTTGAAAGATGTTGTATTAACTTAAAGACGTGTAAAACTCCCCAGGTAGGATTTGAACCTACGACAAACCGATTAACAGTCGACCGCTCTACCCCTGAGCTACTGAGGATTCTTTAGCGGGTGACGCGATTCGAACGCGCGACATCAACCTTGGCAAGGTTGCGCTCTACCCCTGAGCTACACCCGCATGTATGTTTTTTTCAACTAGTTATATAATAACAATATTGTAGTTATTTGGCTACTGAAAGTAGAAACTTTTCTAAGTTAGTTCTATAAAATAGTATATTTAACAGTGGAAACTGTTCTTTCCTGTAATTTAAAATGGTCGTAAACTTCACTTTTATATTATTTTGGACAAAGAACAAATACAATTTGGCTTTCTTCAATATATTTTTCTTTTTTTGCAAAAAGAAAAATGAATAAAGAATACTAATTTATATTAACAATCAAATGCCAGGATCCAGATTTGAACTGGAGACACGAGGATTTTCAATCCACTGCTCTACCAACTGAGCTATCCCGGCGACTTCCTATACTAATATTATAGTTTAAGGAGGATTAGTTGGCAAGGTTACGGCGTAATAATATTTTGAATCATTAAGCTTCTATTAATAAACACATATTTAAGCTAAAAATAGAAAAGTAAATTAGAGCTTAAACTCTAATTTACTTTTCTAGCGCCTATATAAACAGGCGCACCACTCCGTAGTTGACTATAAATTACCTCTTTTAAAATATAAAAGGAAGATAACAGCGGGTCCTGATAGAGTTACAAGTCCTAAAGATAGGATCTGTGCAAGAAAGTTCCAGTTAATCATAATTGCTATTAATTAATACGGGTAAAATTTATTTTTAGTAAGTTAATCCTAAACTACGTGTTGTTTCACTCCCTAAATAAACACGTACACTTAAAAAATCAGTAGGGCAGGCAGTTTCGCAACGCTTACAACCAATGCAATCTTCAGCTCTTGGAGCAGATGCAATTTGTCCTGCTTTGCACCCATCCCATGGAACCATTTCTAAAACGTCACATGGACAAGCTCGTACACATTGTGTACAACCAATACAGGTATCGTATACTCTTACGCTATGAGACATAATTTAATAGATATCTATTTTTTTGAACAAAATACTAGTCTTATATATATATTATAACAATCTTCGACAAAAAAATCTGTATTTTATAAATATCCATATATCTATATCGAGTTGGGGATAGAGGGACTTGAACCCTCACGACCAATGTAGTCAAAAGATTTTAAGTCTTTTGTGTCTACCATTCCACCATATCCCCATTATTAAGGCGACACCCAGATTCGAACTGGGGATAGAGGATTTGCAATCCACTGCCTTACCACTTGGCCATATCGCCTTTTAAGCTAACATGTAAATGTCTTTTTCCTTTTTTTGATCCAGAAAAAAAATAGCGTTTCAGCTTTTGCAACCAAACGACAAAAAACGTTTTTTACTAATGTAGTCTTTTTCGTTTTTGCATAAAGTGAAAGCGGGTAGGGGGAATCGAACCCCCATCATTAGCTTGGAAGGCTAAGGTTCTACCACTAAACTATACCCGCAAGCTATTTACCTCATGACAAATATTAGTTCATTTTTCCGCAAAAGTAAACTCGAATTAGTTTGTATTTTACAAACCAATTGCAAACTTATTTCAACGGAAACGAAGTTTTAAAGAGAAACTTTCTTACATAATGAACTTAAAGTTTTGTCATTAATAATAGTAAATAAGCTTTATCCTCTTATATAGCTTTACTTAATTGTTATAGCTCATAGAAGATTGTTTTCCTTTTACTATGGAATCCGATAAGATTGAAATAATTAATTTAATCGAACGTACGGCATCGTCATTTGCAGGAATTGGGATATCTACATTATTTGGATCACAGTTCGTATCGAGTATTGAAATTATGGTAATACCAAGTTTTTTACATTCTGCAATCGCTGTACTTTCACGTTTCGGATCAACAACAATTGCAATATCAGGTATTTGGGTCATGTCTAGTAAACCCCCAAGATTTTGGTCAAGTTTATCACGCTCTCTACGCAATAAAGCCGCTTCTTTTTTTGGTAAACGATCAAGTTCACCACTTTCCTCTTTTTTATTTAAAGATTTTAAATAGTGTACACGATTTTGAACGGTCGACCAATTTGTAAGAATACCACCTAACCATCGGTGATTAATGTAATATTCACCACACTTTTGTCCTTCGTCTGCGATAATTGGCGCCGCTTGACGTTTTGTCCCAATAAAAATAAACCTTTTGCCTTCTTTTGCCGCCTTTTGAACATAGTTCGAAGCATATGTTAACAAACGGGCTGTTTGGACTAGATCAATAACATGAATACCATTTTGTTCAGTATATATGTAAGGAAACATCTTTGGATTCCATCTACTAGACTGGTGTCCAAAATGTACGCCAGCCTCTAAAAGCTCTCCCAAGGTAACTAGTGTCATTTGTATGTGTAGTGTTAAGCTAAATAACTTTTATGGATTTTAGTTTATAACAAGTAAAGGTATAAAACTAAATTTTACGTGAATAAAATTCGATTACAAAGAGTTCATTTAATTTTAGTGCGACCCATTCACGATCAATAATTCCTAAAACTTTTGAAGTCAGAGTTTTTTTATCAAATTCTAGATTGTTTGGAACCTGTGCTAGTGAAGGTAACTCTAAATTTTTAGTAACGAGATTTTTCGATACTGTGGCATCCTTTATCTTTATAATATCGCCTGGCTGACATTGGTAACTTGGTATAGAAACACAAGTACCGTTTATCGTTATATGTTTATGGCTAACAATCTGTCTTGCTGCAGCTATTGTTGGAGCCATACCTAAACGAAAAATTACATTATCAAGTCGCATCTCAAGAAGCTGCAATAATAGACTTCCCGTAGCGCCCTTAATTTTTTTCGCCTGACGTATATAATTCATTAATTGCTTTTCACTTAAACCATAGTTAAAGCGAAGTTTTTGTTTTTCTTCTAAACGTACTGCATATTGTGTTAACTTTGTTGAAGTTGCACCATGTTGTCCTGGGCGTTGAGTCAGCTTACTTTTTTTGCTTGTTAACCCAGGCAAATCGCCTAACCTTCTTGTTATTCGTAATTTTGCACCAGTGTAACGAACCATGCTAAATCAATTTAATTAGTAAATTTTAATCAACTTTATATATATATTAAATAAATTACTATAAAGTTTTTGAAAAATCAAAAATTATGCTCTTTTTTCATTTAAGCGAGCCGATAATAAAGAAGATTTTAAGTTTTGTTTCAGTTTTGGTCGTAAAAACATACTTGACGATGATTCTCGCCCAATTTTTTTAAGATTCTCGAAACAATTAAAACCTGTTCCTGCTGGAATTAAACGGCCAATAATCACGTTTTCTTTTAAACCATAAAGCCAATCCCTTTTCCCTTCAATTGCAGCTTCTGTTAAGACTCTAGTTGTTTCTTGAAAACTTGCTGCCGAAATAAAACTGTCACTATTTAACGATGCTTTTGTTAAGCCTAAAAGTATTGGTTTATAAAGAGGTGGTTCTTCACCAATATTTACCGCAGCGTTTGTAATCAATTCGGCTTGCGAAATATCTAATATTTCACCTGGTAATAAGGTTGTTGCACCACTTGAAAAAACACGAACTTTAGAAGTCATCTGTTTGACAATTATCTCAATATGTTTATCTGCAATTTGTACACCTTGTGAAAAATACGTTCTTTGAACTTCGTTTACTAAAAATAACTGTAAATGTTTAAATGCTTGTTTGCAGGCTAAATGAATTGTTGTTGTTGTCGAATAATAATTAAATAAGGTTTCTAATTTATCATGAGGGTTAATAGGCCCGTCAGTCAATGGCTCTAAAAAGTTAACAAAAGATCCGTTGGTAAAGTTTGTTTTTATATTTGGTTCAACTACAAAATTAATCCGTTCTCCTGTTGGTTTTGTTATTTCAATTTTTAAATCTTTGCGGAAAATTTTCCCTTCTGTTGGGGCTAGAAGGCACCCATTCTTTATTTTTCTTGCTTCTAATATCTCTTCAACTTTCGGCAAACCTTGTACAATATCAACAGTTTTTAATTTGTTATAAACAAGTGTCGCTAAGATATCCGATTTCTCTACTAAAGTTTTATCATCAACACGTAGAATGGCACCTTCCGAAATTAGTGAAGGCCGGCCATGACGAAGAGTAATAGTATCTTTATCAATTTGATAAACTTGACCAGCATACTTTGAGCGAATTTTTGTTGTTAAAAAACTCCCTACTCTAATAAGATCGCCTTTTTTTACTAATAGCTTATCTGTCGAGTTATTATAGTAAAACGTTTTAGTATCTTTTTTTCTTAGAATTAAAAGCTCTAAATTTGTTTTTGTTTTTTGGACCCTAATTAGCTTCCCTTCATTAGTTAAAAAAAGTTCTAGGTTCCCAACAATTGTATTTTTAGGTACATACTGATTGTCATAAACTAGTGTCTTAAAAGTACTTTTTTCTTCTACGTTTAGATTCTTCGAGCTAGTATGGGTTGATTTTATTGTTTCAAATAATGAGATTTTCAACTTTTGTTGGGTTTCTCCAATACAGTTAAGTTCAGCTTGGAGAGAGGCATATTTTGCTTTAATTTCTAAAACAAGAAACGTTTGCAATAATACAACACCACCTTTATTCGTTTTAACTCTTTCACCATCCTTGTAAAAAATTCGTTTTACTGTTTGCAAAGCTAAACCCCGTGTTGTATTCGCCGGAAAAAATTTATGTTTCATGAAGAAACCTTTATCTTGAGGAACATAATATTTTATTACCGGACGTAAAATTATGTAGTCAAGATCATTAAAGGTTACAAACTCTAAAAACGAAAGGTTTTGTATAACAAAATGCTGTTTTTTAAAAATTAATTCGCCTGGTTGGACAAATCTATTTGTATAATCACTATCTTTCAATTGGTCTTTCTCGAATCGATATAATTCTCCAGGTTTTATAACTAATTCTGACTCGTCATTGTTAATATGAGCAATACCTTCTATTTGACTGTAGGTATTTGTAAAAAGGTAAGTATTTTTTTCTACAAATTCGCCGTTTTTTAATTGAACGATTTTTTTACTCGTTGTTGGCAGTGAATGTGTTTCCTCAGGTACCCAATAGAGACAACCGTTAAAAACGGTTCTCTGTTTTTTTCTTTTCTTCGAATTAAAATTATCCGTAGAATAATAAAGAATACCCCCTGTTTTAGTTTTATAAGTATCATCAACTAAATAAGCAATTTTTTGCCCTTGTTTTAGGTTTACCCCTTCTTTAATACAAAGTTGAAATAATTTTGAACCTTCTGAAGTTTGTATTTTTAATATTTTAATTTTGTCTGGTAAATTTAAAAGAGACGCATTCTCAAGACTCATAGAATTTACTAAAACCTTTATCTCTTTTCCTTGGTCTGAATCTTTTATTTTTACTATCCCGGGAAAACGGTTGGTTAAATTTTGGCTACCAATCTTTTGATGAGGTTTAAAATTTTGGCCAACTTTTATTAATAAATTTGAATTTGAAGGTAATAAAAAGGGTTTACCATATAGAATCCATAAGAACCCATTTGAACGGCTAGTTTTTGTAATAGCGCCATCGTTATCAATACTTTGCTGTATTTTAATGGCTTGTAAAAAGGTTTCTCCTGAAACTGTTGTAAAAATATCTTTTTTATCCGCTTCTAAGATAAGATTTGATGTTTTTTGGATTTCTGCAATAACTTGATTACGATAAACTTTTTGCCCTGGATTAACTAATAAAAGTGCGTTCTTTGGTAGACGTAATAAACACAACGTATTATCCTTTGTTTCAATGTTAAGATCAAGGTTTTCGAGTAATTGGAACCCTTTTTCTCCATGGATAGTCCTAACATATTTTACTACCGTTTGGCTTTTATAATTTACGGTACCTGTGTAAGGTGCTCGAATTTGTTTTGTCGAATCTCCTGAAAAAACCCCACCAGTATGAAACGTACGCATAGTTAGTTGTGTACCTGGTTCGCCAATAGATTGGGCGGCAAGAATACCAACAGCTTCACCTAAATCGATAATTTTAGAATAAGATAAATGCCACCCATAACATTTACGACAAATTGAGCGCAGCGAATTACAGGTTAATGGTGAGCGGACTTTAATATCATTTATGTTAAATTTAATAATTTTTTCAACGACATTACTATCAATTTCCATATTTGCAGGCCAATAAATGCCTTTATTCTCTATGGCAATTTCATTTAGTAATAAACGTCCAATAAGTCGATCCTCATAGGACGCATCTGTTTTATAGGTATTAAATAATTCATCCAAAGATAAACCTTCTTTGGTTAAACAATCCTCTTCGCGGACAATTATATCTTGGGCAACATCAACTAAACGTCGTGTTAAGTAACCTGAATCTGCTGTTCGAAGAGCAGTATCAACTAAACCTTTTCGAGCTCCATATGACGATATAATGTATTCTGTAACTTTTAACCCTTCCCTAAAATTACTTTGTATTGGTAAGTCAATGATTTGTCCTTGTGGATCAGCCATTAATCCCCGCATACCAACTAATTGACGTACTTGAGAAATATTTCCACGAGCCCCTGAAAAAGCCATAATATAGAGCGGGTTTAAAGGATCACTTTCTCGAAAATATGTTAGTACGTCATCTTTCAACACATTATTAGCATTGTTCCAGATATCAATAATTTTCTGAAACCTTTCAACAGTCGTGATGTTTCCAGTAGTATAATTTTGCTCTGTCAAACTAACTTCACTATTTGTTAGCCCAATTAAGGCCCGTTTTTTATAAGGTACCCTTAAATCTTCAACATTTAAGGAAATACCCGATATTGTTGCATAGTGAAAGGTTAGATTTTTAACTCTATCCGCTATGATAGAGGATTTAATTATCCCATAGTTTTGAAATGCAAAATACATCAATTGTTGAAGCTTTTTTTTATTAATAACTTCATTGGTAAAAACAAACTTCTTTTTTGTTATTGTCACCATAATTTTTTCAATTTTAAAAAATTTATTCGAAGGCTTGGTTTAATAAAATTCTTCCTGGGGTTGTTTTTATGTAATTAGTCGAGGTTTGCGTTGCTAAATCTTCTTTGATCAAAGTCTCACTTGATAAATAAACATTCCTGTCATGGCCAGCATATTTAATGAAATTTTTCTTATCTTGAAGATTACTCGTTTCGTTTTTTTCAAAACGCACCCACACAAAAGTGTGTAACTGGATTACCGATTGTTTGTAAGCTATTACAACGTCCTCAAAACTCGAAAAATAAAGATCCTTGTTTGTTTGTTGCGTAGGGTTCGTTGCCGTTAAATAATAACAACCTAGCACCATATCTTGACTTGGCGTAAGAATTGGATCACCCGTTGCTGGTGATAAAAAATTATTTGGCGCAAGCATTAACATTCGTGCTTCAGTTTGAGCTTCTAAACAAAGGGGAATGTGTACAGCCATTTGATCCCCATCAAAGTCCGCGTTAAAAGCTGGGCAGACTAACGGATGTAATTTGATTGCTCGTCCTTCTACTAATAAAGGCTCAAAAGCTTGTATGCCTAAACGGTGAAGGGTTGGTGCACGGTTTAATAAGATTGGGTGGCCAAGCATGACATTATCTAGAATTTCCCAAGCAAGTTGTTCGTTTTTTTGAATAATATTTTTTGCAGCTTTTATATTGTTCACGCGGCCTTCATAAATTAAACGATGAACAACAAATGGTTGAAATAATTCAATTGCCATTTCTCGGGGTAGTCCACACTGATTTAATTTAAGTTCAGGGCCAACGATAATAACAGAACGACCAGAATAATCCACCCTTTTTCCGAGTAAATTTTGGCGAAAACGGCCTTGTTTTCCTTCAATAATATCAGACAAAGATTTTAATGGCCGGTTATTTAATCCAAAAACAGCTCGACCCCTTTTTCCATTATCAATAAGAGCGTCAACAGCTTCTTGTAACATTCGTTTTTCATTTCGAATAATTAATTCAGGGGCCATTATCTCTTGTAAACGGGCTAAGCGATTATTCCGATTTATTACCCTACGGTATAAATCATTAAGATCCGATGTTGCAAATCGACCACCATCTAATTGAACCATTGGCCTAAGATCTGGAGGTAGTACAGGGATATACTTTAAGACCATCCAACTTGGGTTAGATCCTGAAGCAATAAATTGATCAATTACTCTTAAACGTTTTATTAATTTTTCCCGATCTGTATTTTTTGCTGAGGGGAGAAAAGCACGAATTTCTTTTCCTTCAAGCTCTAAGTCCAATTCTTTTAATAATTTTTCGATAGCTTCAGCACCAATACCAATAATAACATCATCAATATCGGTTTTAGTCGCTTCAAAAGCTTGCCAGTCCATTTCTCCTAAGAGTTCCTTATATAAAAGATTTCCAGCTTTATCGGGTTTAAGGACGACGTAAGAGTTGAAATAAATAATTTGTTCAAGTTCTTTTAAGGATAAATTGAGAACTAATGCTATCTTACTTGGCCGACCTTTTACATACCAAACATGGGTAACAGGAGAAGCCAGTTCAACATACCCCATTCGATGGCGTCGCACATTAGATTCAATAACTTCAACTCCACAACGTTCACAAACAATCCCTTTATAACGAACTCGTTTATATTTTCCACAGTGGCATTCCCAATCATTCACTGGTCCAAAAATTCTTTCACAAAACAACCCCCCCATTTCAGGTTTTAGAGTCCTGTAATTAATAGTTTCGGGTTTTAGGATTTCACCAACAACTTGACCATTGGGTAAGATTCTTTCCCCCCACGCTTTTATTCGTGCTGGAGAAGCGAGATTAATTTTTACAAAATCAAATACACGTTCTTTTTCTAACATGGAAGTAAGTTTTAACTAAATAGTTCTTTAAGAAAATTTAAATATTTAGGAATAAAAATATAATCGGCTAGTTTAATTTAGCGTTTCGGTAATATTTTCCATTTGTAAATTTTTAAAGTCATCTTCCTGATCAAACTTATAAGTTGCAATGTCTAAACACAGAGCTTGTAATTCTCTCATGAGAACTTTAAAAGATTCTGGCATTCCTGGTCGAGGTATAGGTAGGCCTTTAACAATAGCGTTTAAGGTTTCATTCCGCCCATGCATATCATCAGACTTAATTGTTAAAAGTTCTTGTAAAGTATAAGCAGCACCAAAAGCTTCTAAAGCCCAAACTTCCATTTCTCCTAACCTTTGACCACCTTGTTGCGCTCTACCCCCAAGAGGCTGTTGAGTTACTAATGAGTAAGGCCCTGTCGAACGAGCATGGATTTTATCATCAACTAAGTGCACTAACTTTAACATATAGGCACAACCTACTGTAATTGGGTTGTCAAATTTTTTTCCTGTACGCCCATCACGAAGAATCATTTTACCAGGGTATTGTGGCGAAAAGAACCACGGGGTCGTAACCGCGACATCTTTCAACTTAGTATTCACTAAAGCACGTGAAGCCTCAGCACCATACATCTCGTCAAACGGGACAATTTTAAACCGCGTATCTGATCTATCAGCAGCCAAGCCAAGAAGACATTCAAAAATTTGGCCCACGTTCATTCGCGACGGTACACCTAAAGGGTTTAAAAGCATATCAACCGGCCTTCCATCTTCTAAATAAGGCATATCTTGTCGTGGTAATATTTTCGAAATAATTCCCTTATTTCCATGGCGACCAGCCATTTTATCACCAATTTGTATTTTACGAGTTTGGGCGATATATATTTTTAAAACCTCATCAGTCCCTGGTGGCAGATCATCTCGGTTTTTACGTGAGAAAACTTTAATATCTAAAACTCGTCCGCACGTGCCATGTGGAAGTTTTAACGAAGTATTTCGAACATCACGTGGTTTTCCACCAAAGATAGCCCTTAATAATTTCCCCTCAGGAGGATAGTCCGATTCCCCTTTTGGTGTTAATTTACCCACTAAGATATCACCTGAATTAACCCAAGCACCAATTTTAACAACTCCATTTTGATCTAAATTTCGTAATGCCTGTTCGCTCGTGTTCGGCAGATCTTTAGTAATTTCTTCTATACCGAGTTTTGTTTGCCTAACTTCAATTTCAAATTTCTCAATATGAAGAGAAGTAAAAAGGTCATCGTAAAGTAAACGTTCACTAATAACGAAAGCATCCTCATAGTTATAACCTTCCCACGGCATGTAAGCAATAACAATATTTTGACCTACTGATAATTCACCATTTTCTGTTGATGCACCATCTGCAATAATTTGTCCTGTTTTTAATTTTTCATTTATTGATACTATAGGACGTTGATTAATACAAGTATCTTGGTTTGAACGTTGGTATTTAACTAAATTGTAGGAAAAGGTTGAATAATTGTGATCCCGAACGACAATTTTTCCATCGGTAATTTTAATCACTTTCCCATAACTAGCACTTAATAAACAGACACCCGAATCGCGTGCTGTTTGGCCTTCTAAACCTGTACCTACTAAAGGTGCTTCTGAATATAACAATGGAACAGATTGTCGTTGCATATTTGAACCCATTAAAGCACGGTTAGCATCATCATGTTCTAAAAAAGGAATAAGAGCAGTCGCTAGTGATACCACTTGAATAGTTGATACAGCAATGTAATCGACATCACGTGAACTAACAGTTATTAAATTTTGGCAGGATCTTACTGCAACATTGGTATTAGTAATAAAACCATTTTCACTTATTTCTAAATCACCGGCCGCAAGGTTATAATTATCTTCCATAACGGCATCAAGGTATGAAGGAAATGTCTTATTTAGAACCCGACCATTTTCAACTTTATAAAACGGTGTTTCAATAAAGCCATAGGAATTTATCCGACCATATGTTGAAAGTGAACCAATTAATCCAGCGTTAGGTCCTTCAGGCGTTTCTATTGGACAAATACGCCCATATTGACTCGGGTGGATATCCCGCACAGCAAATCCAGCACGATCGCGCGTAATTCCGCCAGGGCCTAACACAGATAAACGTCGTTTATGAGTTAATTCGGCAAGTGGGTTTGTTTGATCCATAAATTGTGAAAGGGGATTTGAACCAAAAAACTCTTTAATGGATGAAACTAAAGGTTTCGGGTTTACCAAAACATTAACCCTAAGATATGTTTGTTCACAAATAGCCATTCTTTCTTGTGCTATACGTTCGAGCCTAGTCAGACCAATTCTTATTTGGTTTTGTATTAGCTCCCCAACGGAGCGTATTCTTCTGTTACCTAAATGATCAATATCATCAATATTACTTGGAGTAATCCTAAAATTAATAAGCTCATTAATCATGGCCAATACATCAGCAGCTGTTAAAATATGAACATTGCTGTCAATGTTGGTGTTTAAACGTTTATTTATTTTATAACGGCCAACGTGGCCTAAATTATAACGTTTAGGGTCAAAAAATTTAGAATAAAGTATTTGTTGACCAGCTTTAATTGTAGCAGGCTCACCCGGACGTAATTTATCATATATTTCTAAAAATACATCATCGTCCGAAATGTTTTTTGCTTCATTGTACGTTTTTTGAAAATATAATGGGTTTTCGAGTTTATCAAAAATTTCTCGGTCGTTAAAACCTAAAGCACGTAGAAAAACATAAGCGGATATCTTTTTTGCCTTATCGATCTTTACGTTTATTAATTCATCTTTATCCAGTTCAAATTTTACCCATGTCCCACGGTTTGAAATTAAACTTGCGGTATAATAGCGAAAATTTTGTTTATCAATTTCTGTCTTATAATAGATTCCGGGACTGCGAACGATTTGGTTAATTATAACCCGTTCAATTCCATTAACTAAAAAGGTTCCTTCATTTGTCATTAGTGGTAAATCACAAAGAAGAACTTCGTTTTCTGTTGATTCTTTTAATTCGAAAGTATAGGTTAATCTCGCAATCGTATAAATTTTTACACTATAGGTTGTATCACGTCGTTTCGCCTCTGCTAAACTATATTTTGGTTGTTTAACTTTGTAATATCGAACAGATAAGTTTAACTCTAATTCTTCAAGATAATCTTTTATCGAAGAAAAATTTTCTAACTCTTGAAGAAATCCAAATTCAAGAAACCAACAAAAACTTGTTCGTTGGGGTTCCAATAAATTCGGTAGAAGGTATTTGTATACTTCGTTCTTAAGGTTATACATTTAATAATTTTCGTTAAGCCAATATTTTATACTCGAATAATTTAATCTCTTTATAAAGTTTATTAAGCAATGATAATTTTACAAGTGGAGTTCGTTATTTTTATAATTTTATATTTTTTATAAGGTGCGTTTTATGTCTACTTTATTTCCAAAATCCGAAACTATTTAAAATAGTTAAGAACCTTGAAACATGTAACCTAACCCGCGGCTAGTTAAAATTAATTCGGGTTTACGAGGATTATCTTCAAGCTTTAAACGAAGCCTAGAAATATGCACATCTACTAACCTTACATCATCATAACGTTGAGGTGTATAACCCCAAATATTCTTTAAAATTGTAAGGCGCGATACAATTTCCCCCATGTTTCTAACTAGCAATTCTAAAAGTAAAAATTCGATTTTGGTTAATTTTACATATTTTTGGTTCTTAAAAACAGTTTTTTTCAAAAAATTAATTTTTAAATCACCCATTTGATACGAATTTTGTGTTTTTGCCGGCGAAATATCAACGTTTACACGACCCCGACGTAAGACTGAATTAACTCTTAATTCAAGTTCTTTTGGAGAAAAAGGTTTTATGATATAATCATCAGCGCCAACTTCAAACCCTTTAATCCGTTCTTGAACATGCCCTAAGGCCGTCAAAATTATAATTGGAACGTGCGATACTTCGCGAATTTTACTACAAATCTCGTAGCCATCATAATTTCGCAATAAAATATCAAGAATAACTAGATCTGGTTTTTCGGTATAAAAACTAGTTAGGGCTTTTTCACCAGTAGACACAAAAATTAATTTATAACCACTGTTAGTTAAACGCTGGGCTAACATTTCAAATATTGACGTTTCTTGATCAATAATTAATATTTTTTCTCTGTGTTCCTTCACGTAAAGAACCTTTAATAATAAATAATAATAATTTTGTTACTATAACGGTTTAAGGATGAAAAACTTATTATAACTTGGCCAATTTTGAATATACAACTTAAATTTGCTTTTTTTTATAATTAGATAGTTACAAAAAAAGTTACTTTTGTGGTATCCTCTTCAAAAGAGAAAAACAAATTTTTCAAAAGAAGAAGGCGAGCGTAGCCAAGTGGTTAAGGCACTGGGTTGTGGTTCCAGCATTCGCGGGTTCGATTCCCGTCGTTCGCCCTGAACGAATCTAACTTCTTTTGTAAAATTTATTCAGTTTCTAAGAAAACATTTAAATGTTTTGCGATAGAAATTGCTTCATCTTCAATTTTATTTAAGGCTTCTGGTTGCTCAATACCCACTACAGGTATCTCGCGGTTATCAAATAAACACAGGAGGATTTGTCGTGTTGGATTAAGGCCTTCTTTTATTTTAATCTTTACAGACTTAATTTGCGAAAATGCGAACTTTAATTTCAGTTCACGGTTATTGCCTGGAAAACCTTTCCGTTGAATTATAACCTGCTGTAAATTTCTATTGTATTCATTGTAACCGGCGCCCACATCCCAATATACCGTTAAGGTTAAAAAAATTCCTAATAATAAACCAACCGTTCCGTAAAAAATTAGGACAATACCTTGTGGTATAAAACTTATTTCACGGGCATCGGAAAAGAACAACAAGTTTGTTTGGAAAAAACTTGATAATCCCGTTAAAAAAAAACCAAAACCACCGAGGCTAACTAGTATAGACCAGAAAACATTACTAAGACGCCGAGAACCTTCGTAAGAGGTTACAATGGTAGCATTTTGTTCTTCGTATGCCATGTTTAAAAAATTTATATATATATAGTTAGAGTTAGATTCTTAAATATAAATATTATTTCTACAGAAAGTTACGTTCTGTAAGACTTCTGTAGAAATCTTTCTCAACAACATGTTTAAACTCAAGTTAACTTTAAATAAGTCGAATTGTTTTTAAACCAAAATATAGCCCTGCTGCTAAACTGAACATCAGAGTCATTAATAAAATATAGCCGATAAGCGCGTTCATAAGTGTGGTGTTAAAGTGTACTTTAAATATCTAAAATAGTATTATACCATAAGAAATTCACTTTTTTTTATTTGTTTTTAACAACCTTACTTTTATTAATTGTTATTTTTTAAACCATCAATAATACCCCGCCAAATTAATCCAACAAACCTTCCTAAAACAGAAGTTAGTATAAAACGTACTCCACTACCTAAAACATAGGTTATTTCATCTAGACGACTATTAAGAAAATCACGAAGTTCGATAAAGCCTATTATAAACAATGATGAATTTTGCATTGATTTTATTTGTGCCGTCCGGTTTGCATAAATCAGGCGAGTCGTTATCCCTGTTGTACGAAGAATATATATACGGTATGAATTCTCATAAATGTTTGCAGGTTTAAAAACTTGTTTTTTTAATCTTATTTGCCAAATAAAATTATTTTTAAACCGTTCAATGTTACGTAATGAGAGAAATTTCGAACGAAAAATACGTTGACGAAAAAGATATATATAAGAGAAATTAACAACAATAAAAAAGATTAAACAGTTGCTTATTTCAATAACTAAATTATCCAGCAAGGCTTCAATAAATTGTTTCGACGCCGTTTTATAAACAGGGTAATACACAGATCTAAATTCCGAGGTTTTTGGATTAACCAGAATGGAAATTGGAACTTGAAACAGTATTTCGATATCTGTTAGTAACTGTTTTGTATAAATCGTATTCTTTAAGGTTCTAGGGTTTATCTGAAATTTTCTCCCATATTGTTGATATAAAAAGTCTTCACACGTTTGACTTAATAGATTAAGAAAAAGCTTTTCACCATTCTTTTGAAGATACTTAGTTGTACATTTGTCTTTTATTACTAAGTCTTGAAATAAATATTCCAATTTCGTAAGAGCAATATAGAGTAAATCTCTTTTAGCAGAATCTTTCAATAAATCTAAGCCAAGTAAGAATTCTCCACCTTTTTGATTACTATACAAAACTTTATAGAAAACTTTACTAAAAAGATTAGTCGTATCTCCTATAATTGTTGTTTTTTTGTTGTTAATGCTTTGTTGTTTTTTAATAGCCACAAACAAAAGATAAGTTTTTTTATAAGGGAATTACAAATGTGTTCCTTTTAATTAGAAAAAGAACTCCTAAAAAATGTTTATACTTGTTTCAGGAGTTATTTAGTGGAATGTTAATACGAAGCAAATGAAAGAGTATCAGGTAAATACCGCTGAATTTCTATAATAAATGCAGCCGTAAAACTTAACCAAGCGGTAGCAAGAACTGGTGCTGTTGATAAATATTTTAATAAATTTTTATCCATAAAAAGAGATTAAGGTTCGGGTTAATTAAGTTAATAATGTACGTTGTATATTAACGAGGAGAGACTGTAACTTCATTACTAGGAACTAATAACTTTCCAGAAACTAATTCTTTCCACGCAGCGATAGGCCATAAGAAACTAGCCGACATCATTCCAATAGCAACGGGAACATTTATAATGATCTCGTTTTCGTTTGGTTTATCTGTTGTTTTGCAGTATTGTTGATAACTTCGACCTGACCAACCAATATACCCAGCGATATATAAGAATAATACTCCAGGAAGAACAAATTCACCTGCGTGACTTGGTCTACCATCAGCAATTAAATGGGGTAATCCATCTGCACCACAAAGTAGTCCTTGTTTTCCGTATTTATCAAAACGGATCTTTGTTTTTTCTATTTGTGCTTCTAAAGCAAGGTAAGCCGGTGTACCTTCTTCATAATTCTCTAATCGGGCAGTAAGCTTTTTAACACTACCTTCGAGTCTTCGTTTAAAAACCGCTGAATCTTTACAAGGAACTAAACCACTTACATCCGCAAGTGCTGAAGTTGGTGTTGTGAAAAGAAGTGTAAACGATAGAAGAAAAAGAAATATATTTCTCATAAAAAACTAAAAAACTATTCAACTATTATTAGTAAACTATTTAAATCTTATTAACTTAATAGTATAGCTTCTAAACTGTGGTTTTTTTTGTTCGTTTTATAATTTTTCTAAACTCTTCTTGGAAAAAGAATACGGCGCGGTTCGATTTACCTCCTGTCGCAATACGTTCGGATGTTTCTACCACCCAAATTTGCGAATAAGTAAAAAAACTTACATAAATACTTACCATTAATAATAGAAAAGATAAGTAAACAGTGAAAATACCTGGGTCTACTTTTATTTGTAAGCCTGTACTTGTAATAAATTCAACAGCTTGAAAATTAAAAACATCATTAATGGGAAAAGAATTTCCAATTGAAGTCTCTTTTATCAGAATTCCTTTTTCATCGTAAAGAGAAAAATTGTCCGACAAATCACTTTTAACAATGGAATAGGTTTTTTTGTTTTCACGGTCTACCGTAAAAGAACCTAACCAGAATTTTTTTCCACCCTTTTTAATCTCTTTAAATGGAACCTGGAAAATTTTATTGTCAGGTAAACGAATTTTTATACCAAGCAGTTCCCAATCAGTTTGATAAACAACAAAATTCTTAAAAAGAAAAGGTTCATTTACAAAAATTGTTTTTCGTTTTAACTCTTTTCCTTCTTCATTGAGGATACTTAAATCTGAATAAAATTGATCAATTTTTTTATCTTTTGTATATGTAACCCAAAAATCATTAATACGAAATGATAAATCTTGCGGAATGTTGGTAACACTTCCGAATTTTACTAAATTTTGAGCATGAACAATTTCGCCCCTTGGAATAAGCTCTTGACTCATATAACCATTTAAAGAACCCAGTGAAACACCTGCAAGCAAAATAACAATACTCGCATGAACAACAATCGGTGCTGCACGGCCTAATAAGCCTGAATACGCATAACCCTTTTTTTGTTGTCGAAAATAATGGTATTTATTGTCATTACAGTTAAAGGCAAATGTATTAGAGAGACCAATATCTAATGTCTCTGTAGTTCCTAATTTTTTAATTTGGCGGGGGCGATTAATGAATTTCCATAGTTTAAGGGTTTTTACAGTTGGTAGTTGTGTTGTAAAAGTACAAGAGATTAAAGAAACTGCAAATAAACCGAGGAGCAGCAAAAACCACCAAGCTCCATATAAATTATCGAGGTCTAAGGCTGTGAGAACTTTCCATGTAAAAAAACCAAACATAGGCGTACTCTCAGGATAATTCTCTTTATAAAACGTTAAACTTTGGTTTTGTTCGATTACAGTACCGATAGAAATAACAATCCCGATTATTATTAAAAGGCTTAATGCAAATTGCAGGTTAGCAAAAGTGCGGGCCAATTTTTTAATGTATTTTTTTAGCATTCTTACATATTATATGTTTTGATCCGTATATTAAGATATCTTTATACAAGTAAATACTTGCATATAACTTCACTAATAATTTAACTTTATTCAAAAAAAATCAAACGTGGAAGAGCTTCTCATTTTATATTTTATTACATAATTAAAGTGTTTACCAACAAACGAACTATATTGCCCATTTTAAAAATGATGAAAATCTTCTAATATAATATGAAAAAAGTGGCGAAAGCGTTATATACTATATTCTAAGTTGCTTTTAAAAAGTATTAGATAAATATAATTTAGGAAAATGTTTCAAAAGGAACTCTTCCTAATTAGTATCTTAAAATTTTTTTTGCTTTTAACCAACAAAAACAAACCTTAACTAAATTTAACAGGAGAAAAAGTCGTGTCAGGAGGTTCAACAGGAGAAAGACCTTTTACGGATATTTTAACGAGTGTTCGTTATTGGATTATTCACAGTATTACTATTCCAGCACTTTTTGTTGCAGGTTTTCTTTTCGTTAGTACAGGTCTAGCATATGATGCATTTGGTACTCCGCGTCCTAATGAATACTTTACGCAAGATCGTCAGCAAATTCCATTAGTTAACGATCGTTTCAGTGCTAAGCAAGAACTTGAAGATCTAACAAAAGGATTATAAACTACAAAAACTATCAGTATTAATTTTATTTACATGATTAACACGAATCAACCAGTAGCATATCCTATTTTTACATTTCGCTGGCTAACTATTCACGCGTTAGCCGTACCAACGGTATTTTTCCTTGGTGCTATTACATCAATGCAGTTTATTCAAAGATAAGAAATTTTATATGAGTGCACCAAATCCAAACAAACAACCAGTAGAATTAAACCGTACATCACTATACTGGGGTTTACTTCTATTCTTTGTTTTAGCCGTACTTTTTTCAAGTTATTTCTTTAATTAGAAAACATGTTCTAACGATAAATACTTTATATAAGATAATCAAATATGAGTGATATAGGTAGAATCCCTCTTTGGATGGTAGCAACTGTTGGTGGGCTTGCAGCAGGTGGTTTATTAGTACTATTTTTCTTTGGTTCTTATTCAGGACTAGGATCATCTTTATAGAATTAATTGGCCCTTGCCAAAATCCGAAGTTTATTAGTGGGCGGTTAACCTCGCCCAAAAAAATTTGTACATTTCGAAGTGTACAATGCAGTTAAAACCTTAAAAGTATAGTCAGCTTTCATAAACTGATTATGCTTTTAAAAATCTTTTCTCAACCTAGCTATACATAATGAAACCTCTTAAACAAATTAAACGGTGTTTCAAATTGCTTGTACTTTTATTTTAAGACTTTGAAATGCATCTGGCTGGATTCGAACCAGCGACGTCTTTGTAGAAGCGGATTATGAGTCCGATGCCTTCGGCCACTTGGCTACAGATGCTTAATCTTAATAAATGGAGCTGGTGGGACTTGAACCCACGTCCGTTTACGTTCTTAGTCGTCTCTAGTACCGCGATTGGGGACACTATAAAATGAGAAAAACGTATCTAAATCTTTACATATTATTTGATACAGAATAATATGTGCTTTTTATTCTAAAAAATTTATATTAATTCAGCAATAAGAAAAAATATTTTACTGAAAACCCAAAAAATTAAGCTAAAGCAAATGCTGCTTTTGGATTAAAGTTTAAAATGTTGTTTGCATTTATTTGATAGTAGGTATTTTATAAATACACTTAAATTCGAGAACAACATGATTAAATAATAAACGTCGAATCCGAAACAGCCCCTAAGTATTTAGGTTACAAAAAAAAGTTTAGGTATGTCAAACATCCTTATTTTTTCAGTAATTATGTAAAGTAGCTGACACCAAAGAATATATCTAAAAAACATTTAAACTTTCGATACTTTATATTCAAAGTCTGTTGTACCTTTTTTTGAATACTTTGTTCCTGGTTATTTTTCTGGACTTCTTGAACTTCGTCAAAAATGGCTTCCGGAGATACAAAAATAGTATCCTTACATTCTAATAGTGTTCGATATGTTTTCGGTTGGTTAGCAATCTTATCTTCCCAAGTTTCAAGAAAGTCTTCTAAATTATAAGCATATATTTTTGGTTTTCGAACAAATTGTTCAAGATTAGAGAGACGACTACCTGAAAAACGGGCAATAGAGTTACCTTTTGCCTTTATAAATTTTTCAGCTTGGCTTTGATCAAAGAATACATAATTTGTAAAATTATCCGATTTACCTCCTTCGGAAATGGAACCTTGCATTATCCAATTATCGCCAAAACCGATCCAATTATCAAGATATCGACCAAAAGCACCGTAAAAACTATCTAGTTGTCCCATAACCTTATAGTATTGGGAGATAATTATATTTTTTGGCTGATCTGATACTTGGACAATATAAATAGGTACGCCTTTAAAATACTCATTTTTTTGAAGAAACGAGGTGCTTGGCGATAAAAAATGACCTATTTTTCCAGCCGAAGGTAATATATTTACACTTCGTGGTCGAAAACGCAACTGCTGTTGACCTTCTTCGAAAATAAAGTTTTGTTTATTTAAACTTTTTGTAAGTAAGGTTTGAACTTCTTGAAAATTTGGAATATAGCGAAAATCAATTCCTGGATGGTATTCACGCGTTATTCGATATGCGACATCTAATCCAATACAATGTATTGATAAGCCGAGAAGATTGGAACCGTTACTATCAGCTTTAACAATTTCATCTTGGTAAAATCTAGCATCCTGTGGGCTTAGAAAGAAAAAACCAAGTTGTTTACTTTTCTCCGCATAAAGGTCTGAAGTATCCGACCCTTGAGCTAACAACTTGTTGAACCACGTCGAAGTCGTTTTGTTACTTACGTTATAATTGGGCTGTGTTAAAACAATTTCATTATAGCCATTTACGATTACAAAAACAGGTATCGAGGCTAATTTTGTTTGGATTTCTTTTGTTTTCGACTTATAAAAATTAGAGGAATACTTGTTATCTAAATAACCCTTTATAATATCGGCGCGCGTATATTTATTTTCGATTGCAGATGAAGGTCTGTTGGGGAAAAACCAATCTTGTATAAAATCCATGCCTGGTATGCTATGTTCTAGTACACCATAGTTATTTTCAAGCAACAAATCGTCATTTAATTCGTCTAAACTATCCCATTTAATTGTAAACTTTGGTGGGTAAGAATAAAGATCAGTAAAAAAAGTTTCCGTTGACGTGTCTACTGTAGCAGCTGTTACATCAAAATTTCCTTGTGTTATATTATTAAACAACATAAAGTTAATATAAGAAATTCATTAATATCATTAAATTGGTTGTAAGAAACGATTAACTAACTTTAAAAAAAGATTTGCATAATACTATAACATAGTTTATTATAATATTAAAAGGGGCGGTTAGCTCAGTGGTAGAGCGCCTGCCTTACAAGCAGGTGGTCATAGGTTCAAATCCTATACCGCCCAAGTTCATACTAAACAAGTTAAATATTATCGCCGTAGATATTCGGTTAAGTATTAAATACTTAACCGTTTTATTCCTTTTATACAATTAAATTACAGGGCTCATCGTCTAAGGGATTAGGACAGGGACCTTCTAAGTCTCTAATGTAGGTTCGAATCCTACTGGGCCTAATTATTTGAAAACTTCTTCGAAAACTGTCGATACTTTGTCTCCAGAATCAATAGACTCTAATGGATCCTTTCTTAAACGGTGGCGTAAGCAAAGAGTAATAACTTTCTCAATATCGTCTAAAGTTACTGTAGTACGCCCGTTGAAAGCTGCGTGAGCTTTTGCGGCACGGTTTGTTACAATATCTCCTCGTAAACCATCAACATCTAAACTTCCGCAAACTTGAGAAATTTTTACTCTAAAAGCATAATCTAATTCAACATTAGGTAAACGCTCTTGCGCATCTGTTATTTGTTTCTTTAAATTCTCTAATTGTTCAGAGTTTGCTTGTAAACATTCTTCAGGATTTTGATCGAAATTACTTCTTTCTTCAACAACGCGTACGCGAGTCTCCGGGTCTCTTACTGTTCGGATTTCTGCATGCATTCCAAAACGGTCTAATAATTGAGGTCTTAATTCACCTTCTTCGGGGTTACCTGAACCAACTAGAACAAATCGGGCTGGGTGCTTGATAGAGATACCTTCACGTTCAACTGTGTTCCACCCTGATGCAGCCGAATCTAGAAGAATATCAACAAGATGATCATCAAGTAAATTAACTTCATCAACATAAAGGATACCACGATTTGCCTTTGCTAGTAGTCCAGGCTCAAATGCTTTAACACCTTCTGTTAATGCTTTCTCAATGTCAATTGTTCCACAAACACGATCTTCAGTTGCTCCTAGAGGTAGATCAACCATTGGCACTTTTTTATAACCAACTGGTAGTTCTTCATTTTTCTCAACTGCATTTTTTACACTTTCACTCATTAACTCAAAATCTGTAGTTGATGAGTTAAATGGATCGTCAGCAACAACTTGGATTGCAGGTAAAAGGTCCGCAACAGCTCTAATCGTTGTAGATTTTCCAGTACCACGATCTCCCATGATCATTACTCCCCCGATTCGAGGATCAATAACGTTTAAAATTAGGGCTAATTTCATTTCTTCCTGCCCAATAATAGCCGTAAAAGGAAAAACTGGTCTCTCTGTATCGTTTTTTGGTTTTAAAGTAGCTGTCATGCTTTTTTAAATTTTCAAATCGTAAATTTATCTATATATTATTCTAGCATTATTATCACCTAATCTTACAAAATTCACGGCAATTTATTAATAACCTAAGCCGAGGATTATTTTCCACTTGCAGACATAAATAGTAATTAAAGTGCTATACTTAAATGGTAATTTGGAAAAATCCTTTGCTGTTTTTAAAGACACAATTTTAAAAACCATTTACTAGGTTATGTTTAACCTGTTTGTTAACTATTAATTTTTTTGCGCTTAGGTGTTACAAAACTAATTTTATAACCAGTCCTTGCAATTTCAAATTTTGTAAACTAAAAATCTTATTCATCTAGAACTTATCTAACAAAATAAAATAAAAACATGACACGTGTTATTGTAGTAACTTCTGGTAAAGGAGGAGTAGGTAAAACAACAACAACTTCTAATCTTGGCGTTTCACTAGCACGTCTAGGGTATAAAACTTTACTTATTGATGCTGACGTTGGATTACGTAATTTAGATCTTTTACTTGGGCTAGAAAATCGGATAATATATACCGGCCTTGATGTTCTTAATAACGTTTGTCAACCTGAACAAGCAATTATTAAAGATAAGCGCCAACAAAATTTAAGTTTTTTACCATTATCCTCAAACCGTGTAGAATTAACAATTACAGGCGAACAAATTAAAAAGTTAATTGGAAGTTTGGTTAATAACTATGACTATATTTTAATTGACAGCCCTGCTGGCATTGATAGCGGCTTCTTAATTGCCATTGAGTGCGCAAATGAAGCGATTGTAGTAGTGACGCCTGAAGTTCCTTCTATACGAGATGCGGATCGCGTTATTGGTATTTTAATGTCGAAAAATATAACTAAAATTAACTTAATTATAAATCGTATTCGACCAAATATGGTTAAGAATGAAGATATGATGTCGATTAACGATGTAACAAGTATCCTTGGAGTAAATTTAATTGGTGTAATTCCAGATAGCGAAAAAATAATTATATCATCAAATAGAGGTGAACCTATTGTTTTATCGGAAAAAGCTTGTTTAGCGGGTACCTCGTTTGAACATACATCCCAACGTTTAACAGGAGAAGATATTAAGTTTATTGATTTAACTATTCAAAACTCAAGAAATCCGATTAAAAAATTTATTAAAAATTTTATTAATTAAATAAACATATTTGGTTAAAGCTTTATAAAAGAACAAAAAAAAAAGAACCACTCAAAATAAATCTACTTTGAGTAAAGTCCTTCTTAAGTTTTTGTTACGACATCCGTTTTAATTGTTGTAACGCAACACGACCGATGTTAAATAATGCCCATGATGCTGCTGCTAGCAGTGGAAATAATACAACTAAAAGTCTCGTATCTGCCATAGAAATAAAAGTATGGTTACAAATATAAAATATTTTTTATTTACTTAATATTATACATCTTTTATATAATTAGTCCGTATCAAAAGTCAAATTTTGAATTTATTTAGGTTATTTTCGCTTTTTTAGCTGATTTGGGACAGAAAAATTGCGTTTTAAATGACCTGGGTAATAAAATCAAAAAATATGAAATATTATTTCAACAGGGTTTAGTAGAAGTAAGGGAAAAGTGCAAACATTAACATACACTAAATAAAAGTTGGCCAATATATAAATTACTCTTTTTGATGTCAGACCTTCCGTTTACATTAGATCAACTAAAAATTTTACATGCTATTGCTTCTGAAGGAAGCTTTAAAAAAGCAGCAGAAAAACTTTATATTTCACAACCCGCTGTTAGCCTTCAAATACAGAATTTAGAACGGCAATTAAATAAGCCTCTGTTTTACCGAGATAAAAGAAAAGCACGTTTAACGGAAACAGGACAACTTTTAATAAAATATTGCGAAAGAATTTTAAGTCTATGTGAAGAAACCTGTTTAGCACTTGATGAAGCACATGTGCTACAATCTGGTGCTCTTATAATTGGAGCAAGTCAGACGACAGGAACGTACTTAATGCCTCGTTTAATCGGTTTATTTCGCCATAAATATCCCCAGATCAATATTGAATTACAAGTGTATTCTACACGAAAGATCTCTTGGGCCGTAGCGAATGGTCGTATCGATTTAGCTGTCGTAGGGGGCGAAATTCCAGCTGAGTTGCATAATAACTTAGAAATTATTTCGTATGCCGAAGATGAATTAGCCCTTATATTACCTTTATCACACCCGTTTTCTTCATTAGAATATATCCAGAAAGAGGACTTATACCGATTACGTTTTATTGCGTTAAATAACCAATCAACAAGTCGAAATGTTATTGAAAAAACATTAACTAAAAATGGGATTGATAGTACGTATTTTAAAGTAGAAATGGAATTAAATTCGATAGAAGCGATTAAAAACGCTGTTCAATCTGGGCTAGGTGCTGCCTTTGTATCGGTTTCAGCAATCTCAAAAGAACTTGAACTTAGTACTATACACTGGGCAAAAATCGAAGGGATTACAATCAAACGAACATTATCAATAGTTTTTAACCCGAAAAGGTATCAATTAAAAGCTGCAAAAATTTTTAAAGAGGAAATTCTTGGAATGTTTGTAAATCAATAAAGAAGCAAGATTTGAACCATTTTTAAGTTACTAAATTATCGAGTTAATCTAATGCTTATATTTTTTATTAACGAGACTGACGGGACTCGAACCCGCAACTTCCGCCGTGACAGGGCGGTGCTCTAACCAATTGAACTACAGTCCCTTTTACTACTTAATATACAAATCCTATATTATTCTATTCTAGAAGGTAAGTCAAGGAAAAGGATTTTATACTTTGCAGTAAAGTTTTATAAAAACGAAATCTCATTTGATTTTTGTGTCTGCTGGTAGTTAGCTTCACGAAGTTTTTTCAAGATTTTACCAAAATATTCTTGCAGATAATTCTCTAAGTTTAATCTTTCGGAATTCCAAGTAAATTCTTGAATGTTATTAACGTTTTTATTTGATTCTTGAGAAAGTTCACCAAATTGTAAGCGATCTGCAATATTCCACGTACTTTGAAAGTTTCGGAAAAAGATCCTTAAGACTATGAATGCAAATGAAGGAATGTACGTTATATTTGCTGTTTGGCCTGATAAACGTTCGCATAACGTAATAACATCTTTAGAGGACCAAAATTTTTGTCCAATAAGCGCTACTGTTTTTTTATCATAGGATTTAACTTTCAAACTTTCAACTACAGCTTTAGCAGCATCTTGAGTATCTAAATAAGCAACAGGGGGTGAATCCTTTTGTAGCCAAATCGTTTCTTTTTCTAAAATAGGAAAAGCGTATTGACTAATAAGTCCTTGAAAAAATCCTGAGCACTGAAAAATTGTATAATTTAAACTAGAATCCTCTAATTTTTTTTCAATTTGTGTTTTTAAATTAAGAAGTGGAATTTTAGGGTTATTTTTAGCATTTAGAATTGAAAAGAAAATAAATTTTTTTAAACCTATTAGTTTTCCAGCTTCGATAAGAGCTAATTTACCCCTCCAATCTAATACTTCTGACGTGTAATTACTTGTTGGACGAAGAGTAGACGCATCAATTAAAATCTCAACACCTTTTAATGTGTTAGGTAATGTTGATGGTTTTGAAAGGTCTCCATATACAAGTTCTGCCCCCCAGTTTTTTAAAAAAGAGCTTCGGCGAAAATCTCGTACTAAACACTTAACAGTATAACCTTCATCTAAAGCTTGCTTTACAATTTGGCGACCTAATGTGCCAGTACCGCCTACAACAAGAATGCTCATAAAAAATTATTAACGTAATGTTTTTTAAAGATTTTACTATAAAATGTACTAAGAAACAAACTAACTAATATTCCTCAGTAATTGTAAATATCCTATCTAAAGTTTATATATACATGTATTATTCCTATTATTTTGAATAATAGTTACACTAATTTTGGGAAAATAGATTTTTATGAAGATAAATTACGATAATAATCCAATTTTTGTCCCTAATTGTTAATAAAAATACACAATTCATGGTATAAGATAGTCGTATACTACCAATGCCCCTGAATTATGTATTTCTCGCCTTATTTTGTAAATTGACTGGAAATAATTTTAAAATTATTTATCAAATTTGATTTTAAGCCAAATAGTAAATATTGGTTAGCTTACAGTTACCCAATCAACATCTACGTTTTCCAGAATAATTGATGAATTATAAATCTGTAGAATAATAACAAGGAATACGAGGAATAAGCCCATAAAAACTCCCATAACAGGTGTAGTACCCCAACCAGGCGCTACTTTACCATACTCTGAGTTTAATGGTCTTAAAATTTCACCTAAACGTGTTCTTAGTGCCATAATTTTTATATTAAAGGGAAATTAATAGTACAAATATTTAATGTGAGTCATAATATATATTATAAACAGATTTTAATTTTTTTTCCTATTGGAGTTTATTTTAATTATATGGAAACAGCAACAATTTTAAGTATTTTTATTTCAGGTCTTCTTCTTGGCATAACAGGTTATTCCGTTTACACAGCCTTTGGGCCTGTGTCAAAGGAACTTAGAGATCCTTTTGAGGAGCATGAAGATTAAATATTAATTCCTGGCCTTAATTTGAATCTAAGCAGAAAAAAAGTCCATTTCATAAATGAAATGGACTTTTTTTTTATAATCTACCAACAGAAATGTTTTCTATTTTTTAACAATTCTTGGTGGATCTCTAAAGAAAATAGCAAAAAATATTACAACTAAAGTTCCAATTAAAAGGAAAGTATATACTAAGGCTTCCATGTTTTAGTTTAAAATAAACAAGTTAAAAGTTAATTATAGGATCTTATTAAACAACACCTTGTTTTTTCGTTGTTTTGTCACCTAGTTTTTGGAATGCTCCAAACTCTACTTGTTCAAGAACTTCTGTACCAATACCAGCAAAAACGTCTCTGAATAGAGTACGTCCGCCGTGCCATAAGTGACCTAAGAAGAATAATAAAGCAAAGTTTGCATGTCCAAATGTATACCAACCGCGAGGGCTACTTCTAAATACACCATCAGACTCTAAAGTTGTTCGATCAAATTCGAAAACTTCACCTAATTGCGCTTTTCTCGCGTATTTCTTAACTGTTGGTGCATCTGTAAATACTTGGCCGTTAAGTTTACCACCATAGAAGTTACAACTTACACCTACTTGCTCAATACTATATTTTGACTCAGCTCGACGGAATGGAATATCAGCACGTACAATACCATCTTTATCCACTAAGATAACAGGGAATGTTTCAAAGAACGCTGGCATTCTTCGTACTGTTAATTCACGACCTTCCTTATCTTGGAAAACAGGGTGACCTAACCAAGCTTCAGCAATACCATCACCTTTATTCATAGGGCCCGCACGGAATAAACCACCTTTCGCTGGGTTATTACCAATGTAGTCATAAAAAGCTAGTTTATCTGGAATTCTTGACCAAGCTTGGCTTAATGATAAACCTTCGTTTAGAGATGTTTCCACACGTCTTTCAATTTCTTGTTGGAAGTAACCACTATCCCATTGATAGCGTGTAGGACCGAATAGTTCAATTGGTGTAGCTGCCGCCCCGTACCACATAGTACCAGACGTTACAAATGCTGCAAAGAATACTGCTGCAATACTACTTGAAAGAACTGTTTCGATGTTACCCATACGAAGTGCTCGATAAAGTCGCTGCGGTGGGCGAATTGTAAGGTGGAAAACACCTGCTAAAATACCTAAAATACCTGCAGCAATGTGGTGGGATGCAATACCACCGGGGTTAAATGGGTTAAAACCTTCTGCTCCCCAAGCTGGTGCTACTGCTTGAACACGACCAGTAATACCATATGCATCTGAAACCCAAATACCAGGACCGAATGTACCTGTTACATGGAAAGCTCCAAAACCAAAACAAAGAAGAGCACTTAAGAATAAGTGGATTCCAAAGATTTTTGGTAAATCTAACGCAGGTTCTCCTGTACGCGGATCTCTGAAAAGTTCTAGATCCCAGTAAACCCAGTGCCAAATGGCAGCAAGGAAACATAGACCAGATAAAACAATATGCGTTAAGGCTACACCTTCAAAACTCCAGATACCTGGGTTTGAAACAGCTTCACCTGTAATACTCCAACCACCCCATGAGTCAGTTACACCAAGACGGGCCATAAAAGGCATTACGAACATTCCTTGTCGCCACATTGGGTTTAACACGGGATCTGAAGGGTCAAAAACGGCTAATTCATATAAAGCCATTGAACCAGCCCAACCTGCTACTAATGATGTATGCATTAGGTGAACTGCAATTAATCGACCGGGGTCGTTAAGGACTACTGTATGTACACGATACCATGGTAGTGCCATTTAATTATTTCCTCCTGTAGAAAAATTTTTAACTTTCTTACTCTTTTAAATTAATATGGGGTTATAAAAATACCCTTTAAAAACTATTAACTAAATTATAAGATAAAATTTCATAAATATCCTAAAAACCTTGAATTAATGTGACCATATTTCTTTTTTAACCAAGGAGAGGATGGGATTCGAACCCACGGTACATTAAAAACGTACATCAGATTAGCAATCTGAAGCTTTCAACCACTCAGCCACCTCTCCACTTGTTCTAAGATTTTATAATACCACACATAAGAAAAAATTGATATTTCAATCTAATACACGCCCTGAAGGACTTGAACCCTCGACATCAGGTTTTGGAAACCTACGTTCTACCAACTGAACTAAGAGCGCGTGTCAACTAAACTTTGCAATACTTATATTAAACCATTACTCTCAGGTAGTCAATTCTTCTATATTAAACAATTGCTAAAATTGCCATTTAACCTAACGCATGTTTCAGTTAAATGGCAATTAGTAGTTAATAATTAATGCTCGTTCAAAAGCCGAACTTTAAAACATCGCCCTTAAATTTATAGCGAACGTTTGAACGACTTAGAAGTTTTTAATTTCTACATCAACACCAGCTGAAATGTCTAAATTACGAAGGTTTTCAAACGTTGTTTCACTAGGTGAATATACATCAATTATTCTTTTATGTGTTCGGATTTCAAAATGTTCACGTGCATCTTTATTCACATGTGGTGAAGTTAAAACGCAGTAACGACGTGTTCGTGTTGGTAAGGGTACTGGACCCACAGTATTAACGCCACTAGATTTTATAGCTGTAATAATTTTAAGACACGAGTTATCTAATACTGACGCTTCATAGGATTTTAAACTTATCCGAAGCTTCTCGAAGTTTATAGTATTCATAATTTGATTCTAAATAAATTCTTTTATTCCAGAATTTTTGATACTACACCAGCACCAACTGTTCGACCACCTTCACGAATAGCAAAACGCATTCCTTGTTCAATTGCAATTGGGTTGATAAGTTCCGCAGTCATCTTGATTCTATCACCAGGCATTACCATTTCAGCAACACTCCCATCATCACCGGTAAACTGAATAATAGTACCGGTAACGTCTGTAGTACGTACATAGAATTGAGGTCTGTATCCTGTAAAGAATGGAGTGTGTCGACCGCCTTCTTCTTTATTTAAGATATAAACTTCCGCTTCAAACTTTTTGTGTGGAGTAATTGAACCCGGTAATGCTAATACCATACCACGCTCAATTTCCGTTTTTTGAATACCACGAATTAAAATACCAACATTGTCACCCGCCATACCTTGGTCAAGTGTTTTTTGGAACATTTCAATACCAGTAACGGTTGTTGCTTTTGTTTCTTTTAAACCTACTAACTCTACAGCATCTCCAACGTTAACAACTCCTCTTTCAATTCTTCCTGTAGCTACAGTACCACGACCTGTAATAGAGAAAACATCTTCAATAGCCATTAAGAACGTCTTTTCAGTATCACGTTCTGGAGTTGGGATATAAGTATCAACAGCTTCCATTAGATCATAAATAAGATCTACCCATTTATCCTGTCCCTTTTCTTTTGGCCCATTTTCAACTGCTTGTAATGCTAATAATGCAGAACCAGAAACGAATGGAATCTCGTCGCCAGGGAAATCATAACTTTCTAAAAGTTCTTGAACTTCTAATTGTACTAGTTCTAAAAGCTCCTCATCATCTACTTGATCTGCTTTATTCAGGAATACAACTAGGTATGGAACACCAACCTGTTTTGCTAATAAGATGTGTTCACGAGTTTGCGGCATTGGGCCATCGGCAGCCGAAACTACTAGGATACCACCATCCATTTGTGCGGCTCCAGTAATCATATTTTTTACGTAATCAGCGTGACCTGGACAATCAACGTGAGCATAATGACGGTCAGCTGTTTCATATTCTACGTGAGCTGTGTTGATTGTAATACCACGAGCTTTTTCTTCAGGTGCTGAATCAATTTCGTCAAATTTTTTCGTAGCTTCTAAATTATGAATAGCTAACGTTGCCGAAATTGCTGCTGTTAAAGTTGTTTTACCATGATCAACGTGACCAATTGTACCAATGTTAATGTGTGGTTTTGATCTTTCAAACTTTTCGCGTGCCATATGAAAATATATATATTTAGATAGTTAAATTTTTTTTAGACTTTTGGCGTAGGTTGGTTAAATTAATTAAAATTTAACACTGGGAATTAATATCTAAAATGTGCAAATGCTTTGTTCGCTTCAGCCATTTTATGAGTTTGTTCTTTTCTTCGAATACTACTACCAGCTTCTTTCGCAGCATCCATTATTTCGTTAGATAACTTCATAGCCATACTTTTACCCGATCTTAGGCGAGCGTACTCGGTAATCCATTTTAACGAAATATTTATCCCTCGATAAGCACGAATCTCAATAGGTACTTGATATGTTGAACCTCCAACCCTTCTTGATTTTACTTCTACTTGTGGGGTAACGTTTTTAACGGCTTTTTCTAACACTAGTACAGGATTCTCTTCCGATTTTGTAGAAATTAAATCTAAAGCATTGTAAACAATTTTTTGTGCCAGTGATTTTTTCCCAGATTTTAGAATTCGGCTGATTAGTAAAGTCACTAAGCGGCTGTTATATATTGGATCTGGTTCTGCTAGTTTTCTTTGTGCTCTACTTCGTCTTGACATATATAAAAGCTAATTATAAAAAAGAATTAATACTAACCTTTTGGTTTTTTACCACCATATTTAGATCGGCTTTGTTTTCGATCTTTTACACCAGCAGCATCAAGTGTGCCACGAACAACGTGATAACGGCAGCCTGGCAAATCTTTAACACGTCCACCACGTATTAAAACAACCGAATGTTCTTGTATATTGTGTCCAATACCCGGTATATATGCTGTTACTTCAAAACCAGAGGTTAAACGAACCCGGGCAACTTTTCTTAACGCCGAATTGGGTTTTTTGGGCGTTGATGTATAGACACGGGTACAAACACCGCGCCGTTGTGGACAAGACTTTAATGCAGGTGATTTTGTTTTCTTTTTTTGTGCTGTCCGTTTCGAACGAACGAGTTGTTGTATTGTTGGCATAACTGTGTTTTAAGAATTCTGATTTTCAATACCATATTTACGCATAAAACGTTCTACCCGCCCTTCGGTATCTAATATTTTTTGGGAGCCTGTATAAAACGGGTGATTTCCCGACCAAATATCTACATTTAGGCGTGGTTTAGTAGAACCTATTTTCATAACTAATTGTCCATCACAATAAACCTTTGCGTCTGTATACCATTCAGGATGAATTGATGTCTTTGCCATTACTTATTAAATTACTTAACGTTTAGAGAATTGAGGAGCTTTTCTAGCTTTTTTCAATCCATATTTTTTCCGCTCTTTACGACGGGAATCCCGAGTTAAAAACCCTTCGGACTTCAAAAGTACTCTATTCTCGGATGACATATAACATAAAGCTCGAGCTACTCCGAGTTTAATAGCATCTACTTGTCCTTTCAGACCACCACCATGAGTGTTTACATAGATATCGTACATATTCTCTAAACCTAACGATGTAAGTGGAATTTTAGAGACATTTATATAATTCGAGTTAAATTGTAGATAAAGTTCACCAGGTGTCTGATTTATTATTAATGATCCTGTACCAGGCACTAAAATTACTTTAGCTACGGAAGTTTTTCTACGACCTATTCCAAAATAAGCCGATTTTGTCTCGGGAGTTGATACCGACATAGCTTAAATTTTTATCAATTCAGTTTCTATATATATATTAATAAAGTTCAAAGATGCTACTAGTATTAACTAAATTAGATCTTGTCTTTTAACAGCCGTATGGAAGTAGTATTGTTTTACTACTGTCGAAGGTTCATATTAAACCGTTGTTGTAAATTTTCACAAACTTCATCTGCAGACTTCTGTCCAAAATTTTTAAATTCTAAAAGGTCATCAGCAGAATAATTAAGCAAATCTTTTAATGTGTGTACATTTGCCCGTTTTAAACAATTGTAGGCACGTACCGAAAGTTCTAATTCTTCAATAAAAATACTATCAAAAGGTTCAGATTCCTTCTCTATTTTAAGAGATTCAACATTAGATTCTAAGTTCCCAATCGTTTCTGTAACTTTAATTAAACTAAAGGTATTTTCTAATATTTCAGCCGATGTACTTAAAGCTTCGGCAGGTGTTATACTACCGTTTGTAGTAATCTCTAAGATTAATGTTTCTAAATCTGAAGCACTTTCATCCCGCGAAGTTTCAACAAAGAAATTAACATTCCGAACAGGCATAAAAACAGCATCAACAGCGAGAAAGCCCGGTGGTAAAATAGAGTCAATTTTATCGCTTGTAATATAATTTTGCCCTTTAGAAATCAAAAATTCCATTTCTAATTTACTAGGCTTTGTTAAACACGCAATATATTGTTGTGGTTCAACTAAACTGACATTGCCACTAAATTCGATACTTTTCGCTGTAATGATACCAGGCTCTTGGACATTTAACCGGGCCATTACTGGTTCGTTAATGGAACCTTGTAATATAACTTGCTTTAAATTAAGAAGAATATCGATAACATCTTCTTTTACATGAGGTATTGTTGAAAACTCATGATTTACATTACTTATGCGAACTCCAATAATCGAAATACCGTATAAATTGGATAATAAAACACGTCGTAATGCATTACCGACTGTAATACTTTGACCTTTTAAAAAAGCCCCAAGACTATATTTGGAATAAAGCTCGGTTGCCGATTTTGTCTTAAATTCTAAGCAATGAACTTGAAACATAATCTGTCTAAATGGTTGATCTTTTTATTTAAATAAGAAAATAGTACTTAATACAGTTTTTTATACACGGCGTTTTTTAGGTGGACGACAGCCATTATGTGGAACTGGCGTAATATCTTTAATAACGGAAACCTGTAGACCACAACCTTGTAGGGCTCTTATTGCTGTTTCTCGACCACTTCCAGGCCCACTAACAACCACCTCTGCTTTTCTCATACCTTGCTCGTAAGCTGTCGTAGCAACTTTTTCAGCCGCAGATTGAGCCGCAAACGGAGTGCTTTTTTTTGAACCTTTAAAACCACTACCGCCAGCTGATGCCCAAAATAACGTATTACCTTGATTATCAGTAATATTAACAATAGTATTGTTAAATGTTGACTTTATATGTACAACACCACTTGTTACTGTTTTTTTTGCTTTTTTTCCCGAAAATTTTTTTATTTGTTTGACCATAAAATTAAACTAAATTACGCACCTTTTATTTCTTACGTGAAACAGGTATCTTAACTTTACCTTTACGTGTTCGAGCATTTGTTCTTGTACGTTGTCCTCGAACAGGTAACCCAACACGATGGCGTCGTCCTGCTGACGAACCAATTTCGGTTAGTCTTTTTATGTTTTGGGAATTAAACCTCCGTAAATCACCTTCAGTCTGGTAATTATTGTCAACAACAGCTCGAATTGCTGTTATCTCTGCATCAGACAAATCACCACACCTAATATCAGGTGAAACATTAGCTTCTTTAACAATTTGTTTTGCGCTGGTATTACCAATACCAAATACATAAGTTAATCCAATCTCTACTCTTTTATTACGAGGAAGATCAATTCCAGAAATCCGTGCCATTTCTTTTTATTTTTTAAGTTTTTACTTACGTTTCATTTTTGCCCGACCTTGACGGACTTTAAGACGTGGGTCTGACTTAGAAATTAAGTAGATTCTTCCACGGCGTTTTACTACTTGGCAATCTTTCGAACGGTTTTTCAAATTACCAATTGAACTTACGACTTTCATAAAAGTATTTTAATTTTAATGTCAATAACAAGATTAACAATCTTAATATAAATTAAGTCAAATTGACGATTTATTTTTTAGATTACTTGACTTAGAAATAAAAGTCTACGTTTTTTTATAACTTTCATAGTTTTGGGAAACAAGGTAACCTTTTATTTGTGCGGATACATCCGTTAAAACACCTATTAAAATTAACAAAGAGGTCAAATTTTTAAAGAGACTAATTTGGAAAAAATTACTAAGTAAAATTGGGAAAAAAGCTAAAAAGGCTAAAAATAACCCCCCTAAGAAAGCTAGACGACTAATAACCTGTTTTAAATAAAACGTTGTTTCTTTTCCTTGTTTTAAACCCGGAATACTATAAGAAGTTTTTGTTAAATTTTCTGATAAATCTTTAGGTTTTAATACTAAAAGAGCATAGAAACTACTAAAGAAAATAACCAAAACAAAATTTAAAACAAACGACAAAGTAACTACAACTCCTCCATTATTAAAAGCTGTTGAGCTGAGTAATATTTGGAGAGGATACAATACAAATGTTACAATTGTCGTACTAAAAACAAGAGGCATAATACCACTTTGTGTTATTTTGATGGGTATATAACTATTTTTTATTCCGGAATTTTGTTTTGAAGATTCTAAATAATTTACATCCAATTGTCGTGCGGATACAATATTAACTCTTTTGTAGGCCCCTTGAACTAAAATAATTAACCAAACAATCGCTAAGTAAATTATTAACCCTGTAAATAACTGTGAAAGGTTAGTTAATACGGAACTGACTTGGGGATCACCAGAAAAGTTTGCAGGAATACCACCTAGAATATTGATACCAATAATCATTGATGAACCATTGCCTAAGTCTTCATTTGTAATTCGTTCCGCAAACCAAAGTGAAAGCATTGAACCCGTAGTAAGTGAAAGTACAATTTTTAGAACTAACCCGCTAGTCCAATTAAAAACCAGAGGTTTTATTAAAAAAAAACTTAAACTCAAACTAAGAAATAAAGCCCAAAAAAACGTCAAATAACGAGTATACTTACGTATTTCCTGCCGACCAAGTTCACCTTCTTCTTTTTGCAGTTTTGTTAACGCCGGAATAATTGGAGTTAACAATTGGATTATTATGGAAGCGTTTATATAGGGCAGAATACCTAATGACCCAATACCTAAAAAAGAACTCCCCGTTAAATTTCGTTGTAAGCCAAGTAATGTATTTGTACCTGAACTTTGTGCAAAAAGGTCTAAATCGACACCCGGTACAGGTATATAAAGGCCTAATCTAATAACCAGCAAAAACGTTAATATTCTCGTTATCTTTTGCTTTAAGAGATTTGTTGTTTCAGAAACTATCATTTATATATACGTAGACTAAATTATCCACTATAAGATCTTAAATTACTTAGGCAATTAACAGTAGCTCTCGCATTGTTTAATAAGTTATTTGAACCTAATTGTTTTGATAAAATATTTTTTATTCCTGCAAGTTCTAAAACGGTACGAATGGAACTTCCTGCAATTACACCTGAACCAGGTGCTGACGGGCGCAAGAATACTTTTGCCGCTCCAAAACGAGCCGTTGTTGTGTGTGGTATCGAACTTGAACTTGTTAATGGTACAGATATAATATGTTTTTTACCGTCTGTAACACCTTTACGAACTGCTGTTATAACGTCACCTGCTTTACCAACACCAACACCAACTTTCCCCTGTTCATTACCAACAACGAGAATGGCCCGGAAACTCATTTTTTTACCCCCTTTTACTACTTTTGTAACGCGTTCAATTGAAACAACACGTTCTGACCATTCTGAATTTTGTTTACCAGCCTTTTTCGAATTCATTTTTAATTTTTATAATAAAAATAATGTTTAAATTAGGAGAGTAATAAAGGAATTATTTTCCTGTTTTTCCTGTTTTACGACGTATAATCTCACCTTCATAGGCAACTCCTTTTCCTTTATACGGTTCCGGTGGCCTTACCGAACGTATTTTTGCGGCAAATTCACCCACGACATCCTTTTGGATGCCAGAGACTACAACACTTGTTGGATTTTCAACTTTTACAGATAATCCTTCAGGCGTAACCATTTTTACGGGGTGACTATAACCTAAATTTAAAACTAAATCTTTTCCATCGAGTTGAGCTCGATACCCAACACCGGTTATTTGTAACCGTTTTTCAAAACCAACAGAAACACCAGTTACCATATTCGCAACAAGTGTACGTGAAAGACCAAATAAAGCCTGCGACAACTTCGTCTCTTGAGCTTTCTCAATAATGATCTGTTGTTTTGTTTGATCTAGTGTGCAACAAACCAGTGACGGTAGAATTCGAGAAAGGTTTCCTTTAGGTCCTTCTACTGAAATCTTTTGGCCTTCTAAATTTACTTTGACCTTATCTGGTAGAACTATACCTTTTTTCCCTATACGTGACATAAATTGAATATAAAATTTACCAAATATAACATAAAAGTTCACCACCAATACCTTGCTGGCGTGCTTGTCGATCAGTCATTAAACCTGATGACGTGGAAATAATTGCTGTACCAAAGCCGCCTAGGATTCTTGGCATCTTTTTTGCTCCGCTGTAAACACGTAAACCTGGTGTACTTATACGTTGAATTTTTTCTATAACAGGTTTTCTTTCCGTACCTACATATTTTAGAGCAACAAGAAGAGAACTTGTAAACCCATTTTTTAACTCTTCAAACGACTCAATTAAACCCTCGGCTAGTAATACTTGAGCTATATTACGTGTGATTTTTGTCGAAGGGATTTGTACAATCTGATGTCTTGCTAAATTCGCATTCCGAATTCGCGTTAACATATCCGCAATAGTATCTGTTGTCATTAAAAACTTGTTAAATTTAAATTTTTTTAAACGGCATACCAAAGGCTGTTAATAAAGAACGGGCTTCTTCATCCGTTTTTGCTGTTGTCACAATGGAAATATCCAAACCTCGGATTTGTGTTACATCATCATATGAAATTTCGGGAAAAATTAATTGCTCTTTTAATCCCAAATTATAATTACCACGCCCATCAAAGCTGTTTGGATCAATACCTCGAAAGTCCCTAATCCGTGGTAGAACAATATGAATTAATTTTGTTAAAAATGTAAACATTTTGTCTTTTCTTAACGTAACAGAAGCTCCGATCGACATACCATCTCGAATTTTAAAGCCAGCGACTGAATTTTTTGCCTTGTTAACAACTGGTTTTTGTCCTCCGATAATTACCATTTCCTCAACACTCATTTCAAGTTCTTTAGTGTTTTTAGAAGCTTCCCCAATACCACGATTAACCGATATTTTAACAATTTTAGGGACTTGTTCTATGTTTTTATAACCGAATTGCTCGATCATAGAAGGTACAATTTGTTGCTTGTATAAACTTTTTAAATCGATTTTCATATAAAAAATAATAAAGTATGTTTTCTCGGGACAATTAGAATAGATATCCCTTTTTAAAGCACTTCCGGTGCTAAAGAAACAATTTTAGTGAACCCTTTTTCTTTTAGTTCTCGGGCAATAGGACCAAATACACGTGTTCCGCGGGGGTTATTTTCTTTATTTATAATAACAGAGGCGTTATCGTCAAAACGTAAACGTGACCCATCTTTTCTTCGAACGGATTGCTTTGTTCGAACAATAACTGCTCGTACCACATCTGATCGTTTTACTGTAAGGTTTGGTGTAGCGTCTTTTACGACCCCGATAATAACGTCACCCACATGTCCATATCGTCGATTACTTCCAAGAATTCTAATGCACATTAGTTTTTTAGCACCACTATTGTCGGCTACTTTTAAACAAGTTTGTGGTTGTATCATTTGACAAATTATTTTTTGATTATGTTGATGATTTTTTTAGAACGTTTAGTAGAACCCAATTTTTTGTCTTACTTAGTGGCTTTGTCTCACGAATTTGAACTTGATCGCCAATAAACGATAGTGATTCTGGATCATGTACCGCGTAACGGCGTGTTCGCGTAATAACTTTTTTATAACGTTTATGTGTAATACGATCATTGACCGCTACGATACGTGTATTAGACATTTTATCGCTAACCACAATTCCTATTTTTTCTTTTACTGCCATTTATAAAAAGGTCAAAATTTAATAAAATTTAGGCTTTTTCTAAAATTTTTGTTCTTATAGGAAGTTTATAAGAAGCTAATTTTAAAACCTTATACGACATTTCTTTATTTAAACCCGTAATTTCAAAAAGTACGGCACCAGGTTTCACTACAGAGACCCAGTAAGCAACAGCACCTTTTCCTGATCCCATACGGGATTCTGCCGCTCGTTCAGTAATTGGTTTATCTGGAAAAATTCGAATCCAAATTTTACCTGTTCTTCGTACATATCTTGTAATACTACGTCTCGTTGCTTCAATTTGTCGTGACGTTAACCATACAGGTTCTAAAGCTTGAATTCCATAATCACCAAAAACAAGGGTGTTAGCTTTTGATGTACCTTTAAATCTTCCACGATGTTGCCTGCGAAATTTTGTTCTTTTAGGAAGTAACATAATTTTTTCTTATACAAATATAAAAGTTAAAAGCTATAAGATCTCTTTATTGAAAATCCAAACTTTAATACCTAATACACCATAAATCGTATTAGCACGGTATGTTGAATAGCTTATATCAGCACGAATTGTCTGAAGAGGTACCCGACCTTCTCGGGCCCATTCTGCGCGAGCAATTTCAGCACCATTTAAACGGCCTGCAACTTGAATTTTAAAACCTTTACTACCACTTTTTTGCAACATTTGCGTAGTTTGTCGAACAGCTTTTCGAAAAGCTACTCGTCGCTCAAGTTGTGTTGCAATAGAACGTGCAACAAGTAAACTTTCGTTTTCACTATTAGTTATTTGAATAACTTTTATGCGTATTTGTTTTGAATCACTTACTAATGTTGTAAGTTTCTCTTTTAATTCAGAAACAAGGCTTTGTTTCTCGTTATCACTTGTAATAGCTTTTGGTCGAGCAGCGTATACTCTAAGCTCAAGTTGGTTTACTTGCCGTAAAATTTCCAACTTTGTTATCCCGGCTTTGTTATAAATAGCCTCAAATTCTTTTTCAAACAGTTTCCGTATTTCAAAATCTTCTTTCAAAACTTGGCTATAAGCACCATAATTAGCAAACCAAGTAGAGGCATGTGATTTATTAATACCTGTACGAAAACCGGTAGGGTGCGTTTTTTGTCCCACGAATTAACTCCTTATAAAAAATTTAAATAGAATTACCCAGCCATAATAATGGTAATATGTGATGTCGCTTTTAGAATTCTATATGCTCGCCCTTGTGCTCTTGGACGAAAGCGTTTCATTGTTGGTCCTTTATCTACAAAAGCTGATTTTACAATTAATTGTGTTTCATCGAGACCAAAATTATTTTTCGCGTTTGCAGTGGCAGATCTTAGAACTTTAATAATGGGGCGACAAGACGTATAAGGCATAAATTGTAAAACTAGTAATGCTTCCGCGTAAGTTTTACCTTCAAGTTGTCGCAAAACGCGTCGTATTTTACTAGGCGACATTCTAACGTATTTAGAAATCGCACGAAATTCATTTGTTTGTACCATAAAATAAAGCTTTAGGCTAACGTTTTCCTTTTTTGTCTTTTTTAACATGCGAACGGAATGTTCGTGTTGGTGCAAATTCTCCAAGTTTATGCCCAACCATTTGATCAGATACAAAAACAGGAAGATGTTGTTGCCCATTGTATACAGCAAACGTATGTCCAATCATATTTGGTAAAATTGTTGTTGAGCGTGACCAGGTTTTAATAATGGATTTTTCTCCACTAGCATTCATCTGTTCAACTTTCTCAATGACATACGAAGCTACAAAAGGACCTTTTTTTAAAGAACGTGACATTTTTGTTATTTTTTACTAAAAAAATTAAGACCTTTTCTTTGACTAGAAATATATTTTTTCTGAATCTAACGTCGTGAACGAAGAATATATTTACTACTAGCTTTTGTTTGTTTTCTTGTTTTCCGACCTAAAGCAGGTTTACCCCAAGGTGTAACTGGTTTTGGACGGCCAATTGGTGAACGTCCTTCACCACCCCCGTGTGGGTGGTCGATTGGGTTCTTAACGACACCACGAACTTTCGGTCGTTTTCCTAACCAACGCTTTCGCCCAGCTTTCCCAAGAGTAATATTAACAAAATCAATGTTACCGACTTGACCTAACGTTGCGTAGCATCTTTTATTAACTAAACGAACTTCATTTGATGGAAGTTTTAAAGTAACGAAATCCCCTTCTTTTGCAATTAATTGTGCATACGTACCTGCGGCGCGAGCGATTTGTCCACCTTTACCTAAAGTTAATTCAACATTATGTACGATACTTCCTAAAGGAATAAACTCTAATGGCATTGCATTTCCTACCTCAATAGGACTTTCGGTACCAGAAGTAATTTCCATACCAACACGTAATGAACGCGGTGCTAAGATATAACTTTTTGTACCATCATAATGGTGTAATAATGCTATGCGTGTATTACGATTTGGATCATACTCAATCGTAAAAACTTTTGCAGGAACTTTTGATTTTCTTTTAAAATCTACAAGACGGTATTTTCGTTTGTGTCCGCCACCTCTTCCTTTGACAGTGATAACTCCTCGATTATTCCTTCCACTAATAGCCTTTTTCCCAAAAGACAATGTTTTTTCGGGTTTTGTTGGAGTTAAGTCATTAAAATATGAAACAGACTTTGTGCGTGTACCTGGGCTGTAAGCTCGGTAAAGACGAATAGCCATAAACTATTTTTTTTCTTAAATAAAAAGATGTATTTTATTCTTCTTCAAATAATGTGATAGAATTCTCAGGTGCTAAAGTTACAATAGCTCTTTTATATTGGGCTCTTTTACCAATAAATTTTCCTACTCGACGTTTTTTCATCGGTAAAGTAGAAGTATTAACAGACAAAACTTTAACATCAAACAACTCTTCGATAACATATTTAATCGAAGTTTTATCTGCTTTCGGGTCTACTGCAAAACTATATTGGTTTTGTTCAAGCAACCTGATTGTTTTTTCTGTAAGTATCGGGTATTTTACGATACCTAAAAGATCGTTTTGACCACGAAAAGAACGTTCTACAAGTAAATTCTCAGTTGTTGAGTTTGTTACTAAATCTTGTTTAGCTTCAATAGCCATAAACGTTAAAAAATGAATAAACTAATTAAGTTTTAATTAATACGTTTTTGGGGCAGATAATTTTAAGATGTTATTTCTTTTTCCAGGGACTGAACCCTTTACAACTAAAATATTTTCCGCTTCGTTTACGTATATAATTTTTGTGTTTTTAAGAGTAACATTAGCGTTACCTAGGTGCCCTGCCATCTTTTTTCCTGGATAAACACGTCCAGGTGTACTTCCGGCACCAATACTACCAGGTAATCGGTGGTTTTTAGATCCATGAGTCATTGGACCTCGGCTAAAATTGTGTCGTTTTTGGTTACCTGTAAAACCTTTACCGATTGTTTTTCCTGTTAAACGCACAGTTTGACCTTCTTCAAAATCTTGTACATTAAGTGTTTGGCCTAATTTATATGCATTAGGATCTTTTACTCGAAACTCACCGAAAAATTTGAAACCTTCGCCATTTAAATTTTTTAAATGGCCTTGTTGCGCTTGAGTCAACTTGTTAAATTTTTCTTTACAATATGCAACCTGGACAGCATTATAGCCATCTGTTTGTATTGTTTTTATTTGACTTATTTTACATGGTTCAGCACGTAAAATTGTAACTGGTAAAAGTGCCCCATCTTTATCAAAAACTTGGGTCATACCAATTTTTCTTGTGAATAAGCCGATAGACATAAAGAAAAAAATTTGGCAATTTTTTATAACAAAGCAAGTTTATAAAACTTTTAATAGATACCTTTGAACGTAAATCTGGTATGCTATGTAACTCCTATTATAAAAAAATTACATTATGTTTGTCCACTGTCCACATAGAAAAAATTAAGTCGCGGTTTAAATAGTTTTTAAACTCATATCAAAGTGATAGTTATTCTGCATTTTGGTAAATTTAAATGTAACTAAAAAACCGGTCGTTTCGGCCATGGTGTTTGGAAAATGTAATTAAAAGATTGTCTAAAAAATTACGTTAATACTGCGGTAAATACCCCTAAACAAATATTTTGGAATCGGTTATAAATAATATTAAGTAGAAAAATTGCATTATTATTTTTATTTAATATTTAAATGGTTAAAGTAATCGGTATAGATTTAGGGACTACCAATTCAGTAGTCGCTGTAATGGAAGGTGGTAAACCAGAAGTTATTACAAATTCAGAAGGTCAACGAACAACACCTTCTGTTGTTGCTTATACAAAAAAAGGAGATTTACTTGTAGGTCAAATAGCAAAGAGACAAGCAGTAATTAACCCAGAAAACACTTTTTATTCGGTAAAACGTTTTATTGGTCGAAAAACAAGTGAGGTTACAGAAGAGCTTCGTCAAGTTTCTTATAAAGTAAACCAAACCGAAGATATTATTAAGCTTGAGTGCTCATCACTAGATAAAATGTTTGCAGCAGAGGAAATTTCAGCTCAAGTTTTACGTAAATTAGCTGATGATGCTTCAAAGTATTTAGGTGAAACTGTTAAGCAAGCGGTTATTACTGTACCAGCATATTTTAATGATTCACAGCGTCAAGCAACAAAAGATGCTGGTAAAATTGCGGGTCTTGAAGTTTTACGAATTATTAACGAACCAACAGCAGCTTCATTATCATATGGTCTAGATAAAAAAGATAATGAAACAATCCTTGTTTTTGATTTAGGTGGTGGTACATTTGATGTTTCTGTGCTTGAAGTTGGTGATGGTGTTTTTGAGGTATTAGCTACTTCTGGAGATACACATCTTGGTGGAGACGATTTTGATGAAAAAATTGTTCAATGGTTAATCAAAGAATTTAAAGATCAAGAGGGCATTGATTTAACGCAAGATAGCCAAGCATTACAGCGTTTAACTGAAGCTGCAGAAAAAGCAAAAATTGAATTATCAGCACTTCAACAAAGTTCAATCAATTTACCTTTCATCTGTTCAACGCCAGAAGGACCAAAACATATTGAAAAAACGTTAACACGAGCAAACTTTGAAGATCTTTGTTCAGACCTGATAGCAAGATGTAAAACGCCTATTGAAACATCGTTAAAGGATGCCGAGTTAACTTCCGCAGCTATTGACCAAAATGTTCTTGTTGGTGGATCAACTCGAATCCCTGCGATTCAAAAACTCGTAGAAGATTTACTAGGTAAAACGCCTAACCAAACAGTAAACCCAGACGAAGTTGTAGCGGTTGGTGCAGCTGTTCAAGCTGGAGTTTTAGGAGGCGAGGTAAAAGATATTTTACTTCTAGATGTAACACCACTTTCATTAGGTGTCGAGACATTAGGTGGAGTAACAACTAAAATTACGCCACGAAATACAATTATACCAACAAAAAAATCCGAAACTTTCTCAACAGCTGTTGACAATCAGCCAAATGTAGAAATCCATGTTTTACAAGGTGAAAGAGAACTGGCAAAAGACAATAAAAGTTTAGGTACGTTTAGACTTGACGGAATTTCACCAGCACCACGTGGCGTACCACAAATTGAGGTAACTTTTGATATTGATGCAAACGGTATTCTTTCCGTTACTGCAACTGATAAAGCAACGAAAAAACAACAATCTATAACGATTACCGGGGCTTCAACTTTACCAAAAGATGAAGTGGAACGTATGGTTCAAGATGCCGAAGCTAATGCAGCAAAAGATAAAGAAAAACTAGAGCAAATCGATGTTAAGAACCAATCAGAAACTATTTGTTATCAGTTAAAGAAACAAATGGAGGAAATGGAATCGGCTGAAGAAAAACAAAAGCTACAAGAGCTATTAGGTGAACTAGAAACTGCTGTTAATAGCGAAGATTTTACAAAAATGAAAAGTCTTATTGAGCAGTTTAAAAATATGCAAACTGTCGCGGCAAATAGTCAACCACCTTCAAATCCAGGGGCAGATGACGCGATCGAAACAGATTTTTCGACGGAAAAATAAAATAATTAAATACATTATCTAAGAGTATTTATTAAATTATCTTTTCTGAAACAACCTTATCAAGTTTTAACAAGAATATAAGTAAGTAAGTTCAGAAAAGATAATTTTTTTGATAAATGGGTTTTCTTAACACATTAAGCTAGTGAAGTAAAAAAATATTATATGCTAGAATAATTAGTGTTTAAGAATACATTATACTTATGTCGGCGTATATAAATTTCATTCTTTTAGTCGCATTTACATCTACGGTGGTTGCAACTATAGTGCGTTGGAATATTTTAGACTCGATTCCACTATTTATATAGACAAAACAAAAGTACCAAAGTTTTTCTAAAATTAATTTTATTTTATTAATAAACTATTAAGTCTAGATGACTAAAGAAAATACAAAAACAATGCTGCTTGCAGATGATTTAGATCAACTTTTAGAAGTATTACCAAGTTTTATTAAATCTTCATTAGAGAACCACCCACAAAAAGCATCTTTAACGGAAGTTGTTTTAGATATTGGACGACGACCGGAAGCAAGATTTTTTGAAGGGTCTGAATATCTTTCATATAGAACAATTGTTTGGCAAGATTTAGATATTACACTTAAACGATTAGGTAAATTTAGTGGTGATAACCGTGCAGGGATTGAAAAAACTCTCCATAGAATCAGTTCCTTACGTAATCGTCGAGGTAATGTTATTGGTTTAACGTGTCGAATAGGCCGTGCAGTATTTGGAACCGTAAGTATTATTCGAGATCTTTTAGAGCAACAAAAATCTATTTTACTTTTAGGCCGGCCCGGAGTTGGTAAAACAACCGCAATACGTGAGATTGCTCGAGTGCTTTCTATGAAAAACGAGTCATTATTATTGATACGTCAAATGAAATTGCCGGAGATGGAGATTTACCACACCCTTCAATTGGTAAAGCTCGACGCATGCAAGTAGCAAACCATCAAAACCAGCATGAAGTGATGATCGAAGCCGTAGAAAATCATATGCCGGAAATAATTATTATAGATGAAATAGGCACAGAATTGGAAGCAGCTGCCGCCCGTACAATTGCTGAGAGGGGAGTACAACTTGTTGGCACTGCCCATGGTAATGAGTTAAAAAATTTGATTAAAAACCCAACAATTTCGGATTTAATTGGGGGTATACAATATGTTACCTTAGGTGATGAAGAAGCAAAACGTCGTGGGACCTCAAAAAGTATTCTAGAACGAAAAGCATCACCAACATTTGAAATTGGTATTGAGATACATAATCCGACAACATGGGTTATCCACCCAAATATTGAGCATTCAATTGATTTGCTACTCAAGGGACAAAATTTTTTTATTCAACAAAGAACTTTTATAAATGATAACCAACCACTTGTAAATTGTGAGATTTTTTACCAACAGCAAAGTGTGGATATTAATCAAAACAATAAAAGTAAAGCTAATTTTTTACAAAATAAACCAACAAAGAATCCTGCGTTAAAAACAAAATTAAAAAAATTACCTCGAAAAACGTCGAAAGCAGACCCACTACAGAAATTTACAACGTTGTATACATATGGTCTTAACATTCAAGAATTAAAATCTTTAATTAAAGCGATAAATTTACCCATAGTTATAACAAAAGAAGTTCAATACGCAGATGCTATCTTAGCTTTAGCTAACCTTGTAAAGAATAACAAAAAGTTAAAACAGATTTCTCATTCAAAAAATATCGAGATCCATACAATACAAAATAATAGTTTAGTTCAAATAACAAAAGCGTTGACTCAATTAACCAATAAAAATTTTCCTAAATTAACAACAAATAAAACTGAAACGCTTAACCGTTTAAAACGTACATACAGACAATTTTTAACACCGTTAGAAGAAACCCGCCTAATAATTGAAGACATTGTAATACCTAAAAATCTTATTGTAGATTTATCACCACAAACAACAAAAGTGCGGAAAGAACAGTATGATTTAATTGCTCATTACCAATTAAAAAGTATCACGGTTGGTAATGAGAAACAACGTAAATTACGTATTTACCCTAATTCACTCTTAGACAAAAAGGAAAAAAAAGGATAACAATTTTTAATTTCGAATTGTAAGTTGACTTTTCTATACTAAATTAGTAAGATCTATTTATAATAAAACTAGATTTAGGGCTTGTAGCTCAGTGGACTAGAGCACATGGCTACGAACCATGGTGTCAGGGGTTCGAATCCCTTCTTGCCCGTATATAACAGTAATTTTGAAAAAAACATTAAGGTAAATTGTTTTACCTTAATGTTCTTTATTCCCTGCTAAGGTTCTAACGGTTTCACGAAAAAAGGTTAAATTTTATTTAATCAGCTTTTAAATTTTATTAGTAATTATCCGATGACGTTTTTAGAACGATATTACTTAATTGAATTGTTTGCGACGCGTTTTATTTATCTGGGGTGGTAGGGCTCGAACCTACGAATAGCGGAGTCAAAGTCCGTTGCCTTACCACTTGGCTACACCCCAATAACAAATTATTTACACTGTAATCATAGTATCTTTTAATGCAATTGTCAAGCTAACAATAAAGGGTAACTTTACAGGTTTTTAGTTTTCCTAAAGAAAAAAAACTCTACTAGTAGACAAATTTTGACTACTAGCAGAGTTTCGAAAGATTAACCAATTATAAAAGTAAGTAGCTTTGTCTAATTAATAAGATAGTAGCTAATTTCTTTTTAAAAGAATCCTAATGTTAGCGCTTGCGTGATTGGCATTGTAGCACCAATACCTAACCAGAATGCAGCAAATGTACCAACTAAAAAGACTAAAGATGCCAGTGGTCGGCGGAATGGGTTCTGGAATTTGTTAACATTTTCGATAAATGGTACAGTAATTAACCCAAGAGGTACTGCTGCCATCGAGAATACACCTAGTAGCTTGTTAGGAATAACTCGAAGTAGGTTGAACGTTGGGAAAAAGTACCACTCTGGTAAAATTTCTAGAGGTGTTGCAAATGGATCAGCTTTTTCTCCTAGAGGTGTAGGTTCTAATACACCTAAACCAATACAACAAGAAATTGTACCTAAGATACAAACTGGAAAGATATAAAGTAAGTCATTAGGCCAAGCAGGTTCACCATAATAGTTGTGCCCCATACCTTTCGCTAATTTTGCTCTTAGTTTCGGATCAGCTAGATCTGGCTTTTTTAGAATTGACATAAAATGTTAGCGGTATTTAATTGTTTTATAAGAATTAAAGCAAGTTTTTTTTTATAATGGACCGGAAATACCTTGCTTACGGATCATTACAAAGTGAGTTAGCATTAATACAGCTGCTACTACCGGTAATACAAATGTGTGAGCACTATAGAATCTTGTTAGTGTTGATTGACCTACACTTACACCCCCACGTAAAACTTTAACAACTAAATCACCAACAATTGGAATTGCATCAGGAACACCTGTTACAATTTTACAAGCCCAGTAACCAACTTGATCCCAAGGTAGTGAATAACCTGTAACACCGAACGAAACAGTAACCGATGCTAAGGCAACTCCCGTAACCCATGTAAGTTCTCTTGGTTTTTTAAAACCACCTGTTAAATAAACACGACATACGTGTAGAATCATGTTTAAAACCATCATACTTGCTGACCATCTGTGAACTGATCGAATTAACCAACCAAAGTTTACCTGTGTCATAATGTACTCAACTGAGGCAAAAGCTTCTGTTACAGTAGGACGGTAGTAGAATGTCATAGCAAACCCTGTTGCTACTTGTACGATAAAACATGTTAATGTAATACCCCCTAAGCAGTAAAAAATGTTTACATGTGGTGGTACATATTTACTTGTAATATCATCTGCAATTGCTTGAATTTCAAGACGTTCTTGAAACCAATCGTATACGTTACTCATATCTAATTTTTTTTATAGCAAATACACATTTCGGCAACTTCTAATATTCAATTCATTGAATATTAATATAAAATTATGCTATTAAAACTATTATAATACATTTTTCACTTTTAGCTTAGACATTGTGTTATTTTCCCAAAAGGCCCCCCTTTCAGTATCTTCACCGCTGTAACCTTTCACGATCGAGTTCGAAATGGTTCGATGTGGATCCAT